>Ga0116152_10003562_pt1 | contig 12487 bp, 9 predicted proteins | sample AD_UKC119_MetaG_FD_89894 | JGI IMG/M metagenome (GOLD analysis project Ga0116152, IMG submission 89894) | Active sludge microbial communities of municipal wastewater-treating anaerobic digesters from Hong Kong - AD_UKC119_MetaG | ecosystem: Engineered > Bioreactor > Anaerobic > Digestate...
AAATTAATACTTCTTTAATGTTAATTTTCCTTTCTTTAACCCAGGATAGCAAGATTTTAAAACCTTTAGCATTGTTCTCAATCACAATGTGATTGCTCTTTAGATGACCATCAAGTGAATGAAGGGCAACATCTAATGTCATTTTGGAGACATCAATTCCAATAAAATTTTTTTTCATACTTTTACACGCTTTTATGTTAACTGAATATTGAAATAAGCTAATACTTTTAATAGATCCAAACATCTAAAATTCTAAATAGTAATTTTCAATATAAGAAAGAGAAAGTCTAATACGCGTTATAGATATTATAATCTAATTAGGGATATAGTTCACTTTCTCTTTCCAGTTAACTTGTTAAATGTTTTGCAAAATTAACAAGTTTTTTTTATTGAAAATTAACAATGCAAATCTAAAAGTTAGGGATTTGGAGGGCGCCGAAGGCGGTACGAGCTGGAGCGAGCGCCGTGATGGATGTTCTGAGATGGGATCGATTTGGTTAAGCGAAGTGCAGCGAAGTACGGGAGCGATAGCGGACCCCGGAAAAAGCCCGACGGCGTGGGTAGAATCGTGGGGTGGGAATGCCGGAATGCCCAAATAGATATTAGTTATAAGGTTTTAGTTATTAGTTTTTTATACCTAAAACCCAAAACCTAAAACCCAAAACCTAATCGACATTCTCAATCCTGGATATATCGAACTGCTTTTACAACCCAACTTCTGGGGGCAAAAAGGACTAGCTTTGTTAATAGTTTGTTTCTGAAACCGGGAATGGCAACCGTTTTTCCATTCATCATCGCTTTGTATCCGTATTCGGCTACAGGCATGGAGGAAACCACTTTTTGTTTTTTGAACAATCCACTCTCTTCTAGGGCAGCGGCTTTTTCAAATCCGGTGTCTGTTGGCCCCGGACATAATGTGGTTACTGTGATCCCCTGATCAGCAAACTCGTTGGCAATCGCTTCTGAAAAACTTAAAACATACGCTTTGGTAGCATAATAGATGGCCATTTTAGGACCGGGAAGGAAAGCGGCAATAGAAGCAACATTTAAAATGCGCCCTGAACCTTGCTCAATCATATCTTGCGCATATAACTTGGTGAGTTGCGTTAATGCCACAATATTCAGCGAGATCATCTCATACTCTTTGAACCAGTCTGTCTCAGCAAAAAAACCAAAATCACCAAATCCGGCGTTGTTGATAAGGATATCTACCGTAATACCGAACTGTTTTGTTTGATTATACACCTCCTGAGCGGCATCTTTTCTGGATAAATCTTGCTCAATAACCACCACTTCTATGTGGTAGTTGGATTCAAACTCGTGTTTAATTTCGAGCAGTTTTTGTTTATTCCGGGCAACTAAAACCAAATCACCACCTTTTTTAGCATGGATTTTAGCAAGATCGAGTCCAATTCCACTTGAAGCTCCTGTGATTAATGCTGTATTGTTCATTTTTTGATCTATTCAAATATTAATCTCATAAAACGACAACATTTTCTTATTATTGTGCTCTCATTCAATTTTTTAGCGTATCTTTGTAGCCAATTTTAAATTCCATTAAGACATTGAAAACATTCTCAGAACTAGGTATTTACGATTATTTTGTAAAAGCCTTAAACGAAAATAATATTATTAATCCTACTGAAATACAGTATAAAGCGATCCCTTTTTTGTTGAATGACGGGAAAGATTTCATTGGTCAGGCGCAAACCGGAACCGGCAAAACCGCTGCTTATGGCTTGCCGATACTGCAAAAAATGGATGTTAAAAACAAACGACCTCAAGCACTGATCCTTTCGCCCACCCGTGAATTGGGTCAACAAATTGCGAAACATCTGTTTAAATTCACGAAGTATGTTCCGGAGAAAATATTTGTGGAATCATTGTGTGGCGGAGCCAAAATAGATGCTCAAATCGCTTCTTTAAGAAGACCAACCCATATCATTGTGGCAACTCCGGGTCGGTTGGTTGATCTTCTCGATCGTAAAGCGATCTCCTTAACAGATGTAAAAACCATCGTCCTTGATGAAGCGGACGAGATGTTAACATTAGGTTTTAAGAAAGAGTTGGATAGAATATTAAGCGCTACTAGAGGACAGAGGCACACCTGGCTGTTTTCCGCCACTTTACCTAAAGCATTGAAAGAGATCATCACCGGATATCTTTCGCCGAATGCGATGAAAGTTCAGATCAACAAGGATGATGTGATCAATAGAAATATTGAACACAAATTTACCTTTTGCAGAAGAGAAGAAAAAAATGAAATTTTAATCCATTTTTTGAGAACTCAATTGGATGCAAGAGGAGTTATATTCTGCAGGACCAAAGCAGGGGCACAGACTGTAGCTGAACTTTTAGAAAAACAAGAGTTTAATGTAGCTGCTCTCCAAGGAGATATGATCCAAAAGGATCGCGATAAAGTGATGAGAGCATTTAAAAGCAAGAAATTACAACTTCTTGTTGCCACTGATTTGGCTGCCAGAGGTATTGATGTAGCTGATTTAGCCTGGGTTATCCATTATGATCTTCCTGAAAAAACAGAGTACTTCACACATCGTAGTGGCAGAACAGCGCGTGCCGGAAAAAAAGGGTTTTCTTTATGTTTGATCACAACCGGTGACAGAGATGCTCTAAGAGCTATAGAAAGAGAACTTCAGATCACATTTAGAGAATATAACCCCTATAATTAAAATTGATGATGAGTGAATTTGTAAGTAATGATCCTTTACATGGAATCACTTTAAAATATATGCTGGAATATCTGGTAGAATTTTATGGCTGGCATGAGATGTCTTCCAGAATTAGAATCAATTGTTTTGCTAAAGATCCCTCTTTAAATTCCAGTTTGAAATTTTTAAGAAAAACCCCATGGGCACGAAATAAAGTGGAAATATTATATTTACATACTATAAAAGAACATCCAGACTTTATACCTTCTTTATCTTAATGATAATTTGATGTTTATAAAATATTAATCTTAATTGATTTTATTTTTTTTATTGTTTTACGTGCATTTATTTTATATATTTGCATCGTGAAACTCATCAAACTATAACATGGAAGAAGGAAGGTGTTGAAATTCAAACATATAAAATTTGCCTACAAGAATGAACTAAAATGTAATATTATTATAATTAAGTATAATGTTAAATTTATTTAAATTTTCAAGAGATTGCGTCAAACAATGAGGTGAATTGGAAATAATCACCTCAAAAAATCGTGAAATAAAAATAAAATTAACATTAAAAAAAATAGTTATGAAAAAAATATTATTTATTTTAGTTATTATTAGTTTTTGGGGAGCTAGTTTTTCTCAAAATACACATTTTGAATATTGGTTATCCAATAATCCTTTTTCAAATAGTGCTGTTACTATTGTTAATAGTAACAATATAGCCTATTTGATCCAAACAGAATCAAATAATATACATGTTTCTGATATTGATCCTACGAACATGCAACCTTTGGGAAATACATCTTCATATAATTTTGGAATTTTTAATACCATATATTTGAATGGAGGATATGAAGATTTTCAAGGTAATTTAATAGCTTACGGTTATGCGATTCAATCTTTTCTAATAAAGTATTTAATAATCAAAATTGATTTGAATACAATGGATGTTTATTACAATTATGGTACAGATGAAGAAATTATTGAAGGTTGTAGTGGATATGATGTAAATGGAAATATTTGCAATCTTTTTCTGTTGAATAATTTAAATCATGAAGTGATTGCATATGATGAAAATTTAATGCCTTGTACAACACTATCAGTTAAAGCAAGATTTGGTATAATTACAGATATTTCATGGAATCCTTATAAATCTAACTTTATTGCAAGTGGAACATATATTAATAATTCACCAACCAGTCGAACTGATCCATTTTTAATGTATTTTACATGTGATCAGGGAGACCCAAATTACTTTATTTTTGGAGATCAGTTTATAATATCAAATCAACAATTTTTTCAAAGAGCGGAAGGTAGAACTTTACATGAGGTGATTGATGGCCAACATTTAATTCTAACTCAAGATTTACGGGATTTGAATTCAGATTATATTTGGATTACACATTTTGATGACTATTCATACTCAACACTTTCAATTTCAAATTCAACAATCTTTGAAATGCCAACTCCTAAACTTATTTTACAAGACATGAAGTACGATTCCTATAACAATAAATTAACCATATTAGGAAGGGATGTATATTGTTTTAACGGGATCAACTTTATTGCTCAAATTGATCCTTATTCATTAACCGGTTTAAACATGGCACAAATTATGGATCAAAATTCCAATACTAGTTGTGTTGTACATCCGCCCACAAACTATATGTATGGAAATGAAATGTATCTACAAAGATTGGAATTGAATCCATTTAATAATTGTCTTACAATTCTTTCAACAGGAATTAATAAAAATGCTGGGGGAACGTCTCCATATATTACTGAAACGTATGATATATCTAATTCTCAATGTGATCAATTCATTTATACTTCTGAACAAAATCCAACAATAAATAATTTTCTTCAAAATGAAGTTTACTTAATTTTCCCCTATCAAGGAATTCAAAATCAAAATCCATCATTTAATCTTTATTTAAATCAAAATATTGTGTGTAATGATGTAGCTAATTGTGGTAAAAGTCCAATCAAACCAGATATGGATACTCAATTGATAAAAAAAATGCCAAATATCAGTCTATATAGCTGTGATTATTTTGAATGTAATCATTTTTCTGAAACAGTTTATTATTATTTATATGATTTAGCTGGTAAGTTAATAATTCAAGGGATAACAGAAAATGGAATAAAAACGTTATTACCGGTTTTAACAAATGGAATATACATAATATCTGCTATTGATGAACTTGGAAATAAAAAGACTGAAAAAGTAATTTATTTTAAATAATTAAGGATATGTCCAAACGCTGTAAAATGGCCATAATTTTAATTCTTTCATTTCTGTCACTACAGGCACAAGAACTGACGAATTCAGGACGGGAATTTTGGGTTACTTCATCGGTGAATAGTTATTCCAATATTATGCCCGATAGTGCATTGATCTACATTATGGGAGATACCTTATGCACCGGTTATATTGAAAATCCAAACACCTCTTTTTCTCGTAGTTTTACAGTGATTCCCAACAGTGTATTGATTATTGCTATTCCCAAAAATGATATTTTATGTAATGTTCCTTTAAGTACTGGAATTGATGATACCACCCGTATAATTGAAGCTAAAGGGGTGTATATCCATACTGAAAAAAATGTCTATGTATATTTACAAACTAATTATGCTGATTCTATCAGAACATTTTCCAATAAACAAACTGCTAAAGTGCCTATTCTTCCTTTATCAATTTATTCATCCGAAATTAGATTACACCATCTCCCAATTGTTGGTCATTCGATACCCTATACCTTAATGATTATTGCCACAGAAGATAATACAATGTTGTATGTACCTGAATTAGTTAACGGAAATTTTACAACTTACCCATTTAATGTTGTCTTACAAAAAGGGGAAGTATTTCAATTTACTCCATCTCGTGTTTTATCATATGGGGATACCAATAAGGTGATTACAACAAATTGTAAAAAAGTGGTTTACTATTTTACATCTAAAAAAACCACTTTGAATGTTATAACTTCAAAACAATTTCTAACCATCCCAAGCAAGCATTTATATAAAGGAAAAGATTTTTTATTGATAAAATTTATTAAAAATGATTTTATTAAATCTATCAAGGTAAACAATGAACTCTATTATTCGATGTTGCCGGTAACAATTTTTCGGTGCAATCAATTTCCTGTTTTTTCGTTGACTTATGATATTGCAGTTTCAAACCGACTAGAAGGTTGTACAATAGGTCCCCCATGGCTTATTGATGTCCCATTCGCTTTTATTAGATCTCTTGAAAATAGATATGGGTTTCAATTAGACGATGCTATTTTTGTGAATTTCATTTATACAGGATCAGGTATTTGGATGCAAAGAATTAGTAATGAAGAAATAAGCTATACTAATTATAATTATTCTTTGCCGGCCAATCGTATGGTAAAAAAATGGATCATTCCGACAACGCTACACCACATCTCCAAAATTCCCGATTCCACTTATGTGGATCTGGTTATCTTTGTTAAACCGGAAGGGATTCACACCATGTACATCAATCATCAACTTATTCCATCGACAGCTTTCGATACATTTCCGTTCACAAACGGCGATTACTACTATTTACAATATGGCCTTTTTAACGATTCTATCCCCGATTTTTTTATGTTAGAGAATGAAAATGGGTTCAGTGCAACTATTGATGAATTTGGATATAATATGAGACCTAACACCAATGGATTAATGGATTTTATCTACTTCCATAATAACGACTCCGGTGTAAATTATTATGATTCTCCCGTGCCTTATTCTAATCTAAGTCCTGTTGATTCCGCTACGGTTTACCGCTGTGTCGGGGATCAACTGCATTTAGAAGTGCCTTATAATCCCGATTATATACCAATAGACTGGATCGTAGACGGGACTTTATATCCGAACACACCTACTGTAGATATGCTCTTAAATACAGCAGATACTTTAACTGTTCAATTGGTTTTGCAGTACAATTGTCCAGATACCACCACTACATTTGTTGTAGTAGTGTCTCCACCGGTTATCCCATGTTCTACAGATACTATTTTATGTCAAGGCACAGAACTAACTGTCGAAACACCTAATGCGATTCATTATTTGTGGAGTACCGGAGATACTACCGCTTCTATTGTTATAGATACAGCAGGTTTATATTCTGTGTCTGTCTCCAATTTGGGCTGTCAGATTACACTGAATGATATACACGTTCAACTCTACCCGCAATCTTCTGTAAATCTCGGCAATGATTCTATTTTATGTGCCTTAGCAACTTTGGTTTTAAATGCGGAACAACCCCATCCTGCGAACTATTTATGGCAAGATTTGTCAACAAATACAACCTACTTAGTGCAGTTGGACGGACAGTATTGGGTTGTTGTAACCGATGAATGTTTACACGTCAGCGATACCATCAACTTGGGGTTCTTATATCCTATCGAAATTGATTTAGGAAACGATACTACCCTTTGTGAAGGTCAACACTTACTTCTTTCAGCAGAAACACCGTATTGTAATTATTTGTGGCAAGATGGATCAACACTATCCAGCTATTTGGTGAAATATGCGGGTGTTTATGAGGTGTTAGTTTCCAATCTATGTTTTAATCAATCCTCAGCTATTGAAGTTTCTTATCAACAATGCGAACAGGAAATATTTATTCCAAATAGTTTTACTCCCAATTCAGATGGGTTAAACGATCAGTTTAGGCCACTCTTTACGTATCCTGAAAAAATCGAAGAATACTCCATTTTTATATACAATCGATGGGGAAACTTAGTCTTTACGACTCAAAATATTGAACAAGGATGGAATGGAAATCATTGTTTGAACGGAGTTTATGCTTACGTGATCTTTTATAAAACCAAAGGAGAGGGAGGAAAAATTGTAAAAGGGAGCGTTACGATATACTAATTTCCTTATCTTTGCATTCTAATTGATCCCTTGTTTATGAAATTCTCACAATACCGATTTATCCCCGAACTGGAATCCAATTTAAAAGAGGTTGGTTTTATGAAACCTACTGATATCCAATATAAAGCAATCACTCCCATTCTGAAAAAAGAGGATGTTCTGGCCATTGCACAAACCGGTACCGGTAAAACCGCCGCTTTTGCAATCCCAGTCATTCAGCTTCTGGCAACCAATACTAAAAAGCTGCAACCCGGCGAAGTGAGATGCCTCGTTATGGTTCCAACACACGAACTGGCTATTCAGGTGGCAGATGTGTTTCGGCAGTTTGTTCAAGGTCTGGATATTCAGGTTTTAGGACTCTTTGGTGGTACTGAACAAGATCCTCAGATTGAACAGTTGAAAAAAGGGGCTGAGATAGTTGTTGCTACTCCCGGTAGATTATTTGACCTTGAATCTCAACAAGTGATTCATCTCGAGCAAGTTGAAATCCTGGTTCTTGATGAAGCTGACCGCATGTTAGAGTTTGGTTTTCTGAAAGATATGCGCCACTTGGTAAAAAAACTGCCCAGATATAGACAAACACTTTTCTTTTCCGCTACCATCAACGAAAATATTAAAGATTTAGCCTACGGTTTGGTGAGACATGCAGTCCGTATTCAAATCTCCCCTAAAGATAAAGTCTCTAAGAATATTGATCATTTCGTTTCCTATATCGAAATGGATCACAAACGGTTTTTTCTTGAAAGTTTTATTTTAAAAAATCCTGAAGCCAAGATTCTGGTTTTTGTACGTACAAAAGTAAGAGCTGAACGAGTATTCAAAGCGATGGAACGGATAGAAATTCAGACAGAAACCATCCATGGGGATAAAGAGCAAGAGGTGAGAACTGCCGTAATGGATCGTTTTAAAAACGGAACAAATAAAGTACTGATTGCCACTGACGTTTCCGCCAGAGGGGTAGATATCCCTAATGTGGACTTTGTGATCAACTACGACTTACCGGATGTTCCTGAGAACTATGTGCATAGAGTCGGTAGAACCGGTCGTGGAGTGAATAGAGGAACTGCGATCACTTTCTGTAGTGAGGAAGAAAAGGAAATATTAAAGGAGATTGAAACTTTCCTAAAAAAACCGATTTCGATTCTGGATATTGAAAAGAAAGATTATAAACTTACGGTAGATCTTACTATGGATACAACCCAGGATTGGAGGGCTTTGATGAAAGAGCAGGAAAAGATAGAGGAAACACTAAAAAGGAAACCCCATAAAAAGAAAAAGTAACCTGTTAGGGTTACTTTTCACTTTAAATGCAAAGATGCTCAAAGGAAGCATCATCATGCAGCGATTGTTTGTATCATGGTTAAATAATCGTAGATTTCACTTCGAAGGCAGGTGGGTTGGCCATGCTTCGTTTTACTTTACATAAATCAGCAACATGAACCAAAGCAGGAACATATCTCTCGGGAAAACTTGCAGGAACTTGAATGTCGATGGTGATATCGGTTGGTAAACCACTTTCAGGATCAAATTGCATGTTTTGGATCAATTTTATACCATCAGTAGATAACCCTCTTTGATCACAAAAGCCTTTGATAAAGATACCGGCACAGGTCCCAATAGAAGCGAGGAACAGTTCAAAAGGACTAGGAGCACTATTATTACCACCACCCTCAACAGGTTGGTCTGTTCTGATTACGTGATCGTTTAAATGAGCCGTGATCACTTTGTTTCCATCAAATGTAATTTCCATAATTGTTGATTTTTTAAATTGTTTTGTTTTCGGTTAATTTGATTTTTTCGATTAACATTTCAGAATGCAAAATTACATCAAAAAAGGGGATAAATGCTATTTATTTTATAGATAAAGATTATAATAATTATCTATAGGGCATTCCGGCATTAGAGCCGCGCTAATATCACGGCTCTAATGCCGTCAGTCTCCGGCCCATACTCCTCGTTGCGCTGCAAGGGTCTGCACGGCGAGGATGTAGAGACGCCATGCATGGCGTCTCTACCAGAGCTATCGCTTTGCCCGATCTATTTCCCTTTCAAAAAAATTGTCTTAATCTTTATCCATTTTTTTAAAACAGATCCTTTGACGTTTGCTGGTGTTTAGTGTATTTATAGAGATTTTCTTCTTTATATTGTGGTTCCACAAAAACTGATTGCTTTTAATACTAAAATTCCCTTTTCTGTGTCATCTTTTAGATTATATTCCATCAGGAACATCTTGTTTTAATTCTTTAATAACTTCTTTCGATGGGTCATTACGAAACATAAAATCTTTATAAGCTTTTCCAAGTTCAATCATTTTTTGATTTATAGATTTTGTCCAAATAATCACCCCTGTCATAAATTTAATTAAGTCACCTTGAAAACCCATGTAACTATGCATCTCATATTTACTTAATATTTCTCCCTTTTTGTTGATGATTGCATCAAGACGATAATTACCATTTGAAGCTTGCTTTTCAGATACAAAAACTAAACCCTCACAAAATCCAGGATATCTAACTCTTTTATACTTTGGTTTAATGATTACTTTACCGGTTTTTCACAAAAATAAACAATTTTTAATATTCTTACAATCTTTGTAAAATAATGCCACGAATTCACAATTTAATATTCTAATATCCATATAATGAAATATTTAACCATTTGCTAATTCACAAATTTGCTAATTTTCTAATTCTCCCTTATCCAATCCTGATTTTAGAGTGCCCATTGCCACTCGGAACCACTTCAATGTGGGTCGCAATCCGCTCCTTGAGCTCATTTAAGTGTGAAATGACTCCAATGATTTTTCCTTCACTCTGTAAATTGGAGAGCGCATTTAGAGCAACATCCAGATAATCAGAATCTAAGGTTCCAAATCCTTCATCGATAAACATCGTGTCGATGCTCATGTTTTTGCTTGCCATGTTGGCTAAACCGAGTGCAAGGGATAATGATACAATAAACTTCTCACCCCCGGATAGATTCTGGGCTGTTCGCTCTTCATTGTTCTGAAACTGATCAATAACCGATAACTCAAATGGATTGGAAACATCATTCGTACGCTTGAGTATGTAGCGGTCTGACATTTTTTGAAGTTGCTTGTTCGAAATCCCTATCAAATGCTCAAAGGTGAGTGCCTGGGCAAAATTGCGGTACTTTTTCCCATCCGCTGAGCCAATCAAAAGATTTAGTTTTTCCCATTTAATGCAGATTTGTTGTTGATGCTCTTTCTCTTTGAGCTTTTTGCCACTCTTTTTCAGGTTTTCTTCATTTGTCTTTAACAACTGATCATAACCGCCCACCTTCTGCGATAGTTCATTAATCGAATTTCTTATTTCATCATGTTCAGTTTGAAGTTCCTCTTTACTCTTTTCAGTGATCCCAAGCTGTTTTTTTTCTGAATATTCTTTTGTTTTTTCTTTAATAACGGCCAGAAATCCGTTTAATTCCAATTTGTTTGCGGTAAGCGCTTGTTCAATCTGGATTTTATGATTTTCATGGTTATCAATCTCCTTTTTCAGACGGGTTTCCTCCTCATCCACTATTTTATTGCCAAATCGTTGAGTTCTCTCCAACTGCAACTCCTGCAATTCAGTTTCAAGATTCAGTTTTTCACCGTTTTTTTGATCTATTTGAGCATGTATCTCTTCTAACTTGCTGTTGTATAACGTAATATTGTTCTTTAAATCTACGATTTTTTGCTGAAGTTCATCACTTTCCTTTTTATTTAACGTCCATTGTTCCAGACATTTTTGTAATGCAGAGATCGTCTGAACCCCATATTTTTCTAATTTTTTCAGGTAAAGCTGGTGATCAACCTGATACTTATCCTCCAGATTTTGTGAAAACTCTTTTTTTGTCTGCCATTCTTGCTCTGCCATTTTTAGAGCTGTTTCGGCTATATTTTTACTTTTTTCCAGCGTCTCCTTATCCTTTTGCAAATTAGGAATCTCAATATCTCGTAATTTTTTTAATGTTTTTTCCAACTCTAATCCCAAGGAGATCGTGCTATTTATGGCATCAAATTCTTTTTGACTTTGTTCTAAATGTTCCTCCAATACAAAGGTTCTATTTTTATCTGAAATGATGAGGTTTGGAATCAGTTTCTGGAGTTCTGAACTTAATTTTGATTGTTTAATTTGATTTCCTTCTAAATTATACTCCTCTTTGGATAGATTGGAAAGATAATTGGTCTTATCTGAACCCAGTTGAGCGATTTTTTTCTCCATCTCCTGCAAATTGAAAGTGAGTTCTTTGATCTGAGATTTAAGGTGTCGCAATTCTGTATCTTTTTCCCCCATTTCCGGAATATTTCCGATGGCATATGGGTGATCGAGTGCTCCACAAAGGGGACAAGCTTCTCCATCTTTGAGCTCTTTGCGATGCGCTTCCAAAAGTTGAATTTTTTGAGCCAATTTGATATTCTCTTCTAACAATTGTATTTTTTCTTCCCCTTGTGATAGTTCCTTTTTGATTTCATTGCTCTTTAGGAGCAGTTTCTTTTCCTGAATCTCAGATTCTTCGATTAATTTTTTAATTTCAAAGATCTCTTTCTGGTGATTTTGAGTATTTTTATCAATTTCCAAAAGTGAAACAATTAGATTTTTGGAACTAATAATATGCTCTTTTTCAGATTGATACGTTAGTATATCTTTCTGGTTTAAAACCTTTTGTAGTTCCTCTTTTTTACTTTCAAGTTCTTTACTTTTAGTGATTAATGCCTGATTTTTAGTACTAAATAATTGATTAGTTTGCTCGAACTGCTCTTTCTTCAGCGATATACCTTCCTGGATATTTGATAGCTCCTCTTTGATTTTATTGATTTCTGCTCTTTTGTTTTGTAAAAATTCATCTTCATTTTCAATAGCGGCAAATCTGGAAATCAATTCTTCAAAAACAACATTTTGTTTTGCCCATTCC
>Ga0116152_10003564_pt1 | contig 12485 bp, 8 predicted proteins | sample AD_UKC119_MetaG_FD_89894 | JGI IMG/M metagenome (GOLD analysis project Ga0116152, IMG submission 89894) | Active sludge microbial communities of municipal wastewater-treating anaerobic digesters from Hong Kong - AD_UKC119_MetaG | ecosystem: Engineered > Bioreactor > Anaerobic > Digestate...
ATTGAAATTAGTAAATCATAGCTTATACTGTAAAAATTTGAAATTATATCCGTATGTAAGTTCACTTAATTTAAATCATAGCTTTACAAAAATTGTACTAAATTTTATGCCTAGCCACTGACCACTTTGGTCAGTATCTAACTTAGGCGATGACAATAGAAAAATTAAACTAGGTGATATTGCAAAAAATTTGTCTGGGTAATAATATAATGAGATTAAATTCGTTCTTTCTATTATATTGGGTTAAATATAATGCCTTGAAAAAAGGGCAAATAACCAATTTATCTTAATTTTAATAAAAATAAAGCGGTTTAGTTTAAAACCGCTTTACTTTACTTAATTATTTATTCTGTTGCCTTTTCCTTAAACAAATGCTATCGAACATGATATGATCAATTTATTACTCTTCTTTATTTAATCGCCTTTTTTCTCAACTTCACGACAACTAAAATTTACAAAGCTAAAACCTTATCTAAAACAAATCAGCAGTTTAGTCGAGTTCGAGCATACCTGTGTAAAGTTCGTAATATTTGCCTTTTTGTGCCAAAAGCTCCTCGTGATTGCCACGCTCTATTATTTCGCCTTTTTCCAAAACCATAATAGCGTCGGCGTTTCTGACGGTGGACAGTCTATGTGCAATAACAAAAACGGTTCTGCCTTGCATAAGTTGATCCATTCCTTTTTCAATAAGCTTTTCCGTGCGAGTGTCAATACTGCTTGTCGCTTCGTCAAGTATCAATACGGGCGGATTTGCAACCGCTGCACGCCCGATATTCAATAATTGCCTTTGTCCTTGCGACAAGTTCGCTCCGTCCGCCGTCACCATTGTGTCGTATTGTTCGGGCAAATGGCTGATAAAGAAGTCCGCATTTGCGAGTTTTGCAGCCTCGATACACTCTTCGTCGGTTGCGTCAAGCCTGCCGTAACGAATGTTGTCCATAACTGTACCCGTAAATAAATGCGTATCTTGCAAAACCATAGACAAGCTTCTGCGTAAATCGGCTTTTTTGATTTTGTTGATATTTATTCCGTCGTAGCGTATTTTGCCGTCTGGCACATCATAAAAACGGTTTATCAAATTTGTGATTGTAGTTTTGCCTGCTCCCGTGCTGCCGACAAAAGCAATTTTTTGTCCCGGCTCTGCATAAAGAGATACGTTTTTTAGCACCGGCTTTTGCGGGTCATAGGCAAAATTTACATTAACAAGTCTTACGTCGCCCTTTAGTCTTGTGTAAGTAAGCGAGCCGTCTTTGTGCGGATGTTTCCAAGCCCATTTACCCGTTAGCTCAGCTGTTTCTGTAATATTTCCTTTTTCGTCTATATTTGCGTTGACCAAAGTTACGTATCCGCTGTCTGTTTCCGATTCTTCATCAAGTAATGTAAAAATTCTTTCCGCTCCGGCAAGTCCTGCAAAAATAGAGTTCATTTGCTGGGCTATATTTGAAATTGGCATAGAAAACCGTCTGCTGTATTCCAAAAACGCCACTATTCCGCCGATTGTTATCGTTACCGAAAGACCCAGTAAGGTGAAAACATTGTTTACGGAAGTTACATACATAAGCGATGCCAAAACCACGATAATAGCGTAAAATATGTGCGCCACATTGCCCATAATAGGCATCATTATGTTTCCGTACGTATTCGCCGACGTTGCTTTTTCCGTCAAAACTTCGTTTAGCTCGTCAAATTCTTCTTTTGCTTTTTCTTCGTGGTTAAATACTTTCACCACACGCTGACCTTCGGTCATTTCTTCAATAAACCCATTGAGTTTTGCTACTGCACCTTGTTGTTCCGTAAAACGTTTTCTGCTTCTTTTGCCGATGATTTTTATAATAAACAAATTTACAAAAATCTGCAAAACGCAAACTATAACAAGCATCCAGTTTAATAATATCATTGCCACGAAAAATCCGATAATCGTAACTATTGAAGAAATAAACTGCGGTATTGCGCTGGAAAACATTTCACGCATAACGTTGGTGTCGTTTGTGTATGTGGACATTATTGAGCCATGCGTGCGTTTGTCAAAATAGCTTATGGGTAAAGTCTGCATATTGTTAAACATATCCACACGCAAATTTTGCAAAACGCCCGTGCTTATGATAATCAAAACCCGTTGCTGTACAAAAGCACATATCGCTCCTACTGCATAAATGAGCGCCATCAAAAGCAAAGTTTGCATAAAAATCGCCATATCGCCGTTGGTCAGCAAATTGTTAATAATGGGCTCCAATAAATATGTTCCTAATACGTTTGAAGCTGAGTTTATGATTGACATTACTATTACAAGGAAAAACAAAAATTTGTATTTCCCCATATATTTAAAAATTCTTTTAATTGTTGCGGCTACATCCTTTGGTTTCGAAAAAGATTTATCTTTTCCAAAGTTTCGTGCGTTATTCATTGCTCTCATTCCCATAATTATTTAACCTCCGAAACTTGGCTTTCATATACTTCTTTATAAATGCTGCATCTATTAATTAGCTCATTGTGGTTGCCTACGTCCACGATTTTGCCTTCATCCATAACGATAATTTTGTCCGATTCCATAATAGAAGCGACTCGCTGCGCTATGATAAGTTTTGTTGTGTCGGGTAGTGAGTTTTTGAACGCTTCCCTTATTTTGCTGTCCGTCATCGTGTCGACTGCGCTTGTGCTGTCGTCAAGTATAAGTATTTTTGGTTTTTTGATTAATGCTCTTGCTATACAAAGCCTCTGTTTTTGTCCGCCCGAAACATTAACTCCGCCCTGTCCCAAAACCGTTTCGTATCCGTCGGGAAAACTACGGATAAATGCGTCCGCTTGGGCTTGACGGCAAGCTTCAAATATATCTTCGTCTGTGGCGTTTTCATTACCCCAAAGCAAATTTTCTTTTATTGTTCCGCTAAACAGCACGTTCTTTTGCAAAACCATTGCGACGCCGTCACGCAAGTTTTTCAGCGAATAGTTTTTTACGTTTTGTCCTCCCACGCATATTTCCCCTTGGGAAACATCGTAAAGCCGTGGGATAAGCTGCACAAGCGTGGATTTTCCTCCGCCTGTGCCTGCGATAATACCTACCGTTTCTCCTGAGCGTATTTTTAAATTTATATCAGCAAGAACAAGGTTTTCATTTTGTTTTGAATAAGTAAAGCCTACGTTTCTAAATTCTATCGAGCCGTCCGTTACTGTAACATCACTTTCGGGTGACGTGATGTCGGGCGTTGTTTCCAAAATTTCGTTTATCCGTGAAACTGACGCTTTGCTCATTATAAAAGTTACTGCCAACATAGCAAGCATAAGCAGCGAGTTTAGTATCTGCACGGCGTAACTTATCATTGCCGTAAGGTCGCCGACTTCAATTTTTCCGTTAAGCAAAAATCCGCCGCCAATTCCCGTGATAGCCAATTTTGACAACTGCATTATCAGCTGCATAACAGGCATTACAAAAACGATGAGTTTTTCCGCAGAAATCTGTGCTTTTGTCACTTCTTCCGCTCTTTCAAAAAATTTCGCCCTTTCATAATCTTCTCTTACAAAAGACTTTACAACTCTAATGCCTATAAGGTTTTCCTGTACATCGGCATTTAGTCCGTCAAAGCTTTTCATCATTCTTTGGAAGCGAGGAAAGGCTTTCTTTTGGATAATCATAATAAAGACAAAAAGTATAGGAATTACAACTACGAATACCAAAGCCAACTCGGGGTCAAGTGAAAAAGCCATTGCGGTCGCCAATATAAACATTAGCGGCGCACGGATTATCATTCGAATAAACTGCATAAACATACTTTGAATATTTGTGATATCCGTAGTGCTGCGAGTCACCAAAGACGCAGTGGAAAATGTATCTATATTTGCGAAACTGAAATCTTGCACTCTGTAAAAAACTTTTTTTCTCAAATTTTTTGCAAACCCAACCGCCGAAACGGACGCAAACCTTGCCGCAAGCATTCCGCAAAGCAGACTTCCTAAAGCTATCGCAACCATTTTTAGCCCGATGTCAATAAGATACGGTATTTGCGGATTGCCAGACTGTATATTATTTAAAGCTTTTGCCATCATCAGGGGAATTATTACTTCCAAAATAACTTCGCCAACCATAAGTATGGGCGTGATAATAGTTTGAAAAGTATAGCCTTTAATGCATGGCAAAAAATTGCGTTTTAGCGAACCCTTATTTTTCGTTTTTTCCACGTTTTTTCTCCTTGCTTCTTAAATCTAGCATTTTTAGCTTGCTGATATAGTGACCAAATACTTCAGGAGTTATTTCTTTTGTCTCACCCGTGAAGTTGAATATTATTTTGTCCATATATGCTGAAAAAATCTCTAAGTCTTTTTCCGAAAAACCCTTAAACATATGTTCCACAATAGAGTCTCTCCTTTGTGAACACATGCTTTGCGTTTTTTTTCCTTTTTCTGTGATATTTATAATATTTCGACGCAAATTTTGAGTGTCGGAAATTTTTGTAATTAGGCCGCATTTTTCCATACGCTTTGTAGACAAAGCTATTGATGCGGGAGTAACATGTAAATACTCCGCTATATCTTTTTGCGAGCTATCGCTGTGAGTGCCAAGATATTCCAAAATAGGCTCTTGCCCCCAATGGATTTCCCCCATTGCTTCACGCATTGCAGTGCGTTTCAAAATATTGACCAGCATCATTTTTTTTGCTGTTTCTTTGTAATTCATTTTCTTCACCTTTTTGTTAAACGATTGATTGTTAAGCGTTTAATAATAAACCGCTTATCAAAGTATAATACTCATTCTAAAAGCTGTCAATTCTTATTTTGAAAAAAATATCAAAAATTTTATTTAAAAAAAATAACAAAAAAACATTATTTTTTTCACAAATAAAAAACGACCTTTTAAAGTCGCCTTTATTAAAAGAATTATATTAATAAAAGTATGTTACAAATTTTACATTTTCCTCGCCCAAAAGGTTTTCAAGTTCGTATTGCAAACCTCCGCATTGGCGAATACTTACGGGCAAGGGATAACGAGTTGTACCGACAACAAGCGTTACGGGTATGTCGCCTTGATAGGCTTCTAAAAGAATCATCAGTTTGTTAAATAGTTCGTCGTTTTTGTCGCCAATCTTGAGATAAAGCGTCACGCTGGGTAAATCTTTTTGAATTTCCTCCACTTGCTCAATCTTGTCCCATGGTTCTATTTTGTCTACTAAAATTTTGTAAGAATCATCAGCTTTTACCGAAAGGGTTCCGCTTACGGTAGCCATAGAGTCATCACGCAAAAGACTTTTGCATTTTTCATAAGCTTTCGGGAAGAAAAGCAATTGCATAGTTCCGTATAGGTCTTCTATTGTTGCCGTTGCCATAGCCTGATTATTTTTCGTTATTCTTTTAGATATATTGCCAATTATACCGGCGGCAGTGACTTTTCTACCATCCATTTCTTTTTGCAAAGCATCTTTTGCATCGTCGTCATCGGCTTCCACATCTATAAAAGAAGAGTTGAATTCATAATCCGCCAACTTTTCTTTGAATTCGTCAAGCGGACTGCCCGAAACATACATTCCCAAAACTTCTTTTTCCATTTCGAGTTTTTGTTTTTTTGAATATTCTTTTATATTGTCGTATTTTACGGTTTCAAACAAACTGTCTTCACCTAATAAATCAAAAATATTAAGTTGTCCGCTTTCACGTTTGCGTTTGTCGTCGGCAATACGATCCATCAAAACTTCATATCTGGCAAGCATTGATGCCCGTGGCTCATTCAGACTGTCAAATGCGCCCGCTTTTATCATGTTTTCAACCAAACGTTTGTTTATGGCGGAACTGTCTACACGTCTAATAAAATCTTCAAGATTTTTGAATATTCCGCTTTTTTTGCGTTCTTCTATTATTTTTTCAACAGTACCTATGCCAACACTTTTAATTGCGCCAAGTCCAAAACGCAGCTTTTTGTCCCTTGCAGTAAACAGTACATCGGACAAATTTATGTCGGGCGGCAAAACTGTGATTCCTCTAGACAAGGCGAAGCCCGTGTATTTCTTTATGTCGTCAATAGATGTTATTCTGTCGTTGAGTACCGCTGCCAAATATTCTACTAAATGGTATTGTTTTAAATAAGCAGTCTGATAAGATACATACGCATATCCTGCTGCGTGAGATTTATTAAAAGCGTATTGTGCAAAGGTATCCATTTGATCAAAAATTTCATCGGCAATTTTCTCGGGAATGCCGTTTCTGACAGCGCCTTGAATAATAACATTACCGCTTTCGTCGGTTTCGCCGTGTACAAATTTGTCACGTTGAGCTTTCATCACCGCTTTGTCTTTTTTGCCCATTGCACGACGGATATTGTCTGCTTGGGCGTACGTAAAACCGCCGAGTTTGCGTACTATTTGCATAATCTGCTCTTGATATACCATACAGCCGTATGTAGTATTGAGTATGTCTTCAAGCATGGGGTGCTTGTATTTTATATTATTTGCATTCTTTTTGCCTTCGAGATATGCGGGAATAAAATCCATAGGACCGGGGCGAAAAAGCGAAATACCTGCGATGATATCTTCCAAACAGTTTGGTTGAAGATTTTTCATAAGTTTTTTCATTCCGCCTGACTCCAGCTGGAATATAGCTTCCGTGTCGCCCGACGAAATAAGCTGGAATACTTTTGGGTCGTCGTAATTTGATTTCGAAAAATCTATTTTTTCGCCTGTATTTTCATAGACATATTGAATGGTCTTATGAATATCGGTCAAGGTTCTTAAACCCAAAAAGTCTATTTTTAATAAGCCAAGTTTTTCGACTTCTTTCATATTAAACTGAGTCGTAATATCTTCGCCGCTTCGTTGCAGTGGTATGTGGTCTGAAATCGGCTCTCGGCAAACAACAACGCCAGCGGCATGGATACCCGTCTGTCTGGGGCTACCTTCAAGCTGCATAGCCAAATCCATAACCTTTTTCATTTGATAGTCGTTGTCGTAAATTTCTCTGACTTCCACTATTCGCACATCCGTGCCTTCGTATAACTCCAATCCCAAAATTTGTTTTAAATTATGTCTGGACATGTTTGGAATCAGTTTTGTTACCTTGTCGCCTTCCGAATACGGCACACGCAAAACTCTGCACACGTCTTTTATTGCGTTTTTTACAGCCATTGTGCCAAAGGTTACTATTTGCGCAACGTTATCCTTGCCGTATTTACTAATAACGTAATTGATAACTTCGCCTCGTCTATCCATACAAAAATCCACGTCAAAATCGGGCATGGATATACGGTCGGGATTTAAAAACCGCTCAAACAGCAGGTTGTACCGCAAAGGTTCAACTTTTGTAATGCCAATTGCGTACGCTATGATACTGCCCGCACCCGAACCTCTGCCGGGACCTACAGGAATGTCGTTGCTTTCGGCGTAATGAATGAAATCCCAAACAATTAAATAATATTCTACATACCCCATTTTTGAAATCGTCGAAAACTCATATTCCGCCCGTTCACGAATTTCGGGTGTAATTTCACCGTACTTTTCTTTTAAACCTTCTTCCATCAATATTCTCAAATATTGCTCGGGAGTCTGTCCGTCGGGTGGTACATAAGAAGGCAAAAGTTTTTCTTTTTCAATTTGAACGTTACATTTTTCAACAATTTTTAGAGTATTTGAAATAGCCTCAGGTACGAAGGAAAAGATTTTTTTCATCTCTTCTCCGCTTTTGAGATAAAATTCCTCTCCGTCAAAACGCATTCTATCAGTGTCATCGACATAATGTCCCGTCTGCACGCAAAGCAAAATGTCTTGCATTTCTGCATCGGATTTTTTTAGATAATGCACGTCATTGGTTGCCACCAAAGGCACATTATGTTTTTTTGCAATTTCAACAAGTTTCGGATTAACAAAACGCTGTTCGGCAATGCCGTGATCTTGCAATTCTATATAATAATCTTCACCAAAAAGCGCTTTGTATTTTTTTACAATTATCTCGGCGTCTTCGTTTCTGTTGTCCAAAAGACATCTGGGCAATTCTCCAGCCAAACACGCCGAAAGACAAATAAGTCCTTCACTGTATCGTGCAAGAGTTTCAAAATCTATTCTTGGTTTATAGTAAAATCCGTCCACAAAAGCGATACTATTAAGCTTTACAAGGTTTTTGTAGCCGATGTTGTTTTTTGCCAGCAAAACCAAGTGGTAGTTTGACATCTCTCTGCCGTTTTTTATTTTCATATCGTCTGCAACATAAAATTCGCAACCGATAATAGGTTTTACATTATATTTTCGCTTACCCGTTTTTGAATCTGTTTCCAATGCTTTCATATAAAAATGATAAGCGCCATACATATTTCCGTGGTCGGTAATAGCAACGGCTTTCATACCCATTTTTTGGCAAAGTTCAAAGAGGTTGTCTATTCGGGTCGCTCCGTCAAGAAGGCTAAATTCCGTATGTAAATGTAAGTGTGCAAATTCGCTCATTTTTCCTCCGATTCCGCCAGTTCGATAAGCTTTCTAATGCGATGGTTTACGCCGCTTTTTGTAACGCCAAGCAAAATCGCAAGCTCGTCCATTGAAGCATCTATATGTTCCATACGCATATCTGCGGTTTGACGCAGCTTTTCATCCACAAGATTAAGCTTTCCGCTTTCAATCAATTTTGTGATTGCGGCGATTTGTCTTTCCGACGCTTCCAAAGTTTTGTCAATATTGGCGCTTATGCAGTTTGTTTGTCTGTTGGCGTCGTTTCTTATTGAACGAGCGATAAGCACGTCTTCCAAAGCAAATTTGCAAGCGTTTGCACCAAAATATACAAGCATATCTGATATACTATCTTTGTCCTTAATATAAACAACGCTGTTTTTGCTTCTCTCGGTAAGTTTGAAAGCAAAACCAGTTTCGTTTAACAATTTTGCAAACTGTATCGCTATATTTGTGTCGCTGATTTGAAATTCCATATGATAGCTTGCGTTTGTTTCCTGTTTGTAGCTTTTTATTTCAGGAACGGTCAAACTGCCGCACGCTAAAAACATTCCTTTTATATAGCTTTTTTTACAGCAATTTTCCGCCAAAAGATATTTGTCGATATTTGAATTTATTTGTGTAAGTGCGTTTTCATCCACAAAAAGAATTCCCGTATCAAACATAAGACTGCTGTCATAACAATCCAGTGAAAACATTTGTTTCCCTTTTCCGACGTCCGCAATAATGTCGTTTTGTTTACCGTAAAGTCTTTTTGTGATAGAGTTTACAAATTTGAGTAGTTCGAGATTGCCTGTGACTATCTCGAACCCAGTTCCTTCGCTGCTTATGGCAAGACTGCCCGCTCCACGAATAATAGCGGACAAATACGCCAACTGACAGCAAGGTGCAACAGCTTTTTCGGTATTTAAAATTTCGTTTTTTACTTTTTGTGAAAAAGTTACGTTTTCTTTACTCATTTTTACGATTTTCCCGCTACGGTTTTGTCTTTTTACAGTCAATTTTTTTGATTATATCGCTTTTTTTAAAATTATTTTTTTCTATTAAATTTAACCAACTGATTCCAATTTGTTATTCTATTTTTATCTATACCAAGTCTTTCCACTACTGCCATAGGTACGGAAAAATCGCCCACCCTCGACGGACTGTGAGCATCGGAATTAATAATAAATTTTACTTTTTTATTTTCAGCCAAAATATTTATATCTTCGTCAGGTATTGAAACTTTTTTACCGTTAAGCTCGATAAATACACCGTGGTCAGCCGCCGCTTGCGCTATTTGTTTGGTATCCATTGGCATACCGTAAAACAAATGCGAAATAATGTCCACTTTCCCCGAACAAATCGCCTTTACATAAGATTTTGTAAAAACCTGTATTTCTTTTTTCGTAAATTCTTTTCTAAATAAACCCTTTGCATTAAATTTCAGGTAATCCAAAACGGAGGGATTTGTCGCTGTTTTGTGATAAGCCGCTACGATAAAATCAAACCACTGGTAATCGTTGGGCAACAAATCAATTTCGCCTTTTGACGTAAAAATATTTGCCTCAATGCCTAATAAAACTTCTATTTCATTCTTTTCGTTAAGCTTGTCCACTATTTTTCTTTCAATGGGCAAATTGCGTCTTTTTGTTCCGAATGCAATGTGTCTTAGTCCGTGTTCTGTACAACCCAGCTGTTTTAAACCTTTCGTGACGGCAACAGCGTAATTTTCTTCAATCGTTCCCGAGCCGTCGGAAAATTTTGAATGTGTATGAAAGTCACCAAAAATCAATATTATTTATCTCCCAAAAATTTTATCTCTGTATGTAATATTATTCCCTTTTTTTCATATACGGTATTCTTTATTATATCTATTAATGTTGATATATCTTTTTGCGTGGCATTTGACTTGTTTACAATAAAATTTGCGTGTTTAGTCGATATTTCAGCCCCGCCGAGTCTAAACCCTTTAAGTCCGCACTCGTCAATAAGTTTTGCTGCAGGAATTTCGCCGTTTAGAAAAACGCTTCCAGCCGTACGCTCGCCAAGCGGTTGTGCGTATTTTTTCGCCCTAAGAGATTTTGTCAGTGCTTCTATGTTCTCCCGACTGCCCCGCTTTAATTTCAGTTTGACCGAGCAAAGAGTAAACCCGTTATTTTGAAAGACGCTTTTTCTATACATAAATCCGCATTTGGAAACGGGGAAATTAACAATTCCGTTGCCTTCTGTCGCTTGTGCTGATACTACGATATCGTTCAAAGAATAACCGAAACACCCTGCGTTCATTGCTACCGCTCCACCAATCGAAGCAGGCAGCAAAGACAAAAATTCCGCTCCGCTTAAACTTTTTTCACAGCCGAGTTTTGCTATTTGGCAAGTCAGCGCTCCCGCCTCGGCAATAATGGTTTCGCCTCTAAAATTTATTTGACCGTAATTATTTCTCAGTACGATAAGTATACCGCTATAACCATTGTCGGAAGCAAGCACGTTACTGCCACGCCCCAAAACAAAATATGGAAGCCCGTACTGTTTTGCAAAAAAAATAATTTTGTCAATCTGCGTTGCATTTACGGGGAAAAAAGCGTTCTGAGCTTCTCCCCCCACACCAAAAGTAGTATGGTCTTTTAGCTCGATTTGCTTTGGGTATAAATCCAGTTGCTCCATCTGCGTTAAGAAACAACGCTGCCTTTTTGTAATAGTCATTGTAGCACAGTCCACTTCATTTATCAAGTTTAGATAACCCCCGCCTTTTAAAAAAATATCATTGTTTTTTGTGACACATCAAATTTTTTTGTGATTTAGCTACTAAGGAAAAATAATATCTCGCCTTTGTCTATACCATTTGCGGCATTTAGTGACGCTTCTAGTAATTTTTCAATCGTGAGTTCAGTGGAAAAAACATTTATCGTTTTTATTTTATTTAAGTTTTTTTCCATTTCAGCCATAAAGCCGTTTTGATACACCGTTATTCCGCAAACCGAAAACATATTACAACGACTTACCTTAGCTTGAACGCCGTCGCTTGTAAGATATTCTATAAAATCTGTTGCCATATCCACATCTGAACAAACTTGGCTAATAGCTAAGTATTGAGTCAAATCCGTAAAATTACCTAGTGCGACAGCGTAAATACTCGGCAGACTTCCGCTTGCCACTCTATTGCCAAGGCGATATTCATCCCTCTGCGTTCCCAACAGCAAAGCGTTTTTACTGGACAAAAATCTTTCATATGCTTTGTATTGCGTTACGCTGTAGTCAGCCGTTACTTGTGTTTTTGCGGTAGAAAGAGCCAAGGCGGTAAGCGGACTGTTGTACTGCCCGAAACCGAACAAAATTTCAGACTTGGCGATTTCGTCTAAGTTTATTTCATTTTTTGAAAACAAAAAATAACCGCCCGTCATATATGGAACGGCATACTGCTTTCCGCAAAAAATACCGCTGTCTGTAAAAACATCAATAGCGTTTATCGCTCCCTTATATTCATCAAGATAGCCAATCAAATTTGTTCCCGCTCCCGCAGAAAAACTAACCAAATCAAACTGTTGCGATTCCGCCATGTTTACGGCTTGTTCCACAGTTAACAAAGAAATATGCACATAAATACCTTTATTCTGTTTTTCGTATTCCGCCGCTCGTGCTTTCAACCAGTCCACTCTTGAAGCACTCCCGCCCTCAAAAGTCTCGATATGCCACAACTCTATTATGCCTTGTTTGATTGTCACGGACTGCGCTTTTTTTTGAGTCAAACGAGGTATTATAAATACAGGGGCTGCAATCAAAAAAAAGGTTGCCAACAAAATTCCTATTATTTTTCGTATTTTAACAAAATTGTTCATAAAATTATTTTATGCAACAATCAATCAATAAAAAACTGTGTTGTATGGTAGCTACAAAGTTTAAAATTTTTTCAAAAAAACACATTCAACTTAATAAAGACAATAGAAAATTGAGATATATAACCGATGGACTGAGAAAAATCGAGTCAAAGCTAAATTTTTGCAAAACAAAATGAATGTTTACTATTTACACAACAGCCAAATTTTGATAAAATAGCTAAGACGACATAGTAGGAGGGATTTAATGTAAAATGAA
>Ga0116152_10003565_pt1 | contig 12485 bp, 12 predicted proteins | sample AD_UKC119_MetaG_FD_89894 | JGI IMG/M metagenome (GOLD analysis project Ga0116152, IMG submission 89894) | Active sludge microbial communities of municipal wastewater-treating anaerobic digesters from Hong Kong - AD_UKC119_MetaG | ecosystem: Engineered > Bioreactor > Anaerobic > Digestate...
ATGTATTTCGTCTAGCTGACCTATAATACTTATAAGTCTGAAAATAAGGTCTTCAAAATCATCATTTAAATCAAAATACTCTTCTGTATCCTGATCTTTTTTTAATCTAGCAAGAACTTCGTGAGCTTCTTCCTTTAGTCTGTCTTTGCTACTTTGATCTTGGAGTAATGAATCAAATTTAATTTCTATAGCTTCTACTTCTTTGGTATAATTTTTAATTAAATTCATACTTATGTATTTTCAATTTACCTTTTTGGACAAAAATATCATTTTTAAACAAATGCAGGTGGCAGGTTTTTACTATTTCTTCAATAAATTTTCCTGAATAAAGGCTTTTTCCATTTCATCTGCTATTTTAGAATTTAGAGAACATCCATGCCCTTTGCAAGGATCAACGTAAAGCTTTTTTTTATTCCCCTGTATCTTTTGAAATAATTTAACAGCTCCTTCTTTAGGCGTTATGGTATCTCTCTCTTGGGTTCTTATAAAGACAGGAACATTTATTCTATCAGCAAAATTAAGTACATCGAAATAAGATAGTATATGATAAATTTCTTCTAGTTTCATTTCTCTTATATTGGTTTCATGAATCCAGATTTTCATTGGCCATACAGTCTTGTCGTAACCATGTATATCTGTTAAGAAAGGATAATTAGCTACACATAAGGATACTTTAGGGTTTAATGCTGTAGCGACCAATGCCAATGTACCTCCTTGTCCAGCACCCGAAGCTATAATCTTTCCATTGGAATTTTCGTTTTGCGATATAAAGTCAATCGCCTTCACAGCATCTAGGAAAGCTCCTTTATAGATAAAACTGTTTTCATTTTGTATTCCTTTGGTAAGATATCCTTGAAACTTGTATTTTTCGGTACTCAACCCTTGCCCCCTAATATCCACAACCATATTGATATGATTGGGTTGTTTCAAAAACCATTCACTTGGAATTATTTTTACATTTTGATTGCCAATTCCAAATTCATGGAATTTAACAAAAACAGGGTACGTTCCTGAGTCTACAGGTTGTGAAACCCAAGCGTAAATCTCTATTCCTTCATAAGATTTTATTTTATTTAGGGTAAACTTTTTATCATCAATAAGACTGTCCCTTATTACCGAAAAAGGTACGTTATCTCCCAATTCACTGATCGATTTGTTCCAAAAAGAATCAAAATCATCTGGTTCAAGTTTAGGCTCATAACATGAAACCATTAGAAGAGATATAAAAACAACGGCTATATTACACGGCTTTAACACTATTCTTTTTTAAATTTTTTTTTAATATTAGCGGCAATAAAACACTATAAAGTTGTACCCCATATTGCCTATTAAGAATACATTCTGTCAATGAAAATACCAATATAACAAAGAAGAGATTTTTTGCAAAGATATTTTGCCCTTTCAGATTGTCTATGAGAAAATATAAAGCTATAAGTAGTAGTAACACTCCTAAAAAGCCATTTGTTAAAAAAAACTCTATCGGCTGACTATGTGGATTATAACCATACTGGCCCACAGTCATACTTCCATATTCTTTGGCAAAATATGGGTCCTTTTTTTCTTTGTAATAATCTCCTATCCCTATTCCAAGCATATAACTATCTGAGGCCCTAACAGCTTCCAAAGAGTTTTCCCATAATTTTAGCCTTGGGGATTTACTGTAATTAAAACTATTTGCAAACTTATTGCTGATACTTTTATTGGTCAGTAAAAATGCGGTTCCGATGATACTGATCGATAAAATTCCTACAATAAATTTAACCCTTGACAATTTCTTAAAAAAATATATCCCAAGAATCCCAAAGTACAAAAGATAAACAATTCTAGAAGTTGTTAGGGCAATGGCAATGGAAAGGATAATCAAAAAAAATAGCCTCAAATATTTGTTTTCAAACAATCGGTATTCCAAAATAGAGGTTACTGCAACTAACAAGTATATACCAAAATAAGGGTGTTGGATAATTGTTATAAAATGAGTAAAGTCTGTTTTAAAGAGAATATCTTCATTAAAATACTTGATGGCGTGGTATAAAGTTATGCCAGATGCTATAATGGACAATACAACATAACACTTGAGCGCATTTTTTATTTGTTTTTCTCCAATCACCAAGGCGACAAGTAGAAATGGTATAATGATAATTGGAAGCCGTAAAAACAAATATCTTAAACCTGGATCTATATTACTTGAATTAAGGGTCGAAATTACTGTCAAAATGTAAGGTGCAATTATGGAGAAATAGATTTTCCAATTAATTGGTTCTAGTTCAACTTTTTTAAGGACTATTCCAAGTAAAAATAATACTCCTGTCATTGCTAATAAGATATTGGATATGGCTACAGAAAAGAAAGCCACACCAAGATATAGTAGCAATAGAATTAGAATAATTCCATTAATATCTATGTTTCTGGAAAGTTTCATTTATTCAAGAGATTCTCATAAACTGAGATTATTTTGTGTATATGAATGTCGGGGGAAAGATTTTTATCATAAAAAGTTTTTACATTTTCTTTCAGTTGGTCAATTGGCTTATTGTCTATTTCCAAAAATTTTTCCAGTACTTTATTGTCATTGGAAAAATCAAATAAAAATCCTGTTTTTCCGTCTACTATTAAATCTTTAAAACCACTATGGTTTGATCCTATGACTGGTACACCCAATGAAAAAGATTCAATAATGGTCATAGGGCAATTCTCAAACCATTTGGAAGGTTGGATTACATATTTAGCTTGCACTATATAATTAAAAAGCTCTTCCCCATATTTTGGCCCTAAAAATTCTATGTTTCCATATCCTGCAATACTTTTGCTTAATTCTTCTTCTAGTGCTCCTTTTCCAATAATAATTAATTTCAGCTTTATTTTTTTAAAAATCTCTGTTAACTCCAAGATTCCTTTTTCATCAGAGATTCTTCCATAATACAAATAGAAGTTCTCGGTTGGGCTAATTGGATTTGTAGGGATACTAACTGTAGTAAAGTTGGGTATAACCTGAATTTCTTTATTAATTCTTTTTTTGATCAAATTAGCTAAAAAATTACTGGGGCTAATATAAGCATCTATAAACTTGTTGTAGTACCCTAAAGAATGGTATAACATACTTTCTGCTGCCCCTACGGTGCTTTTAAAGAGTGAGCCATCAAAACATCTATCTTTAATGCAGTTTATAAAGGATCCCTCTACGCATTTAGTGCAAGTTTCATTTCGTTGAAAGTTAAAAAGTCTATGGTAGGGGCATACCATTTGACTGTCGTGAATGGTTTGCACTATAGGTATGTTTCTTTTTTTTATTTCTGGTAAAATGCTAGGGGACAATTGAAAGTTATAATTGTGAATGTGGACTATATCTGGCTTAAAAATATCTAGAACTTGGGAAATGTTTTTTCTGTTCTTCACAGAATAGATCGTTTCTTTAACAGAGCTTATTTTTTTAAATATTCCTTGATTACCATAATCTATGTTGTATGCCAATAATTCTGGAAAATCTTGTACAAGATTTTCCTTATCGTACATCCCCCAAAACTTAACGTCCATGCTTCTATCTTTTAGCGATTTTGAAAGCTGGAACATATAGGTCTCGGCCCCACCAACATTTTTGAGGAATTTATTTATTTGTAAAATTTTCATTTTGCTTATTTATTGTGTTCATCACCAATGCAAAGTAAATAAACATAGCGACTGCTCTTTGTTGTGAAAAAATTGAATCTGAGGTGCTATCAATTAACAACATTAATAGGCCTAATATTGAACTAAGGAATAAATAATATCTTTTGTTATTAATATTAGCTTTTACATTAATCAAAAAGATGGTTAGGTAATTATATATAACTAGTATCATTGCAAGAAGTCCCAAATAACCAAATTGACCCAAAACCATTGGCCAATATTGGTCTGCAACAAAATTCCAATACGCCCTCTTGATTCCATAAACATTACTAATTCCATATAAATCATAGACCCATGAATAATAAAATCCTGAGTAAAAAGAAGAAAAGGTGCCAAACCCGGTGCCAAAAGGAAAAAAGTCAAACGCTATTATAAAGCTATAGTAGGTTACCACCGCCCTAGACCAAGCATCTTCCATATTTTCAAACACAAAAAATGTTTGTATTTTCTCTCTAAACAGGAAAAAAAGGAGAATGGCAATTCCTAACAATATATAAATAAAGTAAGCTCTAGGTATTCTAATTAAGTTTCTTCCGTAAAAAATGAAAATCAAGGATAATATCACAAATCCGAAATATTTTACTCTTAAGGAAAGCATGCCAACCAAGAGTATTAAAATCAAAAATCCTATTTTCTTAGGGTAATGTTTTGGTAATAGGACAAGAAAGATAAATGAAAAGGAAAAAGCATATCTTGACCCGTGTTTAAAAAATAGCTCAAGGGAATTAAATCCATATCTAGGTGCTTTAGGGTAAATGTTAAAAATAACATCGAGAAGAATTATAAATATCAGTATAAAAAAAATGATTTTGGTATATCTCGAAAGCTTTTCTAGAGCAATATTTGAGTTAAAATGGTTTGATAAAAGTCTTATGGCAAAATAGGCGACAAATGCTTTTGAAAAATTGACTAAATCTGCAAAAATCGCAATTGGATTAGTTTTATGCCCAATTATGTGGCTATATGCATTTGATGCTAATCCAAGGAAAATTATAAAACTTAATAAAATTAATATATAATACTCTTTTCGGTAAAAAATTAATCTTCCCTTAATAAAAGCATAAAAAAACAAAACACCAAACGCCATCAATCCAATAAATTCATCTAGGAATCCCAGTGTTTCACTCATTAAATCATAAAGAAAAACTAATATGAGAACTAAAAACACTAACGTAAATTCAATCCAATTTGATAATCTTATTAACATTTAGTTTAGCATTTTAACAATTAATGACCTTTCCAGAAAAGAATTTATTTCCAACAATCTAAATTTCTATGCATTAATTTTTCTAATTTATAAATATCTTCAATAAAATAAGATTTTAACTGTTGTCTTTCTTTTATATCCCCCTCTTTGTTTGTTTTCTGTTTTTTTCTGGTATTCCAATCATTGAATGCCCATCTCATTTTTGATCTTTTATGAATAGGAATAAAAAAATCTACGAAATTTTCAACAATAAATCTTTTTACTTTGCTGTCATTAAAAACCAGCTTTTGTAAAATTTTAAACTTTACCTCTCCTGTAACATTAAACTCTTTAAAGTCTGGCATAAAAGATTTATCGATCTCCAAAAATTCAAAAATATTTCCAATAATTTTTCTAGAATCATTTATCAAATCATCATAAAGAACAATTTTTACTTGCTGCTCTGGAAATCTTTTGTATATATTTAATAACTGTTGGTAATAAAGTCCATGGCTAATATATGTAAAATCGTTCCTTTGTTGGGTTGTCCCTTTTAGGAACTTTTCATCAGTTTCCAATGCTACTTTTAATGGGCGTGTCTCAATATTCAATTTCTTAAAGTACTTATAGGCGGAGAGAGCTCTATCTACTGGATTTCTTAATATGCAAATAAGCTTAGCTTGGGGGGAAAATTCTGCTATTCTTTCTATTGCTATTTCCTCAAACATGTATTGTACACAACCATGCAATACAATTTTCTCATTATCATATCCAGCGTCTAAGTATTCATTATCAAACATTTTAGACTCTTCATCAAATATATTCCATTTATCCAAAAAAAGAGGGTAATCTTTGATAGAATTGGGCCCACATACCTCTGGATGTTGTGATAGCCAATTATATAATGAGGTTGTAGCTGCCTTTTGTGCCCCCATCATAAAAGTATTGGGTTTAATTTTCATTCTTGATAAAATTTAATGTAAAATAACTAATAATACCTAGTCTTTTCTTAATATATAAGGCTCCCAATATGTTCCAAAGCGATAAGCTTACAACTGTAGCCGTAGCTGTCCCTATAGCTCCATAAATGGGTGTTAAAATCAAATTCAGAATAAAATTGATCGCTAAAGCAAATATTATTAGATTACGATACACTTTTTGGTGTCCCGACATTTGCAGAATAACCCCAACCGACCCTGAAAGTGAATTTATCAACTGTCCAATACTTAGTATTAAAAGTACAGTGTATCCAGAAACAAATTCCTCCCCAAAAATGAAAAGCAATTGTTTGTTAAATATGAATATTACAAAAACTATGGACAATGTAATATAGAAATTAAAATTTGTTGAAAGCTTAATCATTTTTTGAGCATCAGCATAATTCTCTTCACTAAAACTTTTAGCAATTTTAGGAGCTAATATTGAGTTGAATGCTTGCAGCGTAAAAACAGTCAATGCTGCAATTTTAAAAGAAACGTTATATATTCCTACAGTTTCTTCATTCTCAAAAAGCCCTAAGATAATTGTGTCGATGAAAATCAAAAAAAGGGATATTGTTTCTGATACCATCATTGGAAGGGAATCTCTAATAAAATTATTAACCCTTCCTTTAAACTGTATTGATGGCCTAGACAAGTAGCTGGCATAAAAAAATATGCAAATAATAAATAGAACCAAAATACCATAGAAGTGGGCTTTAATAGGTAAAAGATTACCTTTTTGATAGTTAAAAATTAATAATAAAAAGATTGTTAATGAGAGAATAAAGCGTCCCGGATTGTTAAAAAATGCATAGAGGGTATTTTTTTTTTGAGCTCTAAAAAATCCCCCGAAATTTATTATCAAAGACCATAAGGGTATTGTTAAAGCTATCCAAAAAAAATAGCCTTCCAGATTTGGCATTTTAAATATGTTGAAACTTAATTGGTCTTTAAAGTAAAATACAATAAGGGCTAAAAAACTAGAAAAGAGAAAGACTACCATAAGTGTTTTTAAAAAGACACCTTGGTTATCACGGTTTTTAGAATTAGCATAAAATCTTATTATGTTGAGATCGGTTCCAAATCTCCCTATAACACTAACTAATAATATTACAGTGAAGCTGATTGTTAAAAGTCCATTAACCTCAGCTCCATATTCTTTTGCCACAAAATATGTAAATAAATAACTTGCCAGAGAACCCCCAACTTGAAAAAGCAAGTAAACCCCCCCCTTAAATAGAATTTCTTGGAAATCTTCATCAGTAAATTTCCTTATGCTTTTAATTTTGAACACTTATTTAGAGTTTCTTATTCTACCCTTATTTTAAAAGAGAATTCATTATCGATTCTTTTATTTCCAGAACAGGATTGTGACTTCCATTTTTAAATTTTGTATGCAAGGTAGCATTCTCAACATTGAATTCAACATAGTCATTAAGATTCACAAATTCTTCAAAATTAGTACTGTTTATTTCAACAATATTATTTTTATAGGATAGTTCGATTTTCTCTAATACAACTTCTTTTTGTTTTGTACCAAGATTTATCCTTACGCTCTTGGAAAAATTGCCTGGATCAAATTTTGCAGATATTCTTTCAAAACCACTAGATGGCGGTACATTTTCATGAATTTGAATGTTTTTCTTTTGAAATTCATCAACATTTATGTTAATCATCATTATGAAAAATCTATCCTCAACATCTGTTTTAAAGCTAAAATTTACAATCAATTGATTTTTGGGGATTTGTTTAATTGATTCGGAGGGTTCATCATTTGATTTATTTCCTTTACATGAAAATAGAAAAAGACTCAAAAAAAATATCACAATTGTTTTGAATTTCATACAGCCATAATTTTTATACTATCATCCCAGCTGCAACCGTTTCATTGGTAGCATCATCAATCAATATTATACTTCCAGTTGTTCTATTTTCCCTGTATGGATCAATCATTAAGGGCTTTGTGGTTCTTATTTTTACTTTGGAAATATCATTCATCTTTAATTCCTTGTCCTCATTATTTCTTTCCAGCGTGTTGATATCAATTTTGTAGACCACTTCTTTTATCATAGCCGTTTGTTCATTGGAAGTATGTCGAATACTGTACTTCCCCCTAGGTTTTGCAGGATTATTATTAAGCCAGCACAACATGACTTCAATGTCTTGAGAAGGTTCCGGTCTATTGTTGGAGCGAACTATCATATCCCCTCGTCCTATATCAATATCGTCTTTCAAAGTTATAGAAACGGACATAGGAGCGAAAGCTTCTTCCACTTCACCTTCAAAAGTATCAATAGATTTTATTCTTGAGGTGAATCCTGAAGGCATTACCGTAATTTCATCGCCTGGTCTAAAAATACCACTGGCGACTCTCCCAGCATAACCTCTATAATCTCTATTATCATCATGACTTTGGGGACGCAACACGGTTTGTACCGGAAAACGGGCATCTACTTTGTTAAGATCACTACTAATATGAAGGGTTTCTAAAGTGCGCAATAATGGTGCGCCTTGATACCAATCCATGTTCTTAGAGCGATTTACTACGTTATCCCCATTAAGCGCACTGATGGGAATAAAACGAATGTCCCTAACTAACATTTTGGATGAAAATTCCTCATATTGCTCAATTACCTTATTAAAAGCCTCTTCGGAATAAGCAACCAAATCCATTTTATTGATACATACAATTACATGTGGTATTTGTAATAATGACGCAATAAAAGAATGTCTCTTGGTTTGTTCAATAACTCCATGACGGGCATCAACTAATATAATAGCCGCATTGGCCGTTGATGCCCCGGTCACCATATTCCTAGTGTACTGAATATGTCCAGGGGTATCGGCTATTATAAATTTTCTTTTGGGTGTGGTAAAATATCGATAAGCAACATCAATGGTAATTCCTTGTTCCCTTTCATCTCTTAGGCCATCCGTAAAAAGGGCTAAGTCTACGCCTTCATGGCCTTTTCTTTTACTTGTATTTTCAACAGCTTCCAACTGATCTTCAAAAATAGATTTGGAATCATACAGTAACCTTCCAATGAGCGTGCTTTTTCCATCGTCTACACTTCCAGCTGTTGTAAATCGTAATAGTTGATTATTATCTAACATGAATTTATCTTTAACTAATTAAAAATACCCTTGGCGCTTCCTATCTTCCATAGAAGTTTCGGAGCGCTTATCATCACTCCTGTTGCCTCTTTCGGTTTGTCTCATGGCAGAAACTTCCAAGGCAATTTTTTCTATAGTATCGGCATCGCTTTCAATACCTCCGGTAATAGTAATGTCTCCTAAGGTTCTAAAACGTATTTTTTTAACAACTATTTCTTCAGTTTCATCCAATTTAAGGAATTCTGAATTTGGTATCCAAGAATTTTGTCTCCAAACCACTTCTCTTTCATGTGCAAAATATAACGATGGGATTTTGATGTTTTCTCTTTTTATGTAATTCCAAACATCCATCTCTGTCCAATTGCTAATAGGGAAGGCTCTAAAGTGCTCTCCTTCAAAATGCTTACCATTGAACAAATTCCACAATTCAGGACGCTGGTTTTTAGGGTCCCATTGACCAAAATCATCTCGGTGCGAAAAAAATCGTTCTTTAGCACGGGCTTTTTCTTCATCTCGCCTTCCTCCACCTATGGCACAGTCTATTTTATGCTCTTCGATAGCATCCAAAAGAGTCGTGATTTGCAATGCATTTCTTGTGGCGTTTTTTCCTCGCTCTTCGGCCACTCTCCCTTGGTCTATGGATTCCTGAACAGAGCCCACAATAAGTTTTGCTCCAAGTTCTTGAATCAAATCATCCCTAAATTTAATGGTCTCTGGAAAATTATGCCCAGTATCCACATGCATTAAAGAAAAGGGGATTTTACAGGGATGGAATGCCTTTTTGGCTAAGTGAGTGACTACTATCGAGTCTTTTCCTCCTGAAAACAAGATGGCTGGATTCTGGAATTGTGCCCATACCTCACGCAACACATAAATAGCCTCACTTTCCAGCTCATCCAAATAATTTAAATAGTACTTACTCATGATTGAGTTGTAATTTTGGGGTTATATAATCTATAATCTTCTTGACGGATTGCTCTATGGTTTCTTCTTCTGTCTTTATCTCAACATCTGGGTTTTCTGGAGATTCATAAGGCGCAGAAACCCCAGTCATATTCTTGATTTCTCCAGTTCTAGCTTTTTTATAAAGTCCTTTAACGTCTCGACGCTCACATTCTTCAACACTAGTATTCACATAAACCTCAACAAAATTAACATCTTTCACTATATTCTTAATGTTTTCCCTGTCTTTTTTGTAGGGAGAAACAAATGCTGCTAGAACGACTATACCTGCATCAACCATTAAATTGGCTATTTCGGCAATGCGTCTAATGTTTTCAGTTCTATCGTCGGGAGAAAAGCTTAAATCACTATTAATTCCCTTTCTAATATTATCACCATCTAAAGTATAGGTTTTTATGCCTTTGTTGTAAAGAGCTTGCTCTAGTAGATTAGCAATAGTGGATTTTCCAGAACCGGAAAGTCCTGTAAACCAAATAAGAAATGAATTGTGCCTATTCAGTTTTATTCTTTCTTTTTTGGAAACCTGATATGTATGAGGAACAACGTTTTTACTCATTTTAAGACGTTTTCTTTCTGGATTCTAATCCATAATCAATCCTATACCATGCCTTTTCGTGGAAAAAGTACAAAATCATTTTGGTAACGACTTCTGCTAATCCAATTTTTAGCCCAGTTAGTGGATTTCCTGTTATGATCCAAGCCAATGTCATGGTGTCCAAAGTGCCTAAGATTCGCCAAGTAAAGGTTTTTAACAAGTGCCTCTTGTTGCTGTTTGCAAATCTAGTCTTAAACCAAATTCTCTCATGTAGGTAGTACAGTCCCATTTTGGTAACAACCTCGGCCAATCCAATCTTCAATCCGGTAAACGGATTTCCGGAAATAATCCACGATAAGACAAAAGTGTCCATGGTGCCAACCACCCTCCAAGTGATGGCCTTGGCTATATGTCTTTTATGGGAAGTATCTTTCATTTTACTTACTTACAAGAAAATAACTGTTTAATAGATTTTCTTTATTATACCGCATTGGCTCATTCGTGTCTTGCGAAATAACCTTTAGGCCAACAGCTTCGCAAATGGCCTGACCTGCCGCTGTATCCCATTCCATGGTAGGAGCAAATCGCGGATAAATATTCGCTTCACCTTCTGCAACTATACAGAACTTTAAAGAACTCCCTTTAGAAACCATTTCAACTTTATTACCCGTTCTCTTAAGAGACTCTAGATAATCCATTGTGTCCTGATTCATGTGGGAGCGACTACCTACAACTTTAATTGTTTGGTTTTGAACTGATCTAGGCCTAATTACTTCAGCTTTTTTAAGAATATCTTCAAAATTAAAGTTCTCTTTTATAATTTCTACCTTGAAAGCTTTACCAAGACTCTTTTCGGCAAAATATAATGTAGACATGGCTGGAGCATAGATAACCCCTAATTGGGGTTTACCTTCTTTAACCAATGCTATATTTACAGTAAATTCTCCATTTCTTTTAATAAACTCTTTGGTGCCATCAACTGGGTCTACCACCCAGCACTGCGTCCATTTTTCTCGTTCCGAAAAAGCAATCTGCCTGTTTTCTTCAGAAATTATAGGGGTTTTGGTAGCTATTAAATGTTGATTAATAATACTGTTAGAACGTTTGTCTGCTTCAGTGAGCGGGGAACTATCTTCTTTATACTCTATTTCAAAAGTTGTATTGTATACCTCCATAATAGCTTTACCCGCATTTAAAGAAGCTACGATTGCTACTTTGAGTTCATTACTAAATAATAATTCATCTATCATGTTTGTTGATCCGTTATACTTAAGAAAAGTTGATTTTTATTCAAAATTGCAAATGTAGGGCTTTTAGATCTTTTCACATATCTATCTCAATTCAAATCTCAATATGGTTTCTTTCAGATAGTACTCCCAGTCTTCAAAAACAAACCTTTCCTTTTTAGCTTTACTATTGCTCATAACACTATACTTTGGCCTTGGGGCTAAAGAGGTGAATTCCTCAACTGGTTGTATTTTATGGCTGTCATAGTCCTTAAAGTGTTTGGCGATTTCTTTAGCAAATCCATACCATGTTGTCTTACCATTGGGTGTGGCGTGGTAAATACCGTAACAGTTGAAGTCAGTTTTGATTATTTGAAAAATAATTTGCGCCAAAAAAACTGTACTAGTAGGAGTACCCATTTGGCTGTTCACTACTTTTAAGTTTTCCTTTTTTTCAATCTTTGAGATTATAGTTTTCAAAAAATTTTTGCCATGTAGAGAGTACAGCCAAGAGGTTCTTAAAATGAAATACCGCTCCATAATTTCCTGAATGTAATGTTCTCCTTTTAGCTTTGATTTGCCATATTGATTTATGGGTTTTGTCACATCACTTTCCAGATAGGGTTGCTGTGCTTCACCATCAAAAACATAATCTGTAGAAATATGTATAAGTACAACATTGGCTAATTGACAGGCATGGGCCAGCACTTGAACGCCTTCGGCATTCACCTTGAAGGCTTCATCAACATCCACTTCTGCCTGTTCAACATTTGTATATGCGGCACAATTGATGCAATAATCAAACTGGTTTTGGGTGA
>Ga0116152_10003566_pt1 | contig 12480 bp, 10 predicted proteins | sample AD_UKC119_MetaG_FD_89894 | JGI IMG/M metagenome (GOLD analysis project Ga0116152, IMG submission 89894) | Active sludge microbial communities of municipal wastewater-treating anaerobic digesters from Hong Kong - AD_UKC119_MetaG | ecosystem: Engineered > Bioreactor > Anaerobic > Digestate...
CCTCGGGCGGTCGGTGAGGGATGTTTTTCCGGAGGGGAACGATTCGGTCTTCAATGAACGATACATGAAGGCCAGGGAGTCCGGAGAACCCCAGAGGTTCGAGATCTACTTCGACAGGGAACCCTACGCCAACTGGTACGACATGCGTCTCTTTCCCTCCAGCGAGGGCAGGGTGTCCATATACTTCAGGGTAACCACCGAGAGGAAGCGTGCCGAACAGGCACTGCGGGAGGCTGAAAGCCGGTACCGTCACCTGGTGGAGAACAGCCAGAGCGTTATCTACGAACTGCTGCCCCACGGCATCCTCGACTATGTATCCCCCAGTTGGCAGTCTCACCTGGGCTTTTCTTCCAGCGAGGCCGTTGGGAAGCACTTCCATGAGTTCGTATACCCTGAGGACATGGCTTTCTGCAGCAGGGGGCTGAAGGCCACCGAGGAAGCCGGCGAAGCCCTTCCGGCCGCCGAGTTCAGGGTAGTTCACAAGAACGGCTCGCTGAGATGGTTCCGCTCGGTGGTCACGCCCCTCTTCGACGATTCCGGGGAGCTTTCACGCTTTGTGGGAAACGCCCTGGACGTTACCGAGGCGAGGGCCAGGGAGGAGAGGATACGCCTTCTCGGCCAGATGCTGGATTCAGCACCGGCCTCAATAACCATACACGACACTGGGGGAGCGTTCCTCTACGCGAACAGAGAGACCCTGAGACTCCATGGCTACGAAGAGGAGAGCGATTTCCGCAGCGTAAACCTGCACCGGCTTGACGTTCCCGAGAGCGAAGCCCTGCTTGCGGAAAGGTTCGACAGGATAGACAGGGAAGGGGAGGCATCCTTCGAGGTGATGCACTACAGGAAGGACGGCTCTACGTTCCCCCTTCATGTTCAGGCCAAGAAGATATCCTGGCAGGGAAAACAGGCTGTGCTCAGCATTGCCACGGACATAACGGAGAGAACCCTGGCCGAGAGGGCTCTCCATGAGAGCGAGGCCAGGTTCAGGGCCCTGGTGGAGCAGTCTCCCTACGCCATTTTCCTCCTGCAGGACGGCAGGTACATCTACTGCAACCCAGCGGGTGCCAGGCTTCTGGGGCATGAGGACCCAAGCGAACTCCAGGGCGTAGACCCTCTACTGCAGCTTTCGCCGGAGTACCGCCCCCTGGTGAAGCGACGGATGATGAAGACCGCATCGGGAGAATCCAACTCTCCAGTGGAGCTCAAGTTCATCCACCCCAGCGGAGAGGAGCGCTGGAGCTACTCCACGTCGGTCTCCGTGAACATGAACGGAAGACCGGCGGCGATAATTGTTGGACAGGACATCACCGAGAAGAAACGGATGGAGAGGGAGAACAGAAGACTGGAGGAGAGGTTCCAGCAGTTCCAGCGGCTGGAATCGGTGGGAAGGCTGGCCGGGGGTGTAGCCCACGATCTGAACAACCTCCTTACCCCAATCCTGGGATACGGAGAGATGCTGAGGGAAAGCCTGCCCAGGGGCAGGGAAAGGGAGAATCTGGAACACATACAGAACGCCGGCGAAAAAGCACGGGAACTGGTCCAGCAGCTGCTGGCCTTCAGCCGCAGGCAGACCCTTCAGTTCCGCTCACTGGACATCAATACCCTCGTCGGCGACTTCATCCCCCTCCTGCAAAGGACCATTACCGAAGACATCTTGATAGATTTCCTCCCATTCGGCGATCCTCTTCACATCATGGGGGACAGGGGGCAGCTGGAACAGGTGCTGATGAACCTGGCGGTGAACGCCCAGGATGCGATGCCCGAGGGGGGAAGCCTCATTATAGAAACAAACAGGGTGGAAGTGCCGACTGACCTTCCCGGCTCCGGGGACGAGATGCAGCCGGGCACATATGCCAGTCTTGTAGTCAGTGATACAGGAACGGGAATGGAACCGGATGTCTGCTCACAGGTCTTCGAGCCATTCTACACCACGAAGAGCATGACCGAGGGGACAGGGCTGGGGCTTGCAACCGTTTACGGAATAGTTAAGCAGCATGACGGCTATGTCTGGGTCGACAGCGTTCCCGGTGAAGGCTCCCGTTTTTCGGTGTACCTGCCGCTGCTCTCAGGGTGTGCGGAAACCTTACCGGAGGGGCCGGCAGCCCCGGGAGAACCCGTAGGCAGCGAAACGGTGCTTCTGGTGGAGGACGATGACCAGGTGCGGAGCCTTGCCTGCGAAATACTGTCCAGGACCGGCTACAGGATGATCACCGCTTCAAGCGGTTCGCAGGCCCTGGGTATGGTCTCGGAGCTGGAAGAACCCCTGCATCTCCTTCTCACCGATGTGGTTATGCCTGGAATGAACGGCAGGGAACTCTACGGCGCACTGAAGGAGACCATTCCCGACCTGAAGGTGCTCTACATGTCCGGTTACCCCGACGAGGTTATTGCCAGCAGAGGAGTGGTCGAGACCGGCATCAATTTCATTCAGAAACCTTTTTCAGCCGCCCTGCTGGCCTCCAGGGTCCGTGGAGTGCTTGATTCCGGTGCGATAGACCGCGGCTGAACCACCGCAGCTGAAGGAGCACCCGGCACAGGAGCCTGTTGAGCAGGTTCCCCCCATTTCCTCCACCCTGCCCTTCCTCACGAGAAGGTCCATCATGGGCTTCACCGCATCTTCAGGAGCTTCCAGGGCGTTGGCGAACTCCGCCAGTGTGAGCCTTCCGTGTTCCTCCAGAAGCTCCATTATCCGCGCAAGCATGTGTCAGATCCCCGGCTTTCCGGCTTTTGAGAGACCCTTCAGCGTTAGCCAGACGCCTCCTGCAACAAGGGAAGCCGTCACCAGCCATAGCAGTGACTCTCCCGGGGATCGGTGGAATGTGGCGAGCCTGTAGAACAATGTGCTCACAGTCCAGGCGAGGACAGTGAGGTAGGCCGTGGAGAAGGCCGCCCAGGCCAGACTGGTCTCCTTGTAGATGGCTGCTATGGCCGCTACGCACGGAGCGTAGATCAGTATGAAGAGCAGGTAGGCGTAGGCCGCGGCGGGGCCGTCGAACATTGTCCTCATCACCTGGAATGCCGACTCGCTGGTTTCAGGCGGCCCTTCGCTCTCTGGACCGCGGAGTCCCTCGGGAATTGAGCGGAAGGCCTCGGCTACCCCTCCCGCAAGACTGAAGTCACCGGCATCTTCGGTGATCCCAACAGGCTCGTCGGCCATTGCGGTGTAAAGGTTGTCCAGGGTGCCCACCACCGCCTCTTTGGCGAATATCCCCGTGAACAGCCCCACAGCAGCGGGCCAGTTCTCATCTGTTATTCCCATGGGGTGGAACACCGGTGTGATGGCCCTTCCCACCGCGGAGAGCACCGACTTCGAGGAATCCTGATTCCCGAATGACCAGTCCGTTCCCAGTGATCCCAGGAAGGAGAGTACCACCACCACAGCAAGTATCACCTTTCCCGCCCTGGTTACGAAACCCTTCAGCCGGGACATGGTGTGGTACATGATGCCCCTGAAGGTGGGGAGATGGTAGGGGGGAAGCTCCATGACGAAGGTGGATGTTTCGCCCTTGAGTATGGTCTTCTTGAAGAGAAGTCCGGTGAGTACGGCGAGGAGTATTCCTGTAAGGTATATGCTGAACAGAACTGTGCCCCCGCTGTCCGGGAAGAACACCGCGGTGAAGAGGGCGTATACCGGAAGCCTGGCCCCGCATGACATGAAGGGGTTCATCATGATGGCCAGTATCCTGTCCCTTCGGTTCTCCAGGGTTCTGGTGGCCATGATCGCGGGGACATTGCAGCCGAAACCAACCAGCATGGGAATAAAGGCCTTGCCTGGAAGGCCTATGGACCTGAGGAACCTGTCCATCACGAAGGCGGCCCTGGCCATGTAGCCGGAGTCCTCCAGAAGCGAGAGGAAGAGGAATATCATGAAGATGGGGGGTATGAAGGTGGATACCGTCTGTATTCCCCCTCCAATGCCTTCGGCAAGCAGGGCTACCAGGAAGTCCGGAGTTCCCATGGAGGCAAGGAAAGATCCGAAACCCTGAACGAAAATTGTTCCCGCCAGTATGTCGAAGAAGTCTATGAAGGGGCCTGAGAGGTTGATGGTGCCTGCGAAGACCAGATACATGATACCCAGGAAGACCGGGATGCCCAGGAACCTGTTCAGCATTACCCTGTCCAGTCCGTCGGAAACCGTTCTCCTTACCTCGTCGGTCCTGTTTATCACGTCCCTTGCCAGGCCGTGGATAAAGCCGTACCTGCCGTCGGCCAGCACTATGTCGATCTCGTCGCCCACATGCCTTTCCACACGGGATGTCTGCTCCTGGAGGAGGGATTCCGGGATGTGGCCGCCGCAGAGCTCCATGGCGTACTCGTCCCCCTCGAGGAGCCTCAGGGCAAGCCATCTGGGATCGACTTTCTTCCCGGAGGCAATGGAGACCACCGCGGCGGCAACCGTTTCCGCGGCTTCCTCCAGTACCTCGTCGTAGGCAACCCTCGTCCCGGGTACGGGCTTCTGGAAACCGGCGCTGTTCACCATTTCCTTCAGCTCTTCGATCCCCCGGTTCCTGGATGCGCTCATGGGGATCACAGGGCAGTCGAGGTGTTTCTGAAGGTGTTCCACCTCTATCTTCAAGCGCCTTCTTTCCGCCAGGTCCATCATGTTAAGCACCACCACCATGGGTACCTTCATCTCCAGGATCTGGGTGGTGAGGAAGAGGTTCCTCTCCAGGTTGGTGGCGTCGACGATGTTCACGATAAGGTCGGGCTTTTCCTCGAGTATGAACTTCCTGGCTATTGATTCGTCTATTGAGAAGGCGGTGAAGGAATAGATGCCGGGAAGGTCGGTTACCTGCACCTCCACGGAATCGTGAACATAGGAACCCTCCAGTTTCTCAACGGTGACACCGGGCCAGTTGCCCACCCTCTGCTTCGAGCCGGTAAGGGCGTTGAGGAGGGTGGTTTTTCCAACATTGGGGTTTCCGGCAACGGCTATTCTGAGCTTTTTCAATTCAGCTTCGCCTTTCCACGTCTAGCACCTGGGCTTCGTTCTTCCTCAGGGTCAGTCTGTGGGAATCCACCGATATCTCAACGGGGTCACCCAGTGGGGCCACCCTGGTAACGGTGAAGACGCAGCCTTTCACAAGCCCCATTCGAAGGAGCTTCTGCCGGTAAACCCTCTCGCCCTTCTCGTAGCCTGTGACCACTCCAGTGTCACCCTTTTTCATCTCTGCCAGCTTCATCGGGCCTCCCGAATTTAGATACATCTAAATGTTATGGCAAAAAAAGTAATTACGCTGTTCTCTCCACCTGAACCCTGGCGGCCATACAGGGATCGACCATGAACCGGGAAGAACCGGCGGAAACCAGTATCATCCCGTTCTCTCCGTGGGTATGCACCACGGTGACCACGGTTCCCGGGAAAAGGCCCATGGAGGTCATCCTCTCACGGATGCCCCGGCCGCCAGAAAAAGCGGTTATCCTTGCGGTGCCGCCCTGGGGTATGTCCGCCAGGGATAGGCACGCACTCGCGCATTTCCTGCCCCGTCTGCAAAAACCGAACATAGCGCCTCCCGTTTTTAGACACGACTAAATTAATATGGAACCGAAAAATGTCAACCCCTCAGGTATTTCACCTTCCCCGGGATCGAAGCTGGGAGATCCCCATGCCCATGAACATCAGCAGGGCTCCCGCCGTTTCCCTGGAGGCCATGGTCTCTCCCAGGAACAGCCACCCTCCCAGAGCCGCGAAGGCGGCCTCAAGGCTCATTATCAGAGCAGCCGGTGCGGGTTTGACGTCCCTCTGGGCGAAAACCTGGATGGTGAAGGCCACACCCACCGAGAGAACACCGCTGTAGGCCAGGGGAAGCCAGGCTTCCGGAGCCCCGGAGAAACCCTCCCCAAGGAGAAGCGCTCCTGCCAGGCTCAGAAGTGCAACCCAGGCGAACTGAACGGCGGCGAACCCGCCGGGGTGAAAAACGGCGGCATACATGCCGATGAGCCTCACATGAACCGCCCACATGAACGCTCCTGCAAGCACCAGAAGATCCCCCGGATTGACCCCCTGGAAACCCCGGTAGAAGCTCAGCAGCCAGAGGCCGGTGAGGGAGAGGCATACCCCCGCCCAGACGTACCGGTTCTCCCTGTGACCGGTGACAATTCCCAGCAGGGGCACGAAGACCATGTAGAGCCCGGTTATGAACCCTGCCTTCCCTGCGGTGGTGTAAACGATCCCCCACTGCTGAAGTGCGGCGCCTGCGAAGAGCACCGTTCCGGCGGCAACCGCCCCTGGAACGAGACCGATGGAAATATGTCTGCGGAAGGCCGGCAGGAGCACAAGGGCTCCCAGCGCGAAGCGGATGCCGTTGAAGGCCAGCGGGCCCAGATGGTCCATACCGGCCCTCTGGGCTGTGAAAGCGAAGCCCCAGATAACCGCTGTTACCAGCAGCAGCAACACGGACGGTACTCTTCCGGCCATTCAGTTCCTCCGTGCATTTCGATAAGTCCGTGGAATATACATCCCCCGGCGGTGTACCATGAACGAAACCATGGATCATTCCTGAAAGGAAAGGAGAGAGAGATGACCGGATTGCTGATGATAGCCGCGGTGCTGGCGGCGGCCCCTGAACAGGACTACTCCAGGATGGTGGTCATGGGGGAGGACGGAATAGTCGGAGACCTTCCCCTGGAGCACACCGAGGCGGAGATCACCGTGGAGGGATCCATTCAGCTGGCCACGGTGCGCCAGGTGTACGGTAACCCCTACGACGAAGTGATCGAGGCTGTCTATGTGTTCCCGCTGCCGGAGAGCGGAGCGGTGTACAGCATGAACATGACCATAGGGGACAGGCTGATACAGGGGGAGATAAAGGAGCGCCAGGAGGCGGTGAGGATCTACGAGGAGGCCATAAGCGAGGGCAGGACCGCTGCCCTCCTGGAGCAGGAGAGACCAAACATCTTCACCCAGACCGTGGGCAACATCCTCCCCGGGGACAGCATCGTGATAGAGATCAGGTATGCCGCGCCGGTGGCGTACAACGACGGCACCTGGGAAGTCGTATACCCCATGGTGGTGGGCCCCAGGTTCATCCCCGGAGGGGTGGAGGACGCGGACCGAATCTCCCCGGCCATCGTTCCCGAGGGAACCAGGAGCGGGTATGACATAGAGCTCTCCCTGGAAGTCAACCCCGGTTTCCCTGTGAGGGAGTTCGACTGCGAGAATCACGCAATTAGCACCAGGATAGATGGCGACGGAATTCTCCAGGTCGAACTTAGCCGTGAGAACGAGATACCCAACAGGGACTTCGTGTTCAGCTACCGTACCGCAGGCGACGCCATTGGCGCCGGCGTGATATCCCACTACGGCGACCTGGGCGGCCACTTCATGCTGATGCTGGAACCCGACGCCGAAGTGGACCCCGACGACATCGCCCCGAAGGAGATATTCTTCGTGGTGGACAACTCCGGCTCCATGAGCGGTCAGCCCATGGAGGTGGCCAAGGAGACCGTAAGGCAGTTCGTTGCCGGTATGAACCCCGGGGATTCCTTCCAGATAATGAGGTTCTCGGAAACGGCAAGCGCCCTCAGCAGCCATCCCCTGGAGAACACCCCCAGGAACGTTCAGAGGGGCATAGAGTACATAGACGCGATGTACGGCATGGGCGGAACCATGATGATAGAGGGGGTTAGGGCCTGCGTGGGCTACCCCGAGGACCCTGAGAGAATGCGATACATCATTTTCCTCACCGACGGCTACATAGGCAACGAAACGGAGATACTCTCGGAGCTTAGGACCACCCTGGGCGAGAACATGAGGCTCTTCAGCATAGGAGTTGGCTCCAGCGTGAACCGCTATCTCATCGAGGGGCTTGCGGAGGAAGGCAGGGGCTACGCCACCTATGTGGGCCTCGATCAGGACCCGAAGACCGCTGTGGAGGATATCTACGACAAGATCAACAACCCCTACCTGGTGAACATCGAGATCGACTGGGGGAACCTTGAAGTTACCGATGTTTACCCCAGGGAGATACGGGACCTCTACGACGGCGAGCCCATGGTGGTGGTTGGCCGCTACGACGAGCCCGGCCGCGACGAGATCACCATTACCGGAACGGTGGGGGGAAGACCCTGGGAGCAGACCATGAGCGTGCGCCTTGTCTCCAGGGGCGGGACCGAGGCCGCAGACAGGCTCTGGGCCAGGAGCAAGATCCACCACCTCAATAGACTGATGCTGGACGCTCCCTACAGCGGAAAGCCCTCGGACGGTCTCGTGGAGCAGATCATCGGCACATCCCTGGACTACGCCGTACTTTCGGAATACACCGCCTTCGTCGCCGTGGACAGCTATGTGAGGACGGACGGAAGCGCTCCGGAAACCATCGGCATCCCGGTTAACATGCCCGAGGGCGTGAGCTACACCGGCATTTTCGGCGGAGCGGTGCACCAGTCCTACGGCGCCGGAACGGTGAGCCGGAGCATCGCCCCTGCTCCCGCTGGATACGGCGGAGGCGGCAGCGGCATCTCCCTTAACGCCACCACTGCCTGCTGCGAGGAACAGGAGCTTCGGGACGGCGATGACTTCTACTACAGCGAGCCGGTGTATGCCGCTTCGCTGGGTGGAATAAGCGACTACCTCGGCGCAAGGCCCTCGGAGTTCAGGGAGGTTATCCTTGAAGCTATCGACGCCCTGAACGAGCAGAGTGACGCTCTGGAACCAGGCACGATCAAGCTCGTTCTCACCCTGGACGGAAGCGGCAGGATCACCGCCGTTACCGTGGAGGAGGACACCGTTGAGGTCGACGAGGTGATAGAGCTGCTGGAAGACCTTCTCACCGGCACTTCCATAGCCGGTGCCTCAGCCGGCCGGACCACGGTCACCATAAACATCTGACGAGAGATGCAACCGACAACCGGGGGAGGCGCTCAGCCGCCCCCGGTTCCGTCTTCGAAGACTGAACAGCCGGGAACTGTCCTTCTGTCAAGGAAAGAAATGCCGGAATGTTTCCTTCAGCGAGGGAAAGAATGAGCTTTTCGAACGGCTGCCCGGCGATCTTCCCTGGCTTATATTCGTGTTTTCACCAGAACATCGAAAGGAGCGTCACAGTGGAACAGCTCTGTCCCAGATGCAATCAGAACAATGTTACCAGATCTTCCACCTCAGCAGCCGTGGGAAGGTCTGCCGGTCTGGTTGGCCTGCTCATTGCCAACGCCGCAGCTTCCTACAACTGCACCAGCTGCGGGAAGATCCCCCTTTCGGAGTTCCCCGAGGAGTTCCAGTCGGCGGTGAAAAGGAAGAGGCTGTTCTCGGTCCTGGGCGCCATTGGTGTTTTCCTGGCCGTGATAGTACTGCTGTTCTTCATGCAGTCCATGTAGGCCGGGCCGGTCAGTACTGCCCCATCTTGTTCAGCTTCATGGCCCTTCTTTCGAACACCTTGAAGATCATGAGACCTGCAAGAAGGTAGAAAGCGCTGTTGGCGGCCACGAAGCCGTACCACCAGAGGGGGTATGAGTCGCCGCTGACGATTGTGTTGCGCACCAGCGCCGCTCCGGCGATGAAGGGCAGGAACGAACAGGCGTTCATGGGGTATGTGGGCAGAAGCATGAGCCCTATAAGGCCGAAGGAGAGTATGCCCCCCAGGGCCTGTATCCGTTTATGGATCAGGCTTATTCCCCCCAGCATGAAGCTTATCCCCACCAGGGAGAGCGTTGAGAGCAGCACCATTGCGTAGAGGAAGGGCAGGTTTACCGAGAGCCACCTTCCCGTTGCCGCCATGGACAGGTAGAGAAGCACCGTGACGAAGAAAAAGTTGAACACCATGTTCATCAGCGCCCTGAAGAAAAGCACCCTGTGGGCTCCAAGCGGGGAGAGATAGAGCTGCTCCAGGGTTCCGCGCTGGGATTCGGTGGTTATCTCAGAGCCGGTGCTCTGCATGCAGAACATGGCGCTCATCCACAGCACATAGCCCACCAGCATGTCGTCCAGTGACTCGCCGGTTACACCGCTTCCACCTATGGTCTTGACTCCCCAGAACATCCCCATGAATATCAGGAACATGATCCCTATTGCCGCCAGGGTGTCCAGCATGTAGCGTTTCATGCTCCAGAACACCAGTTTTGCTTCGGCCAGGGCGAGGTTAAGAGTTTTGCTCATGGTTTCCTTCCCCATCGCCGATAATGTTCAGGAAGATGTCCTCCAGGTCGTTCTCCACCGTTCTGAAGTCCTCAATTCCGCACCTTGAGTCATCCAGTGCTTTCACCATGGAACCCAGATGGTCCAGGGAAGCGAGTTCCAGTGTGAGTCTGTTCCCTTCCGTACTGAGGCCGCCCAGCTCAGAGAGATGGGAGATAAGCGCATCTGTGGGGCTGTTCTTCAGAGTGATGCTGAAGTACTTCCCCGCAAACTTCTTCTTCAGGGAGGCTACTGTCTCGTGGGAGACTATCTCGCCCTTCCTCATCACCAGCACCCTGTCGCAGACCGATTCTATGAAGTCCATGTTGTGGGAGGTTATGAGGATGGTCTTTCCGCTCTCGTTCACCATCTCCCTTAGCCAGGCTCTCAGCTGCCGGCTGATGGCTACGTCCAGTCCCAGGGTAGGTTCGTCGAGAAGGAGAAGGTCAGGGTCGTGAATGAAGGCGCAGGCAATGGCGCACTTCTGTTTCATTCCCGCCGAGAACTGCCTCATCTCCTTGTCGGCCACATCCCAGAGGTCCAGGCTCTTCAGGAGCTTATCCGCCCTTTCCGTCGCCTCTCCGGATGAAACCCCCCTGGAACCGGCGAAGTAGGCAAGGTTTTCCCTGGGGGAGAGATACCAGTAGGTGTTCCGGGCTCCCTCCAGCACAGCGCCGGTTCTTTCCAGCAGCTTCCGCCGATTCCTCACCGCATCCAAGCCGTGGACCGATATCGACCCTTCGTCGAATCTGATCAGCCCCAGTATGGACTTGATCGTAGTGGTCTTTCCTGATCCGTTGGGCCCCAGGATCCCCAGGATCTCCCCGTGGTTCACCTGGAAAGAGATCCGGTTCACGGCGGTAAGGTCGCCGTATGTCTTTACCAGACCGTTCACATTGATGCAGTGTTCAGACAAGGTTCCTCCATTGCTTGGATGATATATACGAAGCACGGGCACGATAAAGCAAATCAGCTTTACAAAGTGAAATGGCTCCCTATACTTGTAACTGATGACGGGCACTGACAGTCCTTACGCAAAAGCGAAAATGGAGGAGCAGATGAAGAAGGCACTTTACATCACCGCCGTGATGATCCTGGCCGCATCCTGCGGGAGTACGGATTCCCCTTCTGAAGAAACGGCGTCCACCCAGGGTGAAGAAAGGGTACAGCTGAGCATTACCGGCACCATCGGGGTGGAGCTGGGCGACAGCAACTACGTTCTCGGGGCGGTGCAGAGCATCGACCACGACCTTCAGGGCAACATCCTGGTGCTGGACAGGTCCGCATGCAGGGTCAGGGTTTACTCCAGGGAAGGTGAGTTCATCAGAAGCATTTCCAGCAGCGGCAGCGGCCCGGGAGAACTGCTCAATCCCCTGGACATGACCGTTCTCGGCGACGGCAGGGTAGTGGTGGAGTCCCCCTGGAGCGGAGGTCTTCACGGTTTCAGCACCGATGGCGAATGGCTGGGGCTTCTCACCCCCTTCTTCAACAATCCCCCGATGAACCTCAGGGGTGCCGACGACAGCGCTTATGTGGCCCAGAGACTGGAGGTCCTTCCCGACGGGAACGGTGACCTCACCGTGCAGACATTCGTGGGCAGGTACGAGCTTGGGGAGGAGCCGACGGTGAAGTACTGGGAGTACGAGTTCCCCTTCGACCCCAACGATCTCACCGAGCTTCTGCGGAACACCATGATGGGCCACACCTTCGCCGCGGACAGGCAGGGGAATCTTTTCATGGCGGAACTCACCAGCGAGGAGTATCTCGTTCAGGGTTTCAGGCCCACAGGGGAACTCTTCCTGGAAATAACGGATGAGGCCGAACAGGTTGGGAAGACTCCGGAAGAGATGGAAGAGGAAGAGGTTTACGTGGAGTCCTACCTGGAATCCATGGGCGCCAGCGGCGTGGTCATCGACTACCATCCGGACCCCCTCAGGAACACCATCAGCGAGGTTGAGACCGACGGGGAGAGGGTTTGGGTGCGAAGGGGAACCGTTCTTGAACCCGTGTTCGACGTCTATGACTACTCCGGGGAGCTTCTTTTCATCGCAGAAGTCCCCGATGCCGATACAGACGCCCCATTCTGGGACTTCAACATAGATGAGCAGGGTGTTACCGCCTTCTCCATGAACCCCGAACTCTTTCAGCAGGTCTACGTATTGGAACTTCCCTGATGGCCCTGGAAACCGGGATTCCCGAAGAGGCGAAGAAGCGTATCACAGGGGAGATGCTGGCGTTCCTCGAGGAGGAGTGCGAGGTGGAGCTCTCCCGGTTCCGCGGGGAGATGCTCCTGGACTTCGTGGCGGAGAGGATAGCCGCCGAGGTCTACAACAACGCCCTTCTTGACTGCAGGGCATACCTCTCTGAGA
>Ga0116152_10003568_pt1 | contig 12472 bp, 14 predicted proteins | sample AD_UKC119_MetaG_FD_89894 | JGI IMG/M metagenome (GOLD analysis project Ga0116152, IMG submission 89894) | Active sludge microbial communities of municipal wastewater-treating anaerobic digesters from Hong Kong - AD_UKC119_MetaG | ecosystem: Engineered > Bioreactor > Anaerobic > Digestate...
AGGTCACTGCCGGTCCATGCATGGGACGATACATGAAATAACTGTTGAACAGGAAACTGGACAAGAAAACTCCGATGGCGAAAATGAATAGGGCAGCGTACGGCGTGAGCATGCCCGGAGTGATGATTTGGTTATCCGGCGACATGGATGCAGCCACAAAGCGAAAAAAGAAACCCATCAGAATGCCTGCCAGTAAGGAGATCAGGATGCCTCTTGAAGTTGCCGATCCTTTGCTTATTTTTTTATACGCGATCGCATCCAGGATGATGGCAACTGAAACCAGGGCCACACCCGTAAACAGAAATACCGCGTTGCCAACCGGTGTTGCCAGGTAGTTGACCAGGACGCCCAGCACCAGGGCCAAGCCGATCCCAATCGGGAATGCGATGGCCATGCCGGCCAGATCGATTGCCGCGACCAGTAACAAATTGGCAATGTTAAAGATCACTCCTCCCAGGAATGCGGAACCCAATGCTGAAAGTTCGGCACCGGAGAGATTGGCAAGAAAGCCTTGACCCGCGTCTCCTGAACTGCCTAGGGTCAACCCAAATAACAAGGAGAACAATAACAACCCCAAGGTGTAGTCCCAATAGAAAAGGGGAAAAGCCCAATTCTTAGTGGCCAGTTTCTGAGTATTAGCCCAGGAACCCCAACACAACATGGTGATCACACATAGGACCACTGCTACCGGATACGATTGAACAATGTACATAGCAAAGTTTCATGCTTATGGATGTACGCAGGTGTGTTCTAGATATCCAGTAAATTAAGTCAATTCTACCGTTCGCTCAAATTTCAGAACGGAAAGTATCCAGAATACCAATTATGGATGGTATTCCATCTGAGATCAGCTCTCCCGGGCCGAACTTCAGGTGTTAAATGGGTTGATTTGAACATTTTAATCCGGGTTATTTGCAGGATTCTGTATATTTCTTGTAGTTGTTAAGGATCATTTGCCAGCCTCCGCGTTGCATTTCGACCGGATTGGTGTCTTCCGCCTCGAACAACACCGAAATGTCCGTATGGTCGCCAGCCGGAGTGAATGAGACAATAGCTTTGCGGCCATCACCCAGGGTGTAGGCTATTTTCTCCTCCGGGACGACCTCGTCATAAATTCCCCAAAAGTCAAATCCAAAGCTACCATCTTTCGCTTCCATACGGTAGTTGAATTTACCTCCCGGGCGGAGGTCGTTTTCCCCGCTGGGTGAATGCCAGTCATCAGAGGCGTGATTCCATTGCAGGACATGGTCGACCACTGTGTAACATTCCCAGGCTTTGGCAACTGGCACAAGTACGCTTGTATCGATGGAGATTTGAGTTTTAGAAGTCATCTATTTGAATTTGATTATGAAGAATACCACAAAGCTAATGCGCAATTAAAAGATACGCTCGGTTGATCCCGTCAATTGTAAAGGTGGATTGCAACAGGAATTGAAGCTTTATGAGCTCATTTACCAGGGCGATTATTGGTCTTTTGCAACCAATCCTTTACCTCATCAATATACTCGGGAATCGTTAATTCGTCAATTTCCAAACGGGCAAAATGTTCTGCCTCCGTCGCGGTATGATTTGATTTGTATTTTAATGTCTTATGGTCGAACATGTCTCTGTTAAATACGATAAAGTCATCGTAAATTTTACTGGAAGCATTGAGTCCCCTTTTTCCTACGGTCTCGGCAAACCAAGACCTCAAACAAGCGATAAGGACTTCAGGATTATTATGATGACTTTTGATGTCATATCCATTGATATCCGATATTGCTTTCATATAGTCAAAAGCACCTGCTTCTAAAACCAACGCCCTTTTCGAATGATATTTGGGATCAAAATTGCGTGCACCGAAATCGATTCCTAATTCAAACGGCATGTTTAGACGATAAAAATCATCAATTTTCTTTGCCCTCAGGCGAGATAGATCGTGAATTGAGAATTGAGATTCTCTGATTAATTGAATGATTTTAGCCAATCGGGCATTCCCTGAATCTGAAGATTCCAATGCAATTCTGGGTTCAAATTCAAAATAGATGATTGTGAAAAGTAATGGCTTAAGGAGTAAAAAATAATCATCATCAAATGGGCAATTGATAAAAACATTTCTTTCAAAGTGGGGATGTAACGGCATTATTTCACGCGATCAGCCGGTGGGAAGGGATCATTTCCATAGGAGTTGCGGTTTTGGATTGTGCCGTCTTTCTTGTGGATATATAATTCGGTTTGTTCTTTCCTGCTTAACTCACGTCCATAACGAATCGCATCCTCTTTTCGGGGGAACTTGCCTGATACAAGTGAGGCTCCGGATTTAACGACTGCCCATCCTTCTGCAGAAGGCACGACGTGATTGGTTGGCTTTCCTGTTTGCATGCGTTCAGATTATTCATTAAAATTAACATAATAGCTCAAATTTAGGTTCAAAATGGCAGGGTGTGCCCCAACCTTTTATATGCTTTCAATCATTCCGACCCATGGAAATCCCTGAATCCCCGCCTGATGCAAACGCTCGATCAATTGGCCAATATGATGCTGGATGTGACGAATGCTGTACAGATGCAGCTCAGCGGTGGTCATCGGCAGCCAACTGAATCCACCTGGGCTTTCCAGATCTTTTCCTGCAATGGCCTGTGGTAAACGGTCACGGATCGAATCCAGATAGTGGAGTATTTCTTCAGAAGTAAATCGTTTGCTGATGTTCACCTGTTGTCCGTCGAAGGAGGTCTTTCCCAGGTATTGGTAATTAGGCAAATGCATGGGATCTGCTTGAAATGTAGATTCACTCGGGGATAAATAGAGATCCGTATAAAACAAAGTATGGTAGGACACACGCCAGAAGGGTGAATCGTCGGTACCATCATCCCATTGAGCCAGCGGACATTTCCGGATCGTTGATTCCAGCATTTTCAGGGCTGCCCGGTATTGGGAAATGATGATGGATTGCACGGTATGTTGATGTGTTAATAAGTATGGAAGTTAATAAGAAAGGAAATTAGAAATACAGCACGTATGGCTTAAGTTCATTCAACCTTCAACCTTCAACCTTCATAATTATTCCCGGTGTACCGTTTCCATGGAAAATGCCGGTAAGCATACGGCCATGTATTTTGCACCTCCCTCGTGCGGTGTGCTGTATTGCACCCAGGTCCCTCCGGGGATCAGAATGGCTTCACCGGCCCGGACATCCAGAATTCCTTCTGCGGTCCTGACCTGAAGACAGCCCTCCAATACGACGGTGTATTCATTGAACTCAGGTGTTTGGACCGGCTCTACCCAGCCATCCGGCGAAGTCATCCGTGCTATACTGACTTCTATGGTTTGGCTGTTAACCCGCCCAAAAAATTCTTCGATTTTTTTGGGCTTATTGCCGGCGGCAGCGATCAGGGAAGGTGAGGTGATGTGTTGGATCATATTTTTATGTTCATCTTATCAATTTAAACCCATGGCCTGAACTGCAGCCTGAGCCAGTTCGGTTTTCATTTCATTGGCCAGAGATTTCATATTGGGATCAAGCACCAGATTATGCATTTCATAGGGGTCGGACTCCAGATCGTAAAGTTCATCGAGGTCCTGGTATTTATACCACCGGATGTATTTGTAATTACCTTTTCGGAAAGCCTTGTAATCGGTATCGATCAGCCAGGGCATGGGATTCTCATAGCTGTAGTATTCCATTAAAAAGGACTGCCGCCAATCTTTGACCGGTCCCTGCATCAAGGGGACCAGGGAACGACCCTGCATCCACGCGGGAATAGCGATACCGGCCAGGTCCAGGATCGTCGGTGCATAGTCGATGGAGAGGGTGAAGTGGTCATCCTGTCCGGGCTGACTAATTACTCCCGGATAACGGATTATCAATGGGGTCCTCACCGATTCCTCGTAAGGGAGTCTTCTTTCCAGGCTCAAACCGTGTTCGCCGTAGAAATAACCGTTGTCGCTGGTAAAGATGATGCAGGTGTTATCGAGAATATTTAAAGCTTCGAGTTCGGCCATTATCTTCCCCAGGCTTTCGTCCACGGCAAGGAGCATTTCCGAACGTTCACGGATGGTTTTATCGGTTGTGAAATGATCCAGTAAATCGTCTCCAAATTCACTACGGATAGAAGGGTGGTTTTTTGTAATCAGAGCTTGTCCGATGACAGAAGCGGAGTCCACCTGGTCATAGAAAGTGAGTGCATTTGGACGTCTCTGGAAGAAGGCATCGTGATACATGCCTTCGTGGCGGGGAGCGGGGATGAAGCGATGCCCTGCTTTAAGGTCAATAGCTCCATTATTGAGTTGTTTCGCATCCGGATGTACTGCTTTATGACCCAGATAAGCAAAAAACGGTTTGTTGGCATTATTCCGGATAAAATCGATCATTTTATCCGTTAGGATGTCCGTAACATAACCACTGATGGTGTCCAGCCGGCCTTCCTCATAAAGAATGGGATCTATCGTCCGGCCCTGCCCGGGAAGGCAAGTCCAGTAATCGTAACCCGGACGCGGGGTAGGGTCATTCCCCATGTGCCATTTTCCAATGTGTGCGGTGGTGTAGCCTGCCTGCTGCAATAACGGCGCGAAAAGCTGTAGTCGATGACTGGCGCGATCCCGTGCAACATTATCTACGATACCATGGCGGGACGGATATTGACCGGTAAGGATGCTGGCACGGTTGGGAGAGCAAAGAGGTACCACCTGATACGCATTTCTGAACAAAATGCCTTCACGGGCTAATCGATCCATATTCGGCGTCTTGAGGAAAGGGTGACCTGCAATGGAAAGTTCGTCCCAGCGCTGATCATCCACTACGATCATCACTATGTTAGGATGCCCGGAAAGGGGAGCAGCAGATGTTTCTCCCGGCTGCTTATGCACGGACTGGCAAGCCAAGAATACGAATGCCAGAGTTAAGGATAGTACTTCCAGAATTGATTTAGTCCACTTCACAGCCTTGTGGTTTACCACCGGACTGAAAATACGAATTGGCATTCAAGGGATAGAGGAAAAATTCAAATTTCCCCTGCTTTCAATTGTTTCACGGCATAATCACAGGCCCGGGCGGTCAGGGCCATATAGGTCAGCGAAGGGTTTTGGCAGGGTGAAGAGGCCATGCACGATCCGTCGGTGATAAATAAATTCGGGACATCATGCGCCTGATTCCATTTGTTCAACACAGAAGTTTTCGGGTCATTGCCCATGCGTGCAGTGCCCATTTCATGAATGACCGTGCCGGGTATGGCCCCGTAGTCAAAGGGCATTACCCACTCCATGCCGGCATTGTTTAACATTTCTACTGCTGAGGCTTGCATGTCCGTGCGCATTTTCATTTCATTTTCGCCGTAAGCCATATCTATTTCCAGGACCGGCAAACCCCATTGATCTTTTTCACTTGTACTGAGTGTTACCTGGTTGGTATACTCGGGCAAGGTTTCACCATAGGCTTCAAAATAGGCCCACCATTCACCTGGTTTGGTAAGCGACTCTTTCCACTCCGCTCCCAGACCCGGTTGACTCGCTCCCCGGTCCCAGTCGCTCCGCCCGGTATAATTTTCGAAGCTGAATCCGCGCAGGTAATCCTGGTCGTTGTTTTGAACATTGCGAAAGCGGGGAATGTATACGCTGGCTGGTCGCTGGCCGTAATAAAAGGTATCCTTCATTCCGGAAATGCCTCCCATGGCGCCAATCAGTGCATGGTGGTCCATCAGGTAATGGCCCAATGTGCCGGAACTATTGGCCAGACCATCGGGAAATGTGTCCGAGGTGGACTGCAACAGGATCTGGGTACTACCTAACGTAGATGCGTTCAGGAAAACAATTTTGGAATAAAACTCAACGGTTTCTTTGGTTTCCGTATCGATGACGCGGACTCCTTTGATCCGGTTGCTATCCTTGTTATAAACAAGGCTTTCTACAACTGAAAAAGGACGCATGGTCAAATTGCCCGTTTTTGCAGCATCAGGTAGCGAAACTGAATTGCTGGAATAATAGGCTCCGAAGATGCAGCCCCGGTGACACAAGTTGCGGGAGTGGCATTTTTGACGACCATTGTGATCCTGGGTGAGGATGGCCATCCGGCCAATGATCAGCTGCCGGTCTGAGTAAGCATCAGCCAAACGATGACGTATGGACTTCTCAAAAGCGTTCATTTCAAAGGGGGGAAGAAAATCGCCATCGGGTAGGTTCGGGATGCCATCCCGGTTACCGCTAACCCCAATGTATCGTTCAATGTGGCTGTACCAGGGAGCTATATCCTGATACCGGATGGGCCAGTCGATCCCGATCCTTTCTTTACCATTGGCGCTGAAATCCAGGTCGCTGAGACGCCAGGTATGTTTGGCCCACAGCAGGGATCTTCCTCCCATCTGATAACCCCGGTACCACATAAAAGGCCGCTTTTGGATGTAGGGATGCATGGAGTCCTTGACCAGAAAATGTTTGCAGTCCTGGCCGAATAAATACAGGTTCTTCTGAATGGCATAATCTTCCTGCTCTTGCAGGGAGACCATATTTCGGAGTGGTAAGTCCCAGGGATCGGTCAATGCAGTAGGGTAGTCTTTGTTATGTTCAACCATCCGGCCTCTTTCCAGAACCAAAACTTTGAGTCCGGCCTCAGTCAGTTCTTTGGCTGCAATCCCCCCGCTCATTCCGGAGCCAATGACGATGGCGTCGTAAGTGTTACCGGTGGTTCCTTTACCGAGAATATTAAAATCTGCCATTTTGTATCTCGTTAAACGTTAAAGTGCAAACTGGTCTTACCGTAGTTCAATGTCTGATCATCCACGGGAATTTCTCCTTTATATTCTTCAGGAATTTTGACATAGTTACTCGCCTTGGTGGTACCTTCCTGAGAGGTGAAAAACCCGATCAGTGCCAGTTGCTTCAGTGTCCTGAACCATGCTGCGTTCTCATCCCCGTCAAAGGCTTTCTTGTCCAGTGTCGTCAGATAAGCAGTCTTGTCCCCGGCTTGGTCGAAAGCTTCCCGGGCGCCTTCAATTCCTTCACGGAAAACCTGTTGTTGGTCCGGTGTCATCACCTGTGCACAGACCTGATCGATAAACAGATGGGTATTGACCATGGATGCCGATGCAGTTTTGGTGGACGGGAGTATGACATCCACCATTTGCCGGACCACATCAAGCGCATCAGGAGTGAAGAATTCTGCTTGAACCTCTGGACTGCCAGGTCTTGCGCAACCAGAGAGGAATCCAGCTAATACCCCGGAAAATAGTGTGCTGGTCGTGATCAGGCCCAATGATTGAATGGCAGCGCGTCGATGCATGTCCTTCTAAAGTTGATAAGTTAATCGGTCAATAAGTTATTAAGATAACAACTATTAAGCTACTATTTAGCAACATCAACTAAGCTGCTGAGCGAATCAGAGGCAAGCGAAGCAAAAGCAATGTCCTGCTGAGCGGAGACGATGCAAGCGAAGTCGAAGCAATGTCCTGCTGAGCGGAGACGAAGCAAGCGGAGACGAAGCATTGTCAGGCTGAGCGGAGTCGAAGCCTACTCCGGCCAATCCACCTTTGGACTTTTATAATAATTAATCCCCTGTGCATCCAGTCTTGGAATGTAACTGGCCAACCGGTCTTTGTATTCCGCCCAGCTTCTTCCTTCTTTAGGGGACCAGGATATTTCAGATAAGCCCAGTAAACGAGGATATACCATAAATTCCAAATCCTTCAGGTCAGTTACCGTTTCCGTCCACAATGGGAATTCCAGGCCTAAAATATTTTCAGCTCCGATGCCAGGGAACAAAGTAGTAGGGTCCCACTCGTAAGCCTGGTCTACTTCAATGTATGCCGCCCAATGCAGTCCCAACGGGGTCAGACTATCGTACTGCATATCCAGGTAGGTTTTGGTAGCCGGAGACATGATCAGCTTGGTTCCGTGTTCGACCGCTTTGCGTGCAAAATCTGCACTCGCCCACAATTGGATAATGGATTGGTCATCGAGTGCTGTCTGAGCCGTTTCATCCCAGCCAATGTCGATAAAACCATGGCTGCGTACAATACCCCTGACCCGCTCGACAAATTTGATGAAGTCTGGCAATCCGGTCGAATGGCTTTCGTCGCCGCCCAGATGAAAGTAAGGGCCTGGTTTCAGGTCAGCAATTTCGCGGACAACATCGTCAACAAATTGATAGGTGATCTCCTTCGGTACGCATAGCGAACTGAATCCCACTTCGGTGCCGGTATACAGCTCCCGTGCCTTGCCGTCGCAGTTCAGATCTGCGTAAGAGGCGAGTGCCGCATTGGTATGACCAGGCATATCGATTTCGGGAACTATGGTAATAAAGCGATCGCCGGCATAGCGAATCAAATCTTTAAACTCCTCCTGGTATAGAATCCGCCCGGGCCGCCGCCGACCTCCAGACTACCTCCGATTTTCGTTAAATCCGGCCACGACTTGATTTCGATGCGCCAGCCCTGATCATCGGTCAGGTGGAGGTGGAGGTAATTGATTTTTTGTTCGGCGAGATAGTCGATGTATTGTTTTACCTCATCCACCGAGAAAAAATGCCGGGCGACATCAAGCATGACACCCCGGTAGGCAAATCGCGGCATATCCCGAATGGTACCTGTGGGCACAATAAAAGGTCCGGGATGGGCTGGTCCGCCCGGAGCAGGCAAGGTTTGCAGCAAGGTCTGGATACCATAGTAAATGCCTACAGGACGGTTTGCTGACAATACAATTCGCTCGGGCTCTATGGTTAATTGATAGCCTTCCTCTCCCAACTCAGCCTCCGGTTGCAGGGACAGATAAATGGTCCGGTAGCTGGGTGACTCTTCCTTGACCTGCACGACAGGATCCAAACCGGTGGCAGCTTTGATTTTGCCAGCCAGGTCGTTGCCCAACTTTTCGAGTTCTGCGTTCTGAACTTCTATACCAGTCTTGTCATTCAAATGAAATGACTTGGCGGTTGCAGTGACGGACATGGCCTTTGGGATGAATGCCGTGGCAGCCAGGTCGGTCGGTTCCTCTTGTGGAGCATAACAAGCAACAAATCCAATTGCTAACAGTGCAATTCCTATAGTGGTGATCAAGGGCTTGGAGAATTTCTTTTTCACAATGTTTGCTTTTGCTGCGAAGGTAGTGAATCAGGTGAAGAGATTCTTGCCCCGAAAGAGACAATAGGCAGGTTGGACTATGATTGTTGTCAATGTATAAAGCGTGGATGAAGAGCACTCAGGGACAAGGGTTCAATTCCGGATTGAGCAGGTTCAAGGTCAATAGTTTGTCTTCGGAGATATCGCCTACTTTGATGAAAAATCGTAGTCCGGTCGGGCAAATGTCACAAGCCTGGCAAACAATTTCATTAAAATTGGGATCGTAATCAGCAGCGATCACTTCAATACCATTTTTTCTCAAATAGTCTTCGGCCTCCATGGCTTTGGTTTGAGGGTCCCCAGCCGTTAGAAATGCATCTGAGCCACATTGTCTTTCATCGAAGGATAATTCCATACAAGCATCTGCGGTTTTCTGACAGCTACAATAAACAAGAATTATAAGAATGAAGGGATAAATTAAAATTCGCATGGAGAGTTTAATTTGGGTACTCTTGAAAATAAAAGATCAGGGTCAGAAATGCAAAAATTCCTGTATCTAATCGTCTAATTAGGCATGGTGGTTAATTATTCTAAGAGATCTTTCCCAAATTGCAGGATGTAACCATTATTATCCCTGATGGCAAATTCATACATATTCCAGGCAAATACTTCCGGTGCATAAACGACATCAACCATGTCTTTGACCGAATTCCACAAATTATCTATGTCATCGACTTTAAAGTAAAATGAGCCGGTAAAAACTGGCCGATCAAATTGGGTGTGGGCATTCGGCCTTGCGATCATCAGATCAATGTGGCCATGATGTAAACCCGCCCATCCCCATTCATCGTTGCGATCACCGCATACGAATCCTAAAGTTCTGGTATAGAAGTCTATGGTCTCCTGGAAAGATTCTGTCCATAGCATGGGAGTCAGGCTTCTGATCGTCATAATAATCTATTGATTAATAAATTGTAAAATGGTTTTTGAGGGAACAGGAAATACCGTTCCATGGCGCGCCCCTTTTGGGAAATGCAACCGGTCGCTAACATCCGTCCATTGGATTAAATCACTGGAAATGATAGCTCCCATTTGGTGTTCCCGGTAACGGTCAAAATAAACGATCCAGCCGGAATCCGAGTGGGTGGCCGTGGGCCCCTCAACCCAATTGCCGGAAATGGGAGCGGAAGCCTTCGTATATGGACCCAGCAAATGGTTGCTGGTTGCCATCCGGAGATTCTTTTCGGCCACGGGCAACAAGGTTTCATTTTTAAAAAACAGGACATACTGGTTATCCTGGTATTGGATCGTCGCATCGATAACATTGAATCCGGGGTCGTAGAATAGCCGTGTAGGGGTTAAATACACAAAATCTTTGGTAGTCGTACAATACATCCGGTGGTTGTATCCAGAATCACCCAGCGAGTCGGTTTCCGGAAACCGCCCCGGTATGGTGGTCGCCCAATAGATCAGGTAATCATCGCTGGCGGCATCGTAAAAGAGTTCCGGCGCCCAACAATTCCGGGCGGTAGTTTCGTGTTCCATAACGGGTAAATAGCGCTGCGGCGACCAGTGAATCAGATCCGGGCTGCTGGCATAACCAATACCCCGTTCATTCCAGCTTACGGTCCAGACCATATGGTATTGACCGTCACCTCCCAGGATGATGCAAGGGTCACGCATCAATTTGTCCGTACCTGCCGTCGGAGTCAGGAAAGATGAATCGCCATGCAGTGCTTTCCATTGAAAACCATCGGGACTATAAGCCAGATGAAGACCATCTTCGCCATTCCCTTTGAAATAAGCAAAGAAGTACCCGGACGGTTCCGTCGTTCGACAGGTCAGAAAGAGACTGGTCAGGAAAATTACAACGAGTGCCCATCCCGCATAAAAATGTAGCCGGTTCATCTTTCAAAATACCGATAAATTCAGGTATCAGGTTAGATCAACCCGAAATACGCAATAGAATTCTTGAGCGATGCACATTGTTTTGGTTTAACTCAATGGGGAAGCAGATGCAGCATTTGCATCAGGAAGGGGTTTAATTGGTTGCCCAATTTAGAAAAGAAAATACCGTCGGCCGCTTCTACCACTTGTACAGCTTTTTGGATAAGTTGCTCCCCGGCTTGGGTCAAGGTTACCACTTTAGCCCGGGTATCTGTGGCATGTTCCTGACGTAAGATCAGTCCCTTGGATTCAAGGGTTCGCAGGACTTTGGATACCATCATCCGGTCGGTATGACTATGATTCGCGATGTCAATTTGGGTGACCGATTCCTGTAATCTTGATAACCAGGCTAATGCTGCTAACAGAACAAATTGGGTATGAGTCAGGTCCAACGGATCGAGTTGTTGCTTGATCAACCGTTGCCAGGCCATAGTCAATTGCCAGAGGACGTAGCCGGGACTGTCTTCGGGACGTTGAAATTGAAAGTTAACGAGCTTCTTCATGATGGTTAATCAGCATTTTGGATGCAATGAGATCAAAATCTGCAACGGGTATTTCAAAGAAACCAAACCGGAAAGGATAGCCCCAGCTTTTTTTATTCCTGATAAAGGTAAGATCTTCTATTAGTGGCAGGATGGAGACATCCACGGCCGGCAAAAAGGCGATGTCCCGCCGGGAAGGGCAAAAGTCTTCCGACATCTGGAATGCATAAACATCCCCGTCCTTCACTGTGCCTATGGCAGTGAATTCCTGGCAGCTGGCTGGTTCTCCGAGTTTGACTTTGCCCGAATAATAAATGACGCCATCGCCGGGACGCATTCTTTTCAGGGGGCTTGTCTTACCGTGACAAGCCTGGGCGATACCTTGTTTGATGCCTTGCTTTACGTGGTCTTTGGATGCGACAATCATCCAGTATTTCCGGGGTCTTGCTGTTGTATTTGTCATCGTTTAATATTTGTTGTCGCAAATATAATATACACGACAACAAAATGCAACCATTCGTTCAATGACCAGAGGCATTCGGTCCCTGAATCAGTATGGAAAGTCCTTCGCTGACCGCTAATAGCGTGCCTCCATAGGACTGTGATGCTTCCAGAAGCAGATCGGAAACCTGACCAGGATCGGCTTCCAGCGGTTCCTGATTTAATTTAGCTTTTGCCCATCGGGAAAGCTGTGCCAGATGATGTACATGAGGGGTGATTTCAGTCAGCTTTGGATCGTCGATAGCTTCGGTTTCCAGCCTGGTCTCCATATCCGTCCATTGATCCAGCCAACTGTAAATTTGCTGGCGCAAGCTATCCGTCGGTTCTGATAGATAATCACGGGCCAATTGATTGAACCGATAAGCTACTTTGCTTTCAGGCATCGCAGCATCCACAAATCGGTTCAGTGGCATGTTTACGTGGTATGGTTGGGGATAAATGGCCATCCGGTTGAAGAAAAGGTCTTCCTGCAGTACATCAACCAGGTTCTGTAAAGATTGCGTCCACTTTCCGGCAATACTG
>Ga0116152_10003570_pt1 | contig 12469 bp, 10 predicted proteins | sample AD_UKC119_MetaG_FD_89894 | JGI IMG/M metagenome (GOLD analysis project Ga0116152, IMG submission 89894) | Active sludge microbial communities of municipal wastewater-treating anaerobic digesters from Hong Kong - AD_UKC119_MetaG | ecosystem: Engineered > Bioreactor > Anaerobic > Digestate...
AGCCCGGGCGCCATCCACACCCGTTACATGTTCCCCTGGAGCAGTGATCCGGTCGGTTGGGGTACGAATTGTGTGCCGCAGCCGGACTGGCGCGAGACGCTGCAACAGCCGATCGACCGTCGGTTCGTTCAGAGTGCCGGACCCTTCACGCTGGAGCCTGGTGCCTACAACAACATCACCCTGGGTGTTGCCTGGGCACGTGCCACCACCGGCGGTGCCACGGCGAGCGTGGCAACGCTGCGTACCGCGGATGACAAGGCGCAGGCCTTGTTCGACAACTGCTTCAAGATCCTCGATGGCCCTGATGCACCGGACCTTGACATCGTTGAACTGGATCGGGAGCTGATCATCTACATGAGCAACCCGGAGGGTAGCAACAACAACCGTCAGCTGCCGGTGGATCTGCCGCCCTTGAGCTACGAGGAACTCGACCCGATCATCCCGGAAGTAGGTCCCGATGGTGAGCTCTATGACCGCTACTACCGCTTCCAGGGTTACAAGCTCTTCCAGTTGAAGAACGCGGACGTGAGCGTTGCCGACCTGGGGAATGTCGAGCTTGCACGCCTGGTCTACCAGGGCGATATCGAGGACGGGGTGTCCCAGATCATCAACTACCCCTTCAATGAGGTGGTGAACGCACCCGTGGCGACCGAGATGGTGAATGGCGCCAACCAAGGCATTGCGAGCTCGGTACGCGTTACCGAGGACAAGTTCGCGCAAGGGGATACCCGTCTTGTGAACTTCAAATCGTACTACTACATCGCCATCGCCTACGGGTACAACAACTACGCTCCCTACGACCAGGCTACGCGCAGTGGTCAGGCCTTCCCGTACGTGGAAAGCCGCAAAGCCGCGTTCGGCAGCATTCGTCGCTACGTGGGCATCCCGCACCGCCCCGATCCCACTTCGGGAGGTACCATCGCCAATGCGGATTATGGGGACACCTTCGAGATCACTCGTTTGGAAGGTCAGGGCAATGGGGGCAATGCGCTGTCCATGAAGTGGGCGGACAACACCGCCATCGCATCCGCGCCTGGTTACCGTAAACAGGAGTTCACCTACGAACGGGGAGCAGGTCCAGTGGTGGTCAAGGTGGTCGATCCGCTGAAGGTGCCGCTGGCTGATTTCGAGATCTGGATGAAGGATGATACCATCACTCCGGGGAATTTGAACGATGCCAACTGGTTCATTGTGAACCTGACCAATAGGGACACCGTGCATAGCGAGCGCATCATCGACATGCCTTACGAGCAGCTCATTCCGCAGTGGGGGATCAGTGTCAATATCAGTCAGACCTTGTACAGTGGCGATTTCGCGCAGCCTGCGGGGAATGGTCGGATCCAGTTCGCTGATCCCTCGAAAGCCTGGTTCACCGGCATTCCGGATGGTGAAGCCGATGTGGTGACCAACTGGATACGTTCGGGGGTGTACAGCAGCCCGGAATCGCCGCTGTGGGCGGATCGGAGCACGGACCCCAACGAGCTCTGGGAGGATGTACTGGGTGGCACCTGGGCCCCCTGGGCACTGGTCGGCCATGCACCCTTCCAAGGTGGTGTCTCTTCGGACTCCGAGGCGAACAACCCGCATCCGTCAATGTCGTTCGCGTTGATCAGAAGGACGCCCAGCATTCAACTGGTCATCACATCCAACAAGGATCTGTGGTCCCGTTGCCCGGTGTTCGAGCAGGAATCGAATTCCGCTCAAGCACAGGGTGGTGCCAAACGGATGGCGGTGCGTATCGCACCCAGCATCGATAAGAACGGACGCAACGCCACCATGCCCGGATACAATGCAGCGGAAGGCGATCTGGTCAGCACCACCGGTATGGGTTGGTTCCCTGGTTATGCGGTGAACACCGAGACCGGGGAGCGACTGAACGTGGGATATGGCGAGAACAGCTTCTGGGGCGGCGGGATCGGTCGGGATATGATCTGGAACCCGAACGACCAGGTGTTCAACCAAGGTGGTGCGTATTTCGGCGGCGGCCACTGGATCTACGTGTTCAAGAACGAGCGCCGGGCATTGAACAACGCGACCGAGGTGCCTGCCTATGATGAAGGTGCGTTCGTGCGCAGCCTTGGTCAGGACCAGAACAACTCAGCATCACGTCTGAAGCTGCTCAAGTCCATCGGCTGGGTGGGAAGCGCGATGGTGATACCCGGCGCGGAATTCCTCGCGACGGATGTGCGGATCACGCTTACGGTTAAGAAGCCCTATGAGCGTTACATCAACTACAACGGCGGGCCGGGTGACATTTCGACCGATCGCAACAATGGACTGCCGCTGTATAAATTCTCCACGAACGGCCTGGAGACGCTGAACAACGACCAGACCACGGCGGAGAGCGCGCTGGACCTGATCAACGTGGTGCCGAACCCGTACTACGCGTTCAGCGGCTATGAGACCTCACGCATCGACAACCGCGTGAAGTTCATCAACCTGCCACAGCGGTGCACCATCTCGATCTATTCGGTGAACGGCACCTTGGTCCGGAAGTTCCGCAAGGACAATGAGCTCACCTATCTGGATTGGGACTTGAAGAACACCACCAACATCCCGATCGCCGGCGGCATGTACCTCTGCCACGTGGATGTGCCCGATGTAGGTGAGAAAGTGTTGAAGTGGTTCGGAGCCATGAGGCCGCTCGACCTCCAGAATTTCTAAGTCCCAGCTCTTACAATACGGATGTACACGATGCGAACGATGCAACGAAGGACCGCAGGGATGGCAGTGGCACTGGCCATGTGCACCACCACCGTTTGGGCGGGTAACCCGGACCGGGCTGGGTCCGCTGGGGCTACGCAGCTCCTGATCAATCCCTGGGCACGGTCCTCAGGCTGGGCATTGGCGAACACCGCCTCCGTGCGCGGGGCTGAAGCCATGTACGGCAACATCGCAGGTCTTGCCCATACGTCCAAGACCGAGATCCTCTTCACCAATACGAAGTGGCTGAGCGGTTCCGGCACCACGATCAATAGCGTTGGCTTCGGCCAGAAGTTGGGGGCTTCGGGTGTCCTGGGTATCTCGGCCACCACCATGGGCTTCGGCGATCTGGAGATCACCACGGTGGACAACCCCGCCGGCGGATTGGGAACGTTCCGACCCTCCTTTGCGAACATCGGCTTCTCCTATGCCAAGAGCTTCTCGAACAGCATCCATGGCGGCATCCTCATCCGCATGGTCTCCGAGAGCATCGCCAACGTCAGGGCGCAGGGCATGTGCTTCGATGCTGGCATCCAGTATGTCACGGGTGAGAAGGACAACATCCACTTCGGCATCGCGCTGAAGAACGTCGGTCCGGCCATGGCCTTCTCCGGCGATGGTCTCTCCGTGCAGGGTCTTCTCGTCTCGGGCAGCGATCAGCTCACCCTCGAGCAGCGGTCGGCCCAGTTCGAGATCCCTTCCCTGCTGAACATCGGCGCGGCGTACGACCTGCACCTGAACGAGCGGCATCGGGTGACCTTCGCGGGCAACTTCACGTCCAATTCATTCACGAAGGATCAGGCGATGGTGGGGATCGAATACGCCTTCAACCGCATGGTGCACCTGCGCGGGGGGTACATGTACGAGGATGGGATCACCTCCGAAGAGGAGCGGGCCACCGTGCTCACCGGGCCGACCGCGGGCCTCAGTGTGGACTTCCCCTTCGGTGAGGAGAAGAGATCGGCCATCGCCGTCGACTACTCGTACCGGACCACGAACCCTTTCGCGGGCATCCACAGCATCGGCGTTCGGATCAGTCTCTAGAACGAGCCATTATCTTTGGAAAGAGGACCTTGCGGGGTCCTCTTTCATTCTTTCCACCCAAGCACGCACTGGCCATGAGCACACCGGCCTATTACACCGAAGAAGGCTTGCGCAAGTTGCAGGAGGAGCTGCACCACCTGCGCACCGTGGAACGTCCGCACATCAGCCAGCAGATCGCCGATGCGCGGGACAAGGGCGACCTGAGCGAGAACGCGGAATACCACGCCGCCAAGGAGGACCAGGGCCTGCTCGAGGCGCGTATCGCGAAGTTGGAGGAGGTGGTGGCCAGCGCACGCATCATCGATGCGTCCCAGCTGGATACGAGCAAGGCCTACATCCATTCCTCGGTGAGGGTGAAACAGGTGGGCAGCGGTGCCGAACGCACCTTCACCCTCGTGGCCGAGAGCGAGGCCGACATCAAGAGCGGCAAGATCAGCGTCAGCTCGCCCATCGGCAAGGGACTCCTGGGCCGGGCCGTGGGTGAGGTGGCCGAGGTGACCACACCGGCCGGCACCACGCGCTTCGAGGTGCTCGAGATCACCCGTTGACCATGGCCAGCATCTTCACACGGATCATCCAGGGCGAGATACCCGGTCACAAGCTGGCCGAGGATGATCGTTTCTTCGCCTTCCTCGACATCAGTCCCTTGCGCGAAGGCCATGCCTTGGTGGTGCCCAAACGTGAGGTGGACCATCTGTTCGATCTGGAAAGGGAGGAGCTCAGTGGCATCATGGTCTTCGCCAAGGAAGTGGCGCGCAAGATCAAGGCGGTGGTCCCCTGCTCGCGCATCGGCATCAGTGTGATCGGGCTTGAGGTGCCGCACGCGCATATCCACCTGGTACCGATCGATACCCTCGGCGACATGGACTTCACCAAGCCGCGTGCGAAGTTCACGACCGAGGAGTTCGCTGCCCTTGCAGAGCGGATCCGCAACGCGTGATCAGCGGATCCGGTCCGGATTGTTCCGGATGAACGCGGACCAGTCCTTGCCGGCAGCACGCTTCACACTTGCGCCCGATCCGCGGCCCTGGCTGGCGAAATGATGGCACACGGCCACGGCCACGGCGTCGGTGGCATCGGTGCTGCTTGGAAGATCAGCGATGCGCAGGATGCTCAACAGCATGGCCGCCACCTGCTCCTTGGCCGCGTTCCCGTTCCCTGTGATGCTCTGCTTCACCCGCTTCGGTGCGTATTCCATCACACTGATGTCGCGTTGCAGGGCCGCGGCGATGGCCACACCCTGGGCGCGGCCCAGTTTCAACATGCTCTGTACGTTCTTGCCGAAGAATTGCGCTTCTATCGCCAGCTCATCCGGCAGGTGGCGTTCGATGATCTCCAGGGTGCTGCGGAAGATCGCGCGCAGCTTCAACGTGTGATCATCACCCGGCTCGAAGCGGATGGCACCGGCTTCCACCAACCGGAGCGCCTGGCCCTCCACCGCCAGCACGCCGAAGCCCATGACCGTGGTACCCGGGTCAATGCCAAGGATGATGCGCTCACCAAGCACCTTCGCGGCGGGGGCGTCGGGCCTACTTTTGGCCAAGGCCCCTGCACCAGGCCCAACGATGTCCGCGCGCCGCTCCTTGCTCATGGTCTTCCGGTGGATGATCTTCCTGCTGGCCTGCCTTTTCCTGTACCAGGCGCTCGCCGGTCCCAAAGGTATCGCTGCGTTGCAAGGGCATCGGTCAATGGAACTGGTGAAGCTCAACTGGCGCGGATCCCTCCTGGTGGTTCTGCTCATGGTGGTGAACTGGTGGGTGGAATCGATCAAGTGGCGCTCCCTGGTCCGGGACGTCGAGCCCTTGTCCAGATGGCGCGCCTTCGCAGCCACCATCGCGGGAACGGGCGTGGGTTTCGTCAGCATCAACCGGACAGGCGAGTTCATCGGCCGGGTGCTTTTCCTGGAGCCCGAGCATCGCATCGCCGGCGGCTTCGCCACAGCACTGGGCAGCATTGCACAGTTCGTGGTAACGCTCACCTTCGGTGGCCTGGGCCTGCTGGCCTTGACCTTGGCGCACATGCCACTGCCCTGGCCGGGCGGGTGGATCTCCTGGGCGCTGGCGAGCCTCACGGCCTTCGCCACCACGATAGGACTGCTGTGGTACCTCTTCCCTGGCATGCTGCGCCAGCATCTGTTGTTGCTGCCGTTCCTGCATCGGTTCGAACGGGCCTCCGCCGTGCTCGTGCACTTCCGGAATGACCGGCTTTGGTCCGTGTTGTTCCTGAGCGGCCTGCGGTACGCGCTGTTCACCACGCAGTTCATCCTGCTGTTGTATCAGTTCGAAGCGCACGTCGACCTCCTGCACGCGGTCCTGGGCATTCCCGTGATCTACCTCCTCACCACCCTGATCCCTTCGGTGATGCTCACGGAGCTGGGCGTGCGCGGGTCCGTTGCCGTGGCGGTCCTGTCCCCCTTGGGCGGTGAGGTGGCACAGGTGCTGCTGGCCACCACCTGCCTATGGTTGATCAATGTGGCCCTGCCCGCGTGTGCCGGTAGTGCGATCCTGCTCGTAGCACGCATCCGTGTCCGGAACAAGGAAGCATGACCACACACCTGTTCATCGCATTCACACTTTTCGCCGTGGCGCTGGTGTACGCCATCGTCCTGAACGCCTGGCGCGACCGTTTACGCGCTGCGGATCCGCCCGCGGTAGGACGCTCCTCCGCTGCGGTGTCCATGATCATACCCGCCCGCGATGCGGCTTCCACGATCATTCCACTGCTCCAGGACCTCCACGCGCAGGACCTGCCGAAGGAACGGATCGAGGTCATCGTGGTGGACGACCACAGCACCGACGGAACGGATGCCGTGGTCAAGGCGATGTGCGCACGATGGCCCGAGCTGCGCGTGCTGCGGAACAGCGGTGCGGGCAAGAAGGCGGCGATCACCACGGGGGTGCAAGCTGCCAGGTACGCTACCATCCTGCTCACGGATGCCGATGCCCGCGTGGGTCCGCAGCGTTCGCGCCATGTGGTGGAAGCCATGGAAGGCAAGGGACTGGACCTGATGATCCTTCCTGTGCGCACGAGCGGCACCGGCGTGCTTGGTCGTCTGCAGCAGGAGGAACAGGCGGGCCTCACCGGAGTGGCGTTGGGTGCGGCCATGACGGGATGGCCAACGTTGGCATCGGGCGCCAACCTCGCCTTCGGTCGGCAGGCCTTCCTGGACCTTGGTGGATACGAGGGCGATACCTATGCGAGCGGTGATGACGTCTTCCTGGTGCAGCGCATGCGCAAGGCCGGCAGGAGGATCGGAGCTTCCTTCGATCCCCAAGTGACGGTGACGGTGGAGGCGGAGCGCAGCTGGAAGGGCTTCCTGGTACAACGCCTGCGCTGGGCGGGCAAGATGCGTGGTGTGCGTGGTACCTGGCCCTGGGCGTCCCTGCTCGTTACGCTGCTGCCATGGGCCCTGCTCTGGGGCACCCTGCGTCTGGACGTGCGCGACCTCCTCGAGGTGGATGGCGTCGAGGTGATGGCGTTCATGTTGCTGGGCTGGCTGCTCTGGCTTGTGCCCGCCGTGAACCTGGTCACCGCAGTGCAACGCACCTTCGGGGCACGCACCTGGCCGGTGGTCACCACGCTTTGCTACCTGCTCTTCACGCTCTATTCGCCGGTGATCGCCGTGGCATCACTGATCCACCGGCCACGCTGGAAGGGCAGGCCAACATGAGGGTCCCTGCACGTGCGGGTCAGAAGGGCAGGTCGTCCTCGCCACCACCGGCGGGCATGTCCGCAATGGAAGGCGGCGGTGCGGACTGGTATCCACCTTGATCCCGCGTGCCCCCACCGGCCTTCTCGATGCGGTTGCCGCTCAAGCTGAGGAAGTACTTCGTCACCCCATCACGGCCGGTCCATTCGCGACCGTTCACATAGCAGGTCACGGTCACTTCGTCGCCCGGGATGTAGCCATCGAGCAGGCCGCAACGGTCCTGGGTGAATTCAACGGGGATGTGTTGCGGGCGTTGGCCGCTTGGTTCGGTCACCACGAGTTCGCGCTTGCGGAACTTGTCGCTCACGTCCTGGGTCTTGCCGACCACTTTGATGGTGCCTGAGATCGTTACTTGTGCCATGGTCTATCGTCCGCGTTCTTGCGGACCTGCTTGTTGGTTAGCGTGCGTTATAGGCCAGCAGGGTCTTCCATGCCTCTTCCACCTTGCCATCGGCAAGGAGCGCGTGGGCCTGTTGGTGAAGGGAATGGAGCAGGGCTTCCGGTTCGTTCTGGTGGGTGATGAAGAGGTCGCTGAGCTCGGTCAGCTTGTACTCGTTCACCGCTGTTTCATCGGGCACGGAGAGCGCCACACCGAGTTTGCCAAGGTCGCTGCCCGTGAGGATGGGACTGTTCCTTGCCTCCGCCGGAAGGGCGTCCACACCAACGCCGATGTGCATGTTCGGTTGCGGCAGCTCGAATAGCGCATCACCATGCGCCCGGGCATAGAAGTGTCCGCCCATGCGCCCCACGAGGTCGATCTTCCGTTGGTCGATCTTCCCGTTGGCGTCAAGCACATCCTCGTTCACGTGGATCATCACCACTTTGCAGATCACCAGGTTCCCGGCGCCTCCGCCGGTGCCCGTTTGGATCACCTGTTCCACCACACATTCGAACTGCACCGGGCTTTCCTTCACGCGGAAAGGCCTCACCTTCTCGGAGGCGATCGGTGTGAAGCCTGATTTCACGAATTCATTCACTCCCTCGGCGAACTCAGTGCTCGCCAGAGAGGTCTGGTGCACCATGCCATAGGTCACCACGTTGATCACCACTTCAGGCACGGCCTTCACGTTGTGGTAGCTGTGCTTGGTGGTGTTGTCACGTCCGCGGCGTGCCGGGCTGAAGATCAACAGGGGTGGGTTGGCTCCGAAGACGTTGAAGAAGCTGAAGGGGCTCAGGTTCGGCCGGCCGTCAGCATCGATGGTGCTGGCGAAGGCCACCGGGCGCGGACCAATAGCCCCCACGAGGTAACCATGCAGCTCGGGGATCGGCAGGTGGGCGGGGTCCAGGGTCTTCATGGGCGGACAGGAGGGCGAAGGTACATGCAGGTTCGGGACGGCCCCGGCGAGCCCGTGCACCGGCTATCTTTGCCGCCCTTCCGCCGGAGCCATTCCGAAGGAGGTGCATACGGACGTGGCGGAATTGGTAGACGCGCCAGACTTAGGATCTGGTACCGCAAGGTGTGGGGGTTCGAGTCCCCCCGTCCGTACAGCGAAAAGGACCGTTCTCGGGCCGCTTCCCACCCTGGCTGTCAGTCCATGTCACGCCAAATAGACCGGAAGCGCCAACGGCCCGCTGCTTGTAAGAACGCACCCAGCCAACGAGACCACTGATCGAACCATGAACATCGAGCGCCAAGAGACCGGGAACCTGACCGCCACCCTGAATGTGACACTGAGCCCTGCGGACTACAACCCCGGTGTGGAGAAGGCCCTGAAGGAACAACGGAAGAACGCGGTGTTGCCCGGCTTCCGTCCCGGACAGGTGCCCATGAGCCTCATCAAGAAGCGTGTTGGACGCGCCGTGCTGGTGAACGAGGTGGAACGCCTGATCGATGCCAACCTGCGCGAGTACCTGCAGACCAATGCGATCCGCGTCCTGGGTCAACCTCTGCCCAAGGTGGAGAGCGGGAACGCGAACAACTGGGATGAGCCCGGAGACTTGAGCTTCGCCTACGAGCTCGGCCTGGCCCCGACGATCGAGTTCGACCTGAACGAGAAGCTGGGCGTCACCTACCCCGTGGTGGATGTGAACGCCGAAATGGTGGAGCGCGAGGTATCGGACATGCGCCGTCGGTTCGGCTCGGTGGAGGATACCGAAGTGAGCGGGGACAAGGACATGCTGCTCGGCGACATGATCGAGCTCAATGCCGATGGCTCCATCAAGGAAGGCGGCATCATGAACCGCACCTCCATGAGCCTGGAGTACATCGATGACGAAGCGAGCAAGAATGCATTGACCGGGAAGAAGGTGGGCGATGAGGTCGTGCTCGATGCGCACAAGGTGAGCAGGGACCACGACGACCTGGCACGCATGCTGGGCGTGGACCACGATCGGGTGCATCATCTCGAAGGGAACTTCCTATTCCGCATCGCCGAGATCAAGCGCATGGTACCCGTGGAACTCGGCCAGGAGTTGTACGACCGGGTCTACGGGAAGGACGCGGTGACGGATGAGGCCGGCTTCCGCGCCAAGGTGCAGGAGGGGCTGGAGAATATGTTCCGCCGCGACAGCGACCGCATCTTCAAGCGCCAGGTGATGAAGAAGCTCATGGAGAACACCAGCTTTGAGCTGCCCGACAGCTTCTTGAAGCGCTGGATCCGCGAGACCAGTGAGAACCCTGCGACCCCGGAACAGATCGAGGAGAGTTACGCGGATTATGCCTCCGGCCTGAAGCGTCAGTTGCTGGAGGAGCGCGTGATCGAGAAGTACGGCCTGGAGGCGAAGGGGGAGGAGATGGACGCGTTCGCGAAGCGGTACATGGCCGACCAGTTCGCCCAGTACGGCATGCCGGCCCCGGAAGGAGAGCAATTGCAGCAGATGGTGGCCCGCATGCTGGGCGACCGTGAGCAGATCGGTCGGATCCGCAACACCATCGTCGAGCAGAAACTGAACACCCACTTCAAGGCCCTGTTGAGCCCGAAGGAGGAGAAAGTGAGCTTCGATGCGTTCGTAACCTTGGCCCGCACCGCCTGAAACAAGAGCGTGCACGGCCGTCCTTTACCCTTGTAACCACACCGCATGTTCCCCAAAGACGAGTTCGAGAAGTACGCGGTCAAGCACCGCGGCATCAGCAGCAACACGCTGCACAGCTACACCACGTCATCCATCCGTTCATCCGTCACGCCTTATATCATCGAGGAGCGGCAGCTGAACGTGGCCCAGATGGACGTGTTCAGCCGATTGATGATGGACCGCATCATCTTCCTCGGAACGGGGATCAATGACCAGGTGGCCAACATCATCCAGGCCCAGCTGCTGTTCCTGGAAAGCGTGGACGCCAAGAAGGACATCCAGATCTACATGAACAGTCCGGGCGGCAGTGTTTATGCCGGTCTGGGGATCTACGACACCATGCAGTACATCAATCCTGATGTGGCCACTATCTGCACCGGCATGGCGGCGAGCATGGGGGCCGTGCTTCTGTGCGCCGGGGCGAAAGGGAAGCGAAGTGCGCTGAAGCATGCCCGGGTCATGATCCACCAGCCCCTCGGTGGTGCCGAAGGCCAGGCCATTGACATGGAGATCACCGTAAGGGAGATCGTGAAGCTCAAGAAGGAGCTTTACGATATCATCGCCACCCATAGCGGTCAGCCCTTCGACAAGGTGGAGAAGGACAGCGACCGCGATTACTGGATGATCGCGGAGGAGGCGAAGGCCTACGGCATGATCGACGAAGTGCTGGTGCGCAACACGAAGTAAGGACCACGTTCGCGGCGGCTCCCTGTTCGGGTCCCGCATAGATAGCTGAATATCAGCATTTAACGAAGGCCGGGTGGACGACCATCCGGCCTTCGGCATATCTTGCAGGACTTTGCGCATGCCCAGGCGGGGGCGCAGCATACCAGCCCATGGATAAGAAAGAGATCAAGTGTTCCTTTTGTGGTCGGGACAAACAGGACACCAATGTGCTGATCGCCGGGATCACCGGGCACATTTGTGACAGCTGCATCACCCAGGCGCAGAACATCATCTCCGAGGAGCTGAGCCAGCGGACGCGGACGGAGATGGAGGGCAGCCTCATCATTCAGCGGCCGGCGGACATCAAACGCCACCTCGATGAGTACGTGATCGGCCAGGACGATGCGAAGAAGGTGCTGAGCGTGGCGGTGTACAACCACTACAAGCGTCTGCTCCAGAAGCCATCCACCGCGGATGATGTCGAGATCGAGAAGAGCAACATCATCCTGGTGGGCGAGACGGGCAGTGGGAAGACCCTGCTGGCAAAGACCATCGCTCGCATGCTCAATGTCCCGTTCGCCATCGCCGATGCCACGGTGCTCACCGAGGCGGGCTATGTTGGGGAGGACGTGGAGAGCATACTGAGCCGCTTGCTCCAGGCAGCGGATTACGATGTGACCAAGGCGGAGCGCGGCATCGTCTTCATTGATGAGATCGACAAGATCAGTCGCAAGAGCGATACCCCGAGCATCACCCGCGACGTGAGCGGCGAGGGTGTGCAGCAGGCCTTGCTCAAGCTGCTCGAAGGAAGCACGGTGAGCGTTCCACCCCAGGGCGGACGCAAGCACCCGGAGCAGAAGTTGATCCAGGTGGACACACGGAACATCCTCTTCATCTGCGGCGGTGCCTTCGATGGCATCCAGAAGATGATCGGGCGCCGGGTGAAGAGCAGCGCTGTGGGATACAGCGCAAGCAAGGAACAGCGGGTGAACGATGAGAACCTCTTGCAGTACGTGAGCCCCACCGACCTGCGCACCTACGGCCTCATCCCCGAGCTCATCGGCCGCTTCCCGGTGCTCACCTACCTTGATCCGCTGGACCGCGAGAGCCTGCGTCGCATCCTCACCGAACCGAAGAACGCGCTGATCAAGCAGTACGTGAAGCTTTTCGACATGGACAAGGTGAAGCTCACCTTCGACAAGAAGGTGCTGGACTTCATCGTGGATAAGGCCCTGGAGTACAAGCTTGGCGCGCGCGGTCTGCGTTCCATCTGTGAGGCGATCATGACCGACGCCATGTACGAGATGCCGGGTGCACCGGAACGTCCGACCGAAC
>Ga0116152_10003571_pt1 | contig 12469 bp, 11 predicted proteins | sample AD_UKC119_MetaG_FD_89894 | JGI IMG/M metagenome (GOLD analysis project Ga0116152, IMG submission 89894) | Active sludge microbial communities of municipal wastewater-treating anaerobic digesters from Hong Kong - AD_UKC119_MetaG | ecosystem: Engineered > Bioreactor > Anaerobic > Digestate...
CACCTCAGTACTGGTCTGATTTTTATATTGAGAACGCTTCATTCTTCCGTCTCGATAACGTTAGTGTTGGTTACAATTTTAACGAATTGTTCAACCAGAAGATTGATGCACGCTTTAGCTTTACAGTGCAGAATGCTTTTGTTATAACCAAATATAACGGATTGGATCCTGAGGTAGATGGTGGAATCGATAACAATTTTTATCCTCGTGCACGTACGTTTGTTTTCGGTGTAAACTTAAACCTCTAAAATGCGAATTGATATGAAAAAATACCTCAAAATATCGCTGGCTGCGTTGTTTCTTGCAGCCTTCACAACATCCTGTATCAAAGATCTAGATGTTGAACCACTGGATGAAAATGTATCTACTTCTGTTACCGTTTACGATAGTCCCGAGGCTTATTTGCAGGGGCTGGCCAAGCTTTATGCTTCGTATGCAGTTAGCGGACAGCAGGGACCTTCAGGTAACCCTGATATTGCCGGAATTGATGAAGGATTCTCAAATTATCTGCGTCAATACTGGAATGCACAGGAATTACCTACCGATGAAGCTGTAATGGCATGGAATGATGCAACAATTAAAGACTTCCACTGGCAGACATGGTCGCCCAATGACGTCTTTATTCAGGCTCTTTATTCCAGAATATTCTTCACTATTGCTGTTTCCAACGAGTATATCAGGGCAACCAAGGACAATGCAGACCCCGCCATTCAGCGTTACAATGCTGAAGCAAGGTTTATCAGAGCTCTTTCATACTGGCATGCAATTGACCTCTTCGGAAATCCTCCTTTTATTACTGAGGAAGATCTTCCAGGTTCTTTCTATCCCCGTCAGATTAACAGGGCTGATCTGTTTACCTATATTGAAACAGAATTGAAGGACATTGAAGGAAAACTTGGTGCTCCCCGCTTTGAATATGGCAGAGCTGATCAGGCTGCTGCCTGGACGCTTTTGGCTAAACTTTACCAGAATGCTATCGTGTACATTGGCCAGGATATGAGCTCAGAATGTATCACTTATTGTACAAAGGTGATGGACGCCGGATATCAGCTGGCTCCTGCTTATCAGAATAATTTTGTTGCTGATAACCACACAAGTCCTGAAATCATCTTTTCTATCAACTATGATGGAGATTATACCCGTTCATATGGTGGTATGGTTTACCTGATTCATGCAGCCATTGGCGGAACCATGCCGGCAGCTGATTTTGGCGTTGGCGGAGGCTGGGGCGGTATTCGCACTACCAAAGCTCTTGTTCAGAAGTTCTATCCTAATGTTACAAGCAAAGGCCTTTATTCATCTCCTATTCCTCGCAGGCTGAAATCTGATTATCCGGTAATTTATGTACCGGGTAATTATATGACACCTGAATGGGACCCCGCAAATTCTACTCAACTGGCTTCGGTTAACAGTGATGGCAACTACGAAGGTTACATTTATGTTGAAGCAGGTAAGGAATTTAAATTTACCGATGGCCCGGGATGGGATGTAAACTATGGCGATGATGGTGCCGACGGTACACTTGATGCTGGCGGAGCTAACCTTACAGTGGCTGAAACCGGGTACTATAAGCTGAATGTTAACCTCAATGATTTTACTTACACCATTGTAAGAACTGATTGGGGTGTGATTGGCTCAGCAACCGCTAATGGTTGGGATGGTGATCAGAATATGACTTACGATCCTGCTACCGGAATGTGGAATGCCATGCTTGACCTTGTTGCAGGTGAAATTAAATTCCGCGCCAATGATGGTTGGGATATCAATTATGGTGATACCGGAGTTGATGGCATCCTCGATGCAGGTGGCGATAATATTGCCATTCCTGAAGCCGGAACTTATATTGTAACAATGAAACTGGGTACACCTGATTATACTTATTCAGTTGTAAGAAACAGTTATGATAAACGCGCTATGTTTTGGAGCGATGGTCAAACCCTTGACATTGTTGACATTGGTCAGTTTACAGAGGGATATGCCATTACAAAATTCAAGAATGTGAATGCTGATGGCTCAGAAGCCGTTCATCCTCACCCTGATTTTGTTTGCACCGATTACCCGATGTTCCGTTTGGCTGATGTTTATCTGATGTATGCCGAATCAGTGCTGAGAGGTGGCGGAGGAAATGCAGGTACAGCCCTGGATTTGGTCAATCAGCTCAGGAAAAGGGCTTATGGCGATGAATATGGAAATGTTACAAGCAGCCAAATGGACCTGAACTTCATCCTGGATGAACGTGCCCGCGAACTTTATTGGGAAGGTCACAGACGTACTGACCTTATCAGGTACAACAAGTTTACCACAGCTGACTATTTGTGGCCATGGAAAGGCAGAACTCCTGAAGGATCTGCAACCGGAGCATTCCGCAACTTGTATCCGATTCCATCTGCTGATATGGGAGCTAATCCAAACTTGAAGCAAAATACTGGTTATTAAGAATTTAAAATATATCTAATATGAAAAAAACACTGTTTTTCATCATAGCCCTTGCCGGAATTGTAGTCTTCAATTCCTGTAAGAAGGAGGGAAATGAACCGGTACTTGTAAAGTCAGGTAATCCGGTGATTCACTCCCCCGAAACTAATTCAACTTTTATTCTTCTTGAAGCCCAAAAAGATGAAGTATTTACTGAATTCAACTGGGATGCTGCAGAATATAATATTTCTGCAGGCAGAAACTGGAACCTGATTAATGAAGATAAATTGGGTGAGGTTACTTATACCATTCAACTGGATACGGAAGCCGATAATTTTAGCAGCCCGATTGCTTTAACAGCAACAACTTCTACCAGTTTTTCACTAACAGTAGGGGAAATGAATGGCAAATTAATTGCTATGGGTCTTGCCACAGGGGAAGCGCATACTATGGTACTTCGTATCATGGCTGACATGGCCATTGAGTCTCCTGCTGATAATGTGTATTCAGAAACTGTAAAGTTTACTGTTACTCCATTTGCTGCTGAAGTAAATTATCCTCCTATTTATTTGCTTGGTGATGCTACTCAGCCAGGTTGGGACAATGCAAACGCTCTGCCTCTGCATGCTTTCAATACTACACAATTTGCCATTGTGGCTAATTTGGGTGGTGAAGGCAAATACCTGAAATTTATCCAAACCCTCGGTCAGTGGGCTCCACAATGGGGTACTGATGGTGGAACCAGCGAAAGCGGACCACTGGTATTCCGTGAAACTGAAGACGAGCCTGACCCAGCAGCTATTCCAGCTCCTGCAGTTGCCGGCGATTACAGGATTTTTGCTGACATAGCAAACCTAACCTATACCATTACAAAAGCTTCCGAAACACTTTACCTGCTTGGCGATGGCACCATCCCTGGCTGGGATAATGCAGCTGCATTGCCATTAACCAAAGTGTCTCCGGGCTTGTTCGAAATTACAACTACTCTATCAGGTGGTGCAACTTTCCTGAAGTTTATCGAAACACTGGGTCAGTGGGCTCCTCAGTATGGTACTGATGCAAACGGAACTTCTGATTTAGGAAATCTGGTACTCAGACCAACCGAAAGTGAACCCGATCCTCCTGCAATTCCTGTTCCTGCTTCAGCAGGTACTTATAAAATTACAGTTGACCTGGCAAAAATGAAATATACAGTAGTGCCTGTAAACTAATATTTTTGCATATTGTCTAAAAACGGGCTGTCCGTAAGGATAGCCCGTTTTGTTTATTGCGACATGTAAGGCTGATTGTTGTACTTTTGCCTCAAAATATTTTTTAATGGGAAGAAAAGAAAAAGGAGCTCCGCTCATTCTTGAGCAGGTTGAAATTCTGGATGCCGGAGCCGAAGGTAAAGCCATTGCCAGACATAACGATATGGTGATTTTTGTTCCTTTCGTTGTGCCGGGAGATGTGTGCGATATTAGGATTGTAGCCCGTAAAAGGCGCTTTTTTGAAGGCAGAGCTGTTAAATTTCATCATTTTTCTGATAAACGTATTGAACCGGTATGCAGTCATTTTGGTATTTGCGGAGGATGCAAATGGCAGAGTATGGATTATCAGCAACAGCTCTTTTACAAGCAAAAGCAAGTGTCTGATAATTTTAGCCGTATCGGACATCTTGAATATCCTGAAATCAGGCCTATACTTGCTTCGCCGGTTACAGAGTTTTATCGGAATAAACTGGAATATACATTTTCTGACTTCAGATGGCTTACCGAAGAAGAGATGAATATGGCTCCGGAAGAGCGGGATATGGACGCACTGGGGTTTCATATCCCCGGAATGTTCGACAGGGTGATTGATATTGAGAAATGCTATTTGCAGCCCGAGCCTTCAAACCGGATTCGGCTGGAATTAAAAAAGTTTGCAAAACAGCAAGGCCTCTCATTCTTTAATGTAAGAACCTTTACCGGCGATCTCAGAAATGTAATTATCCGAAATACCAATACAGGAGACCTGATGGTGATTATGGTTTTTGGTGTGGATGAGGCTGATAAAGTTAAACTGGTTATGAATTTTCTGGAGGAGAATTTTCTGATGATTACTTCTTTATATTATGTAATTAATCTGAAACAAAATGACTCCATCAGTGATCTTGAACCGGTTTTGTGGAAAGGAGAAGCCTTTATGACTGAGAAGATGGAAAATCTTCATTTCAGGATTGGGCCCCTGTCATTTTTTCAAACAAATTCACGCCAGGCTCTTGAACTCTACAGGGTTGCACGCAGTTTTGCCAATCTTCAGGGAGGTGAACTGGTCTACGATTTGTATACCGGCACAGGTACTATTGCCAATTTTGTAGCTGATAAGGCTTCTAAAGTAATTGGTATTGAATATGTTGAGCCTGCTGTTAAAGAAGCTGCCTTAAATTCCGAAATGAATAACATCACCAATACTGCATTTTATGCTGGTGATTTGGTAAAAGTACTTACTCCTGAATTTATTGAAGCCAATGGCAGGCCTGATGTGATTATTACTGATCCTCCCCGTGCCGGCATGCACGAAAAGGTGGTCCTGAGAATCATGGAAGCCGCCCCGGCTAAAATTGTTTACGTGAGCTGCAACCCGGCTACTCAGGCACGCGATATCAGCCTGATGGCTGAAAAATATAAAATTACCGCTGTGCAGCCGGTTGATATGTTCCCACATACGCATCATGTGGAGAATGTTTGTTTGCTTGAGCTTAAATAATCTGGAAATAATAAATGCCAGCGCTTGTTATCTGACGCTGGCATTTGTTTTTTAGTTTAACGGGATAGCTCCGGAGTATAGCCGGGAATTTGGTTCCACGGTATAGTGGTTCTTTTTTTTACAAATGTTCTCTTACTTGTTTGAGCAAATCATTTATATCAAGGCTTTCTCCTTTTTGTGTCAGGTGCGACGAACTGTAAAATGGTTCTCTTTTCTCAAGATGATTTTTGATAAATCCCGGTAATTCATGCTCTGGTTTACCTTGAATCAACGGCCGTTGCTTTTTGGCGTTCATCAGCCTTTTTGCTAAAGATTCCGGTTGCATTTTCAGGTAAACTGTAACTCCTGAACGATTCATTAAAGCCATGTTGTCATAATAGCAGGGAGTTCCCCCTCCGGTTGAGATAACAATATTTTTTCTGGAGGTAAGCGACACAAGTATAGAATGTTCAAGAAGCCGGAAAGCATCTTCACCATCTTCGGCAAATATTCTTTGTATCTCTTTTCCGGTCATTTTTTCAATTTCTTCGTCCAAATCAATGAAGAGATACCCCATTAACTTTGAAAGTTTTTTCCCTGTGGTAGATTTTCCACTACCCATATATCCTATCAGAAAAACCGGTTTGCCCATTTTGCTTAATTTTTAACAAAGATAGGAAGATGAGGTAATAAGAAACTTGTGTATGCCTGATTGCTGAACACTTTTTTGAAAGATGCCATTGATGCAGAAAATATATCCCGGAGCTAACCGGCATAAATGTGCGTAATCAAATGCCATTGCTCAAAAATAATACGTTTTCTGTATCTTTGGTTGTCGGCAGCTATATGAAATCACTTTGTATACAGTCCGGCTTTTATTCCAGCAACTATTAAATTCAGATTCATCTCAGGCTACAGCATGTCAGGACAAACAATGCATCAGGTATTGTCAAAGTATTGGGGCTATTCAACATTCAGGCCTGTTCAGGAAGATATTATTTCATCCGTATTGGCCGGGAAAGATACGCTTGCACTTTTACCTACCGGAGGTGGCAAGTCTATATGTTTTCAGGTGCCGGGATTAATGTTGGAAGGATTGACTTTGGTTGTAACACCGCTCATTGCTCTGATGAAGGATCAGGTTGAGAATCTGCGAAAGCGGGGGATTGCTGCTGAAGCGATTTTTTCAGGAATGAGTGCACGGGAAACAGATTTGGCTTTTAATCATGTATTGCATGGGTCAGCCCGTTTCCTTTACCTTTCGCCTGAAAGATTGGTTACTGAAAAGTTCCTTTCAATGTTACCCTCAATGAATGTGAGCCTGATTGCGGTAGACGAAGCTCATTGTATTTCGCAATGGGGATATGATTTCAGGCCTCCTTACCTGAGAATTGCAGAAATCAGGGCTTACTTGCCCGGCATACCGGTGCTGGCCCTTACAGCTACAGCTACGCGCAAAGTTGTCGCTGATATTCAGAACAAACTCAGGTTCGGGCAGCCTAATGTTTTTGAGCGCAGTTTCGAACGGAAGAACCTGGCATATGTGGTTTTTAATGAAGAGAACAAGCATGAGCGTTTGTTACGGATTGTAAGAAATGTTGCCGGAACAGGTATCGTTTATGTGCGAAACCGGCGTAAAACCCGCGAAATTGCTGAGTTTTTGATACGTAACAAAATCAGTGCTGATTATTATCATGCAGGGTTAACCTCTAAAGAGAGGGATTATAAGCAGACCAGCTGGAAAAACGGGAGTAGCCGCATTATGGTTTCAACCAATGCTTTTGGTATGGGAATTGATAAACCTGATGTGCGTTTTGTCGTGCATCTCGATTTGCCCGAAAGCATTGAAGCATATTTTCAGGAAGCCGGGCGGGCCGGAAGAGATGAAAAAAAGGCCTATGCAGTGCTTTTGTATGAAAAGGCCGATATTCTCGATGCCAGGCATAATCTATTGCTTGCATTCCCTGAACCAGATCAAATCAGACAGGTTTACCAGGCCCTTGGTAATTATTATCAACTTGCTCCGGGCACAGGCCGGGATGTTTCCTTTGATTTTGAAATTTCAGCATTTTGCAACCAATATAACCTGAAACCCTATACGGTTTTTAATGCGCTTAAGTTTATTGAACGAGAGGGTATGATTTCATTGAATGAGGCGGCTGAGTCGCAGTCACGGATAATTTTCACAGCCAGAAAGGATGATTTATACCGGTTTCAGGTTGAAAATGCACGATTTGACCCTTTAATAAAAATGATTCTGCGTTCATATGGAGGCGTTTTTACCGAACCTGTTGCCATTCATGAAGCAGAGCTTGGCCGTCGGCTTAATACAACCACGGAGGAAATCATCAAGGCTTTGCACTATCTGAATGCCCGTGAGGTTATATTGTATATGCCTCAGCGCGATAAACCGCAATTAACGTTCACCAGTGAACTGATAAGGGCGACCGACCTGAGGATTTCGCCTGAAAATTATCTTCATCGCAAAGAGGATGCCATTCAGAGGCTTGAGGCAATCATTGATTATGCTGTTGCTGATCATCAATGCCGGAGTGTTACTCTTATTTCCTATTTCGGGCAATCCGATGCCGGTAGCTGCGGTATTTGTGATGTCTGCCTTCAGCGCAACAAGGCCGGGCTGAGCGAGTCTGACTTTGAACGTATTGTTGCATTGATCAAACCCGCTTTAGAGTTGCGATATTTGTCAATGAAAGAGATGACAGATATTTGCCACCAGATAAGCGATGATAAAGTTATAAAAGCCGTTACCTGGCTGGTAGATAATAATAAAATTGATTACCTCGAAGATGGAACATTCAGGTGGGCTGAATAATATGAAGCCTGTGTGGCTAAAACCTGCCCGCGCTTTTTTTGCAGAAGAAGATGTGGTGTTGATTGCCCGCCGGATGCTTGGCATGAAACTGGTGAGCAAAATTGGTGGTAAACTCACTTCCGGGATCATTACAGAGACAGAGGCTTATGCAGGTATCACTGACAGGGCATCGCATGCTTTCGGTGGGAAGCGAACGCCCCGGACAGAGGTGATGTATGGCATGGAAGGAATCGCCTATATCTATTTGTGTTATGGAATTCATGCCTTGTTTAATGTCGTAACAAATCATACAGATATTCCGCATGCAGTGCTGGTGAGAGGGATTTTTCCATGCGATGGGATAAATGTGATGGAGGAAAGAATAAAACGCGCCATAATAAAGCCCCTGAAGGAAGGAAATGGGCCGGGAAGGGTTACCAGACTTTTGGGCATTGATTGTGCGTTGAATGGCGTTGATTTGATTGAAAACGATATTTTATGGCTGGAGACCTGCGGAATGGAATTTGAGGAGAGCGATATTTTCGTATCGCATCGGATTGGAGTTGGCTATGCGGGGGCTGATGCCTTGTTGCCCTACCGTTTTATCGTGAATGGAATAACGGCGATGGACAGAATAAAAAAACAGGCCGGCATTGAAAAATGACGGCCTGTTTATAAAAATCCTTAATGACTTACTTCACATTCTTTGAAAGTTCTGTTCCGGGTTTAAATTTTACAACTTTTTTAGCTGCAATCTTGATTTCTTTTCCCGTCTGAGGGTTTCTTCCTTTGCGGGCAGCACGTTTTGATACTGAGAAAGAGCCAAATCCTACCAGTGCTACACGATCGCCTTTTTTAAGGCTTTTTGATGTTGCTGATACAAATGCGTCCAATGCTTTTTTTGAGTCGGCTTTAGTCAGTCCTGATTCTGCTGCAATGGCAACGATCAATTCCTGTTTGTTCATTTTTTCCTGATTTAAATTAATACTATGTTGGATAACCTTACGCAAATATAAGCTATTTGCTTGTAAAATCAAGCGTTATAGAAGGAATCTGCGAAAAAAGTTAATAAAACCGGTGGTTTGTTAATAACTTCGGTCTCAAATAGTAGTGTTTAAGCCAATTTTAGCAGGTTGGATTTGATGCCTTTTTACAAAAACCTTAATTCAGTGGATTTTAGGCCATTAATAAATTCTGTTGAATTCATACTTTTTTTTCCGGCAGGCTGAACGATTTTCAGATCTATGTATCCGTCAAGACATGCTACTGAAATTTTTGTATGGTCAGAAATGATAACATGGCCCGGTTCTGCTATGTCTTGTTTTTCTGAAAGCGATGACCTGAGGATTTTTATCTCATTCTCGGCTTTTTCAGTTTTAAGTATAGCCCATGCGCCCGGGTAGGGACTAAGCCCGCGAATTTGATTATGAACAGCCAGCCTGGGTCTGTCCCATGTGATTCTGGTGTGCTCTCTGAATAGTCTGGGCGCTGATTTTATTTTGCTGTCAACTACAGGCTGATCCTGCGGCTGACAATGTCCGGAAGCTATAGATTCAATGGTTTCAATAACTAATTCGGCTCCGGTCTTCATGAGTCTGTCGTGAAGTTCGCCGGCTGTTTCGTCAGGCTCAATGGGCAATGCCCTGTTTAAGATAATTTTGCCTGTATCAATGCCGGAATTGAGAAAAAAAGTAGTTACTCCTGTGATGTCTTCTCCATTCATCACCGCATGGTTAATTGGCGCAGCACCACGGTATTGGGGCAGGAGTGAGGCATGCAGATTAAAAGTGCCCAGCGCAGGCATGGCCCAGACCTCCTCGGGTAGTTTTCTGAAAGCGACAACAATAAATAAATTGGCTCCGAACCGGCTGAGTTGATGAAGAAATTCAGGGTCTTTAAGGTTGGCAGGTTGCAGTACTGGAATTCCCTGCTTAACGGCAAAGGATTTAACAGCTGATTCCCTTACTTTAAGCCCTCTTCCTGCCGGTTTGTCGGGGACCGTAACAACTGCTGCAATATCATATTTATGCGCTGTAATCATTTGCAGGGTTTCTACTGCAAATTCAGGAGTTCCCATAAATACAATACGAATATTTTTTTTCATCTGATTTGTTTGTTGTTGAACCAAATATTTGCAAAATCTGCTTCACTCAAACAAAAAACACCCGGGTTTGCCGGGTGTTTCCGTATATGAACCAATGGTTTTAAATACCTTTTAAACGGGTAACATATTTTTCAACGTCGCGTGCTTCGTTGCTGCGGGGGTATTCGGTGCGGATGCGTTCATATGCTTTGAGTGCATCTTCTTTTTTACCGGCGTCTTCAAAAGCCCAGGCTGCTTTCTGAAGAAAAACAGGGCTTGTGAAATCGTTCTTTGACAAATCTGCAGCCTTCAGGTAGTATCCGGCAGCATCAGCTGTCTTTCCTAATTCCATGTAAGCATCACCTATGGCGCCTTTGGCCATTGGAGCAACTAAAACATCCTTAATGCTGAATTTTTCCAGATGGTCAATTGCTTCCTGATATTTTCCTTCGTTCAGTAAAATGATTCCACTGTAATAATGTGCCAGTTTCGCTGATTTGGTCATCCCGTAATCATCAATAATCTGGAGGAATCCCGGATACATTCCATCACCGTTTAATGCAAGTTTCAATGAGTCTTGCTCAAAGTATTTCTCAGCCATAAACATTTGAGACTGAGCTTCTTTTTCTTTGGGGATAAGGTAAAATCTTTGAAATGCAAAGTAGGCAAGTACCAAGATTGCGATTGAACCCAATATGATGGTAAGGAGTTTCTGATTTTTTTCGATAAAAACTTCAGTTTTACTGAGAGCCTCCTCTACAGCCATGATTTTTTCTTCAGTGTTGTCTGTCTTCTTTGCCATTGCTTATTTAATTTGTGGCGCAAAAGTACTGTTTTTTTTTGATTTCACAAATGGTCAATTAATTCATTTTATGATTATCAAATATTGATTTCATGTTTTTTTTATCATGCATCGAATCGGTTGAATAGTTTTGTCAGGCTTCGTGTTTTTTATGGCTGATTTTTTTCTGATTTTCCTTTTGTTCAATCTCGTTTTTTATGCTGTTCGATGAATTTTATCATGTGCTTTTGATGGGTAAGGCGATTTTCGGGCCATGACATAAAACCGTTTTTTTTGCCATCAATTTGCGAAAAGCAGTTTTAACTTATTGGATTTTACGTATTTTTTAATATCTTTACAACTCATTGATTCATAATTTGTACTAATAAAAAATGTTATGGGAAAAGGAGACAAAAAAAGCAAACGCGGTAAGATTATTATGGGATCTTATGGCGTAAGAAGGCAGCGGAAAACAGCTGTTTCAAGAGTGTCGACAGCACAGGCAGGCGTTCCTGAAAAGCCTGCTGAAAAACCCAAAATAAAGGATGTTGAAGCCAAAGCAAAGACCACTGAGTCTAAACCAAAGTCACCGCGCAAACCGAAGGCAGAGGCTAATGCTGAAGTGAAAGATATAAATGATGTTAGTTGAAGTTTAGGTTAAGTGTTACATAGTTTTTTAGCCCTCATGTTTTTCTGAGGGCTTTTTTTATTGTTTTGATGATGTTTTTATATTGATTTGAAAGCAATAAATGATGTGCTCTTTGCTGTCGGCCAAGCTTTATTTATTCAGTTTGCCGGCATTTTGGCAGGCTATGTTCCGAATCCAGCGATGGGCAGAAGTGCTGGTTGAGAATTTCAATGCATTTGGTTAAAATGATTTGTTGCTTACCAGTTCTTTAAACCGGCGACCCCGCTCTTCGAAGTTCTTAAAACTATCGTAACTTGATGCTGCCGGTGATAAGAGACAGATGCCTCCTTCGGGCGTTAACTGTGAAGCGATGTTAACTGCCTGGTCGAATGAGTCGGCCATTTCATGAGTTGCATTTTCTGGGCTGAGCGTGTCAAGCATTTTTTTCATTCTCATTCCTGCCGGGCCTGTAAATACCAGCCTGATGTCTTTTTTGTCAGCCAAAAATTGTATCAGGGCTGAGTAGTCAATTCCTCTGTCAAAACCTCCGAGAATAAGCGTATTTACCTTGTGGAGTGTTGTTATGGCAGCCATTGTTGCTTCAGGAATGGTTGAAATGGAATCGTTGTAGTAGTATTTATTCCGGTAAACCCCGACAAATTCAATGCGGTGTTCCAGGGGAGAGAAAGTGGCGACTCCTTCGGCAATGGACTGTGCAGGAATATTCATCAGGCTTGCAGCAGCTGAAGCCGCCATAATGTTCAACAGATTGTGAGGGCCGGGCAATCTGGTTTCAGGCTCAGAAGGAAGCAATATGCGTTCATTGTCAGCGTATCGCAGGATGATATGGCTGCCCGAAATGCCAACTCCGTTTTTTGAAAACTCAGTATTGTGTAAAGGGAATAACCGGCTTTGGGGCTTGTTTGCCTGCAATAATTCTGCAATATTCATGTCAGCTGCATGAAAAATAAAGGCGTCGTTTTTCTCCTGTTTCAGGCCAATCTGCATTTTTGCCAGTTGATAGTGATAGAATGAGGCATA
>Ga0116152_10003573_pt1 | contig 12465 bp, 12 predicted proteins | sample AD_UKC119_MetaG_FD_89894 | JGI IMG/M metagenome (GOLD analysis project Ga0116152, IMG submission 89894) | Active sludge microbial communities of municipal wastewater-treating anaerobic digesters from Hong Kong - AD_UKC119_MetaG | ecosystem: Engineered > Bioreactor > Anaerobic > Digestate...
CAGGCGGAAGGCGCTTCGATCGTGACGATCGAAGGAATAGCGAATGCGACACGATCCGGAGCGGCGCTGCTCGATGCCTTCCATGCCGCAGGAGCGGCGCAATGCGGGGCCTGCACGCCGGGCATGATCGTGTCCGCAGCCGCCCTGCTCGACGCGAACCCTTCACCGAGCGACGTGGAAATCGACAACGCGCTCGGCGGCGTCCTGTGCCGATGCACGGGCTATACGAAGATTTTCGACGCCGTCCATATAGCGGCAGGAAATCGCGCGGTCTCCGCCACGAACGACCAAGGCTTCGTCGGCGAACGCATCGCGCGCCTCGACGGACGCGCGAAGGTCGAAGGCCGCGAACTCTTCGGCGCCGATTCGATTCCGGATGACGCGCTGTTTATGCGCGCGATCCGCTCGCCGCATCACCGAGCGCGATTTTCGTTCGGCGACTTCGAAACGTTCGTCGCCGTCCATTCCGGACTCGCGCGCGTATTGACGGCGAGAGACATTCCCGGGCGCAATCTTCACGGCGTCATACCGCCTTTCGCCGACCAGCCGGTCTTCGCGGTCGAGGAAGCGAGATTCAAGGGCGAGGCCGTCGCCGCGGTCATTGGAGATCGCGCAGCGATCGAAGACATGGACCTCTCGACATTTCCGATCGAATGGCAGGTTCTGCCGCATGCGCTCACGATGCAGGAAGCAGTTTCAACTAATGCGCCCCTGCTCCACGACGCTCGTGCGGGAAACATCCTCGTTCACGGTCGCGTCGAGAAAGGCGATGTCACGATGCGCGATGCGAAAGGCGTCGTCGCGGTCGAAGGCGAGTTCGAAACGAGCTTTGTCGAACACGCCTATATCGAGCCGGAAGCAGGTTATGCGCGCAGGACCGGCGACCGGATCGAGATCGTCGCCTGCACGCAATCGCCTTACATGGACCGCGACGATGTGGCGGCGATCCTCGGCATTTCGAACGAAGACGTGCGCATCGTCCCGACCGCGGTCGGCGGCGGCTTCGGCTCGAAACTGGATCTCTCCGTCCAGCCCTACATCGCGGTCGCGGCATGGCTAATGAACCGACCCGTGGCGATGATCTATTCCCGCCCGGAATCGATCGCGACGACGACGAAGCGACATCCAGCCCGTATCGCATCCCGAATTTGCGCGCGCGACGACGGTAAATTGACGAGCATCGATTTCAGGGCGGACTTCAACACGGGCGCCTATGCGAGCTGGGGACCGACCGTCGCCAACCGCGTGCCGGTCCATGCGTCCGGCCCCTACTTCGTTCCCAATTATCGCGCGCGAACTCGCGCGATACATACGAATTGCCCACCATCGGGGGCCTTCCGGGGGTTCGGCGTTCCGCAGATGGCAGTGGCGCAGGAGCAATTGCTGGACGAACTCGCCGCGCGGCTCGGCATCGACCCACTCGAACTGCGCTTGCGCAACGCGCTCGACGGCGACAAGCCGACGGCGACCGGCCAATTGCTCGGCGAAGGCATCGCTTTCAAACAATGTCTCGAAGCCCTTCGGGCGCCATGGTCGCAGGCTCGTCGCGACGCCGAAGCTTTCAATGCGCAAGCAGAGAGCGCCCTGCGACGCGGCGTCGGCGTTGCAGGCATGTGGTATGGCTGCGGCAACACATCCCTGCCCAACCCATCCACGATCCGCATCGGTCTCAAGCCAGACGGGCGTATCGCCTTACACCAGGGCGCGGTCGATATCGGCCAGGGCTCCAACACTGTGATCGCCCAGATCGCAGCAAGCGCGCTCGGCGTCAGCCTCGAATATTTCGATCTCGTTTCCGCCGATACGGACCTCACGCCCGACTGCGGCAAGACCTCGGCTTCAAGGCAAACTTTCGTGACAGGCCGCGCCGCCGAAGCCGCCGGACGCGCTCTGCGCGCGAAAATCCTGCGGCTGGCCAATGTTGCGGATGCTTCATCGATCCGTCTCGACGGGGCGCGGCTTGAGCTTGTCGACAAGGGACAGCGGCACGAGATCGCGCTGTCGTCGCTCGCCCCGGACGCATTCGGCTATCTGCTGACGGCCGAAGAAAGCTTCGATCCGCCGACGACGCCGCTCGACGACAATGGCCAGGGTTCGCCCTACGCGATCTATGGATTCGGCGCGCATATGGCGGAGGTCGACGTCGACATCCGGCTGGGAACCGTAAAGGTACGAAAGATCATCGCCGCACATGATGTCGGGCGGGCGATCAACCCGACCTTGCTCGAAGGCCAGATCGAGGGCGGCGTGATGCAGGGGCTCGGTCTGGCGCTGATGGAGGAATTCCATCCCGGCCGCGGTGAGAACCTCCACGATTATCTGATCCCGACGATCGGCGATGCGCCTGAGATCGAGACGATCCTGATCGAGACGCCGAACTCCATCGGCCCCTTCGGCGCGAAAGGCATAGGCGAGCAGGCGCTCATTCCGACTGCGCCCGCGATTTTCAACGCCATCCGTCACGCAACCGGCGTAGTAGTGCGGCGCGCGCCCGCGACGCCGGATCGGCTCCTCGCCGCGATCAAGGCGCTGGCGTAAGAGCGTCGCTCAACGCAGCCCGTCTTCGCCCTTGATTTCGTCTTTTTTCAAGCCGCCGACGCGGGGTAGCGGTCGGCCGGAATCCGTTACCGCGATCGCCACCATTATCTCGTCGGCGCGCGGCGCGTCGACGATCCGGACCTCCATGCCATCGAAATGACTGCGCACGAAAGCCGCGTCCTTGTGGCCTAGAGGAATGTCGAGCGCGACGCCCGGACCACCACGCTTTTTCGAGGACGGTATCAGCGCGGCGCCCTTTCCGAGCGTTTTCCGTACCGGCGCGCCGAGCTTGGGATGCAGGATCGCCGCGGCGTGTTCGAGCTCGCCGTTCTCGCCGACGGCGGCCGCCTTGCCATAGCTCTCGACCTTGTCGCCGGGAATGCCGAGCGCGGCTACCGCGCGCTCCGTCAGAAGGGCGCCGAGCGCCTCGCCGATTTCGATGAGTTCGGAGAGATCCTCGACAAACCGCCCAGCAAAAGGGTTGGCGATCACCGCGATTGCGGCCGCGCGTCGGGTCGGCGGCGAGATCGCGCGGCCCATTTCAGAGCAGGTTTCCTCGACGATCGTCACAAGCTTGCGAATGTTCGGCGCCATTTCCGCTCCTCCAGCCCATGCAACATTGCGCCAGCGCTCGCGGGGCGTCGTTCGGCGCCGGGCGATCGGGCAGCAAGACTTCCGACGACACGCGTAACCCCGCACAGTCGCAGCGAGGCGGCCACGATCGCGCCGCACCCAATCAGACGGCGCGCCTCGTCCTCGCCACTAGCGAGCGCGCACGCGACGTCGTTTTCCGACAAGGCGCCAACGCTACGCGTCACGAGACGGTCGCCGAGGTCGGATTGCGGATCGATTTCGTTCGCCGGCGCGCGAATGATGGCGGCCTGACCCGGCAGATCGACGGCATTGGCGATCAGCGTCGCTGCGGCGTCGGCCTGCGCGGCATTGGCCGCAAGCGCCGTCACGGCATCCGCTATGCCGAGCGAAAAACTGCGCCCGCGCCAGCCGCTCGTCGCCACGCCGCCGACGCTATGTGATGCGTCAAGCGCCGAAACGCCGAATATGCTCGGCGCTTCCGGCACGTCAACCACGCCAATCGTCAAAGTCGCATCGCCTGAAAGGTAAAGCGCAATATCCCCACCATTATTGACATAGGCGCGCCGAAGCGGCGCAGCCCGCAACATACGTGAGAGAATCTCGTCAGCAACCGCGCCCGCGACCGCTGCCATGGGCGTGATGAATTTGTCGTCCGCCACCGAGAGCGACGCGGCGTGCATGTGACGGGCCACAATGCCCGAGGGCGCCGTCGCGTCGGAACGCGACTGTGATCGCAGCAACGGCAGTTCCGCGCACAACTCGTCGAGCATGGTCGAAAAGCGCGCGATCGCCGCTGCGAATGCAAACTCCCGCGATCGCCGATCTCCCTCTGCGAGAACGATCAGATCGATCGGACCGTCATTGAGATGCAGACGTCCATCTTCGAGCAGGGTCGCCTGCATCCGCAAATTCATGAACGTCGCGCCGTCGACTGCAGTGGCCAAGGCAGCGTGGAATCGAAGGGTTCTCGGAGCTTGCCGTCGCCACTCTGTAAAACTTCGTCGAGTGAGCGCACGTGATCCACATGGCCCCCGAGCGCCGCGTAATCATCGAGCGACATCGAGAATTCGATAGGCGCGACGATCGCTGGCGTCGGCACGTAGCCGAAGGAATTGGCCGGCAGCAGCGTGACATCGACCATGAAGGTGATGCCGCCGCCCGGCCACACGTAGACCGGCGCCCCGCCGGCGGTCACGCGGGTGAGCGCCGACTTGACGGACTGTGTGAGGCGCACGGGATTTTCCGTCACGCCGGCTCTCAGCGAACCGCCGGCGCCGGCCATGAACAACACTGTGCAGAGCGCCGGCTCGCAATTCTCCTTGATGCGCGCGACCGATTCCGACAGAACCTGCGGCAAGTCGCACGCCACAGGCTTCAGATCGTCGTCGAGTTCGTAATAAGCGAACTGTTCGCCTGTCGTGGACACCATCAGCATCCGCAGTCCCGGGTGGGCGCCTTTCGCGCGATCGAACCCCTGGATGATCTCAAGCGGATCGGAAATATTCGTGCCGCCCCAACCGACGCCGGGATCTGCAACCTGGAAGTAGCGTCCGGGCGTCGACTTGCGGCCGCGCATGCGAATGCCCGTCGCCACGACCCCGAGCAGCTTGCCTGCCTGATGTTCGGACAGAACGCCTGTTATGTGATCGTCGACGACCACGACTTCGTCGACCTTGCCGAACCATTGTTGCGCGAACATGCCGATCGTCGCCGAGCCGCAACCGACGCGCATGCGTTCTTCGAGAACGCCGTTGACGATCGGCGCCGCGCCCGCCTGCACGATCACGCTCGCGCCCCCGTCGATCGTCAGCTCCACGGCTCGCCCGTTGGCGAGGTCCATGAGCGTGCGGCAGGTGACGCGGCCCTCGTTCTTGCCGCCATGCGTGAGATGGTTGACGCCGCCGAGCGACAGCATCTGCGACCCATATTCGCCCGTCGTCACATGCCCGACCGGCTCGCCTTCGGCGCGCACGAGACTGCATTCGTGGCCGAGATGTCGATCGGTGTCGATCTTCACCTTGAGCCCGCAGTACGAATAGATGCCTTCCGTGACCACCGTCACGACATCAACGCCCTCGACTCGCGACGAGACGATGAAGGGCGCCGGCTTGTAGTCGGGATAGGTGGTGCCGGCGCCGACGGCCGTGACGAAGGTGGCGTCGCCGCCGACCAGTTCTCCGTCCCAGTCAGAAGCGGCCAGGAACTTCTTCACGCGACCGCCGCCGCCGATCGTTCGCTGGAGAAGGACGTGCGGATCGGTTCGAACCAGAACGCCTTCGGCGTTCGCATATCGATCGCACGCGCCAGCCGTGCCGGGCTTGATGATGCACATGACCGGGCAGGCGTCGCACCGAACTTTTCCATCGGCGAGCGCTGTCATGGCGCTTCCTTTCGTGCCTCGGATTGCGATTTACAGCCGGGCCAAAACCATTAGTATGCAAATACTCGGCTTGCCGCCTGCGATCTGTCAAGCAAGCAAAACGTGTCGCGCGACACGATTGGGCCTTGCAGGATGGGCCGCGCGGAACGACGTTTGCATCGGCGTAATCTGGAGTCTGGCGGCGCTGAATTTCGAACAGGCGCGCGCAAGAAGGAGGCAGGAATGAAGGCCAAGCTGCTGGGTGGCGCGATTGCCGCCGCCGTTGTGTCGATCAGCTCATTCGCTTCGGCGCAGGCGCCGATACGCATCGGCGAGGTCAACAGCTACAAGGCGTTCGCAGCCTTTCTCGAACCATACAAGCGCGGCATGGAACTGGCCGTCGAGCAGGTCAACGCCGCCGGCGGAGTCGCGGGCCGCAAGATCGAGGTGATTGCGCGCGATGACAACGCCAATCCCGGCGACGCCGTGCGAATGGCCGAGGAACTCGTCTCCGCCGAGAAGGTCGACCTGATCGCTGGCGGCTTTCTCTCGCACATCGGCGTTGCCCTGAGCGACTTCGCCAAGCAGCGCAAGGTCGTCTATCTCGCCTCCGAGCCGCTGACCGACAAGATCGTCTGGCAGGGCGGCAACCGCTACACGTTCCGCCTGCGCCCCTCGACCTACATGCAGTCGGCGATGCTCGTTCCGGAGGCCGCCAAGCTAGGCAAGAAGCGCTGGGCGATGGTCTATCCCAACTACGAATACGGGCAGTCGGCCGTCGCCACTTTCAAGGCGCTGCTGAAGAAGGCGCAGCCGGACATCGAATTCGTCAGCGATCAGGCCACGCCGCTCGGCAAGATCGACGCCGGCGCGGTGACGCAGGCGCTCGCCGACGCCAAGCCGGACGCAATCTTCAACGTTCTTTTTGGCGCCGATCTCGCCAAATTCGTGCGCGAAGGCTCGTTGCGCGGCCTGTTTCAATCCGCATCCGTCGTCAGCCTGTTGACCGGCGAGCCCGAATATCTCGATCCGCTCAAGGGCGAGGCGCCCAAGGGCTGGATCGTCACCGGCTATCCCTGGTACGGCATCACGACACCAGAGCATAAGGCGTTCCTCGACGCCTATCAGAAGAAGTACAACGACTATCCGCGGCTCGGTTCCGTCGTCGGCTATTCGACGATCAAGGCGATCGCCGCCGCGATCGCGAAAGCGGGCGGCGCGGATACGGACAAGCTGGTCAACGCATTCTCGGGACTGGAATTCGAGTCGCCGCTCGGCAAGGTCAAGTTCCGCGCGATCGACCATCAGTCCACGATGGGCGCCTATGTCGGAAAGACGGCCGTGAAGGACGGCAAGGGCGTGATGGTCGACTTCGCCTATCGCGACGGCGCCGACTATCAGCCCAGCGACGAGGAAGTGAAGAAGCTGCGGCCTGCCGACTGAACCAGTCGCGCAGATCATGACAGTCCGGATAGCGGTCGGATGAGCCTGTCAGGCCTTTTCGTTCAAGCCCTGAACGGGCTCGCCGCCGCATCGACGCTGTTTCTTCTCGCGTCGGGCCTGTCGCTGATTTTCGGCGTCACGCGCATCGTCAACTTCGCGCATGGCTCCCTTTACATGCTCGGCGCCTATGTCGCCTGGTCGCTGACCGATCGGCTGCAGGGCGTATTTGGCTTCTGGTTTGCGATCTTCGCCAGCGCGGCGACGATCGGCGTTGTCGGGATGCTCATTGAACTGACGATCTTGCGGCGCATCTACCGCGCCCCCGAACTATTCCAGTTGCTCGCCACCTTCGCGCTGACGCTCGTCATCAAGGACGCGACGCTCGCGATGTGGGGCGCGGAAGATCTGCTCGGCCCCCGCGCGCCCGGCCTTGCAGGCGCGATCACGATTCTCGGCCGGCGCGTGCCGCAATACGATCTCGCGCTGATCGCATCCGGCCCGCTCGTCCTCATTGCGCTGCAACTGCTATTGACGCGAACGCGCTGGGGCGTCCTCGTACGCGCCGCGACACAGGATCGCGAGATGGTCGCCGCGCTCGGCGTCAATCAGGCCGTATTGTTCACCAGCGTCTTCGCGCTCGGCGCGGCGCTCGCGGGACTGGGCGGCGCCTTACAGCTGCCACGTGAGCCGGCGGGCTTGTCGATGGACATGACCGCGATCGGCGACGCCTTCGTCGTCGTCGTCGTCGGCGGCATGGGCTCCATACCCGGCGCATTCGTCGCAGCATTGCTGATCGCCGAGGTCAAGGCTCTTTGCATCGCGCTCGGCGACTGGCAGACGCCGCTCGGTTTCGTCGTTGCATTTCCCAAATTCACCCTGGTTGCGGAATTCGCGGTCATGGCGATCGTGCTGATCCTCAGGCCATGGGGCCTCATGGGCAGGCCCGACGTCGCCATCCGTCCGCAGGCCACAACGAGCGCGCAGCTCGCGCCGCCGGGACGCGGATACGATCTCGCTTATCTCGTACTCGGCGCCGTTCTCCTGACCGTTCCCTTGCTCGTCGAGACCCGTTCGTACACACTCGTCTTCGGCATAGACGTATTCGTCGCCATCCTCTTCGCGGCCTCCCTCCATTTCCTGATGGGACCCGGCGGCATGCATTCGTTCGGCCACGCCGCCTATTTCGGGTTGGGCGCCTATGCGGCGGCGCTGTGCGCGAAAGCTCTGAACCTGCCGATGTGGTCGGCGCTGCTTGCCGCGCCCGTCGGCGGCTTCATCGGCGCTGTCGTCTTCGGCTGGTTCTGCGTGAGATTGTCGGGCGTCTATCTCGCGATGCTGACGCTCGCCTTCAGCCAGATTGTCTGGTCCATCGTCTACCAGTGGGATGGCCTCACCGGCGGCAGCAACGGCATCGTCGGCGTCTGGCCGACGAGCATCTTTTCATCCAAGGCCGCCTATTATTGCCTGACGTTGATCGTCTGCGGCGGCGCGACCTTCGTGCTGCGACGGATTCTTTTCGCCCCCTTCGGTTATGCGATGCGTGCGGCGCGCGATTCCGTGACGCGGAGCGCGGCCATCGGACTGGATGTCCGCCGCATTCAATGGATCGCTTTCGCCATTGCCGGCGCATTCGCCGGACTTGCCGGAGGCCTGTTCGCCTTCTCCAAGGGAAGCATTTCGCCGGAGACGCTCGGCGTCGGTCGCTCTATCGACGGCCTCGTCATGGTGCTGCTCGGCGGCGTTGATACACTGACCGGCCCGATCGTCGGCGCGTCCGTATTCCTGTTCCTTCAGGATCAGATCGCGCGGCACGTGGAATACTGGCGCGCCATGCTCGGCCTTTTCATTCTCGCCCTCGTGCTTGCATTTCCCGCAGGCATAGTCGGCACGATCCGACAATGGACGTTCCGCCGATGAGCCTGCTGTCGGTAGAGGGGTTGGCAAAGCGTTTCGGCGGCGTCCACGCGGTCGCCGATGTCAGCTTCACGCTCGAGGCGGGCGAGATGCTGGCGATCATCGGCCCGAACGGGGCCGGCAAGTCGACATGCTTCAACATGATCAACGGCCAACTGCCGCCCGACGCCGGCAGCATTCGCCTCGATGGCCATCAGATCGTCGGGCATCCGCCGAACGACATCTGGCGCCTGGGCGTCGGGCGGACGTTTCAGGTGGCTGCAACTTTCTCCTCCATGACCGTCCTGGAAAATATACAGCTCGCGACGCTTTCGCACGACCGGTCCATCAATCGGTTCTGGCGGCCGATGGCCAACTACTCCGAGGAGCGGTCACGCGCGCTTCTCGATCAGGTCGGAATGGCCGACCAGTCGGGCCGCGTGTGCGGCGACCTCGCTTACGGCGACGTGAAGCGCGTCGAGCTTGCGATTGCGCTGGCGAACGATCCAAAGCTTCTGCTGATGGACGAACCAACAGCCGGCATGGCGCCGAAAGAGCGCATCGCGATGATGACGCTCACGCAGGAACTCGCCCGGCGGCGCTCAATCGGCGTCCTCTTTACCGAGCATTCGATGGACGCTGTCTTCGGTTTCGCCGATCGCCTTCTCGTTCTCGCGCGCGGCAGGTTGATCGCGCAGGGAACGCCGGACGCCGTCCGCAACGACCCGGCGGCGCGAAGCGCCTACTTCGGCTCGGAGCGTGCTTTCGAGGGAATTCGAACGTGACGGCGCCGCTTCTGAAAGTCAGCGGCCTCGAGGCGTTCTACGGTGCGGCGCAGATCCTGTTTTCGGTCGAGTTCGAGCTCGCGCCCGGCGAAGTGGTCGCTCTCATGGGCCGAAACGGAGCGGGCAAGACGACGACCCTCGAATCGATCATGGGTCTGGTCGACCGCCGATCCGGCTCGGTCGACTTTCGCGGCCATGAACTCATCGGACTGCGGACTTACGAAATCGCACGACTCGGCCTTGGCTTCGTACCCGAGGATCGCAGGATCTTTACGGACCTGACCGTTATCGAGAACCTCGAGGTCGGCAGACGCAATCCGTCGGACGCGGCACAGGAGCCGTGGACTCCGGATCGCCTGTTCTCGCTCTTTCCGAACCTCGCGGAGGCGCGCGACAGATCGGCCGGCCGCATGTCGGGCGGCGAGCAACAGATGCTGACCATCGCGCGAACGCTGATGGGCAATCCGCTCGCAATTCTGCTCGATGAACCCTCGGAGGGCATTGCCCCGATTATCGTCGACCAGATGATCGACATGATCGCCGAGCTGAAGAAGTCCGGCGTGGCGATCCTCGTGTCCGAACAAAATCTGCCGTTCGCAGCCACCGTCGCCGATCGCGCCTATGTTCTCGACCACGGACAGATCAAATACTCCGGCGCGATCGCTTCGTTGCTCAATGACGAAGAGGTTCGTCGCACTTATCTCGAGCTTTGAACAGCGTCTTGCTCAGGACCAAAGATCGCGACCCATCGCCCGCGCATGAACCGGATTTCTTCGAGCCTGCCGATGCCCTGCAGGCTCGCTCCAGGTCGAAGCATGATCAGCCCCATATCGCCTTCGACAAGGACGCGATCCTCCAGGGTTTCGAGCACCGCCGGCCGGCGCGATCCGGATCGAATACTCGCGGTCGGCGCGTAGTCGACCGCAACGGGCGCATTGCCCTGCCGCGCTGGCTTTACATCTCGATTGGCCATCGCTGCGGTCGATGCAAGTCTCTTGTCCAGGGCGCGTGTCGGCTTTGCGAACAATGCGAAATGCTCTACCCCATTCACCATCGGGACGCCATCGCTGCTTCTGACGGCAACGATCGCAAATGTCGCAGCGCAGCCGGCTAACGCGACGCCAACGGCGGTCATCCCGCGCTCGACATCGCCCCAACGTCCTGCTCTATATCCCCTCTTCTTCATTTCGGCGCGTTCGCAATTCGCTGATAGGTCTGTTCGCTGAACGCATACACCTGAGCGCCAACGAACGAACCGCTGATCATGAGCGCGACGAAGACCGCGATGATCTTCGGCACGAACGTCAACGTCGCCTCTTGAATTTGCGTCAGGGCCTGGAACAGAGCCACGAGGATTCCAACTACCATCGCCGCGCCGACCGCAGGCGCGCAACCCATGAGCACCGTCGCCAGCGCCATGCGCATCAGATCGAGAGCATCGGCCTCGTTCACGCTGAAATCGTGACGTCGGAGCCGACAGGAAGGACAGCGCCGTTGTCGAGCGTCGCCACGAGGCCGTTACCGGTCAACGAGACCGCGACCACGACGCCAGAAACGGCGCCGTCTGCCGAAGCTAGCGAACGTCCGATCAGGGCTTCCGCGTCGGTCAATGCCGTGTTTTGCAGAATCTGATCGAGCTTGGCGTTGGATTGCACCGCCTGCTCCACGCTCGAAAATGTCGCGAGTTGCGACACCCATTGCGTGGAGTCGGTCGGACTGGTCGGATCTTGATGCTTCATCTGCGCCATCAGCAATTGCAGGAAATCCCCGTAGCCCAAGCTCGACGTCGGCGTGGAATTAGTCGGCGCCGCGTCCGATATTGTGCTTGAATTGATCGTACTCAGTTGCATTGCGACATGCTTTCCCGGTCTTTCGGTTTCTCACTTTCTACGCGCACTTCCTCCGACCTGTAGAGTTCGCGCGATATACGCAACGCATCGAAGCTGCGCCCTGACTCCATCAGGACACAAATATCCTGCAGGCTGCCTCTCCGCCGCGGTTCCGTTTCGCTTCGCAGCGCCTCGTCAAGCATGCTGTATATGGATGTCCGCGCGTGCGCGAACGCGCCCGGATCCATCAAGGTCATCTGGATTGCGAAATAGATCTGACGCAGCGGCGTTGTCGCCTGCTCGGCTTGCATCACATGCGACTCCAGCAGGAATGTGACGTCGTTGAGAAGTTGCAGCGATACCCGCCGGTCGACGCTGAAGACCGCCCCATTGATATAGATTTTCTCCCCGGCGCGCAGCGACAGTTTCATTGTTTCACCACCAGCCCGTCGCGGATCGTGACATTCACTTCTATCAGCGCATCGAGATTGCCTTCGCCTTCTTCCCGGAGCATGGACGTGCGCGCAAACATCCAGCGGCTGATCGCGAAAATGTTGCGGCGCATCTCGACGGGCAGCATATTCTGCGGGTCGACAACGTCCTGCATGAATATCGCCCACAGGCCCTCGACCGCATCGAGCGCCTCCGTCAAACTCACTCCGCGGGCGCCGGCGTCGCGCGCCTTACGCAATCGGACGATGACTTGGTCCAAGGCCTCGTATTCTCTGTGTCGCGCCTCTGTCTGGTCATCCGATGCGACATCGGAATAGGCGCCCTGATACATGCGGCGGCTCATATGAAATTGATCAGACTGAGTTGCGACAGTTTGCTCGTGACTTGATAGCTTGCCTGCAATTGCATGCTCAGAGTCGAAATTCGCGTCGATAACTCCGCCGGATCCGCAACCTCGATATCATCGAGGCGACTGCCCAATTGAGCATGTTGCAGCGACAATTCGTTGTTGGCGTCCTGCAACCGGTTTTGTATTACCCCAACCTGCGCGATCGTATCCGTGAGCATTGTC
>Ga0116152_10003575_pt1 | contig 12459 bp, 6 predicted proteins | sample AD_UKC119_MetaG_FD_89894 | JGI IMG/M metagenome (GOLD analysis project Ga0116152, IMG submission 89894) | Active sludge microbial communities of municipal wastewater-treating anaerobic digesters from Hong Kong - AD_UKC119_MetaG | ecosystem: Engineered > Bioreactor > Anaerobic > Digestate...
CTTTGCCCTGCTGAAACACGAACACCTTCAGTATAATAAGGAAGCTCAGCTATGATTCCTGAGAAAGGAGCAACAACCTGCATTTTGGCCAGCTGAATTTGGGCATTGTCGTAGTTGTATTGCGCATCTATTTTTGAAACTTCCGAATTGCGGAGTTCACGAAGCGTAACACCACCTTTTTCGTACAGCGATTGCTGCTTTTGATATTCGTCGGCTGAAATATCGAGGTTGAGTTTTTTAGATTCGATATTTAATCCATTCAGGTATTCCTCGTTTTGAAATTTAACGATCACTTGTCCTTTTTCAACACGATCGCCCAGTTTGAATTTTTTCCCGGTTTTAGGATTTACCTGGAGGAAATAATCTCCTTCAATTTCCGAAGATAATTCTGTTTCAGAGCGGGCTTTGGCAGTACCGGTTGTGGTAATAAATTGCTGAATACTTTTTAACTTGATGTTCTCGACTGAAACAGGAACAGCAAGATCTGTTGATTCGGAAGTTGGCTGATTGTTACACGAAATGCCAATGATAACAATGAGTGCCAGGTAAAGGAATTTTATGTTTTTCATTTTTGGTAATATTTTCAGTTTTATTTGTTTTTATCTTCTGTTAGGTAAAGTTCAGCCGGGAGTATTCGTTCCTTTTTTTCGAAATCGTACAACGACTGTATTTTCATATTTAATAGTTCTAGTTTATAATTTATAAGTGCCTGGCTGTAAGCTATCTTGTTTTGAGATAACTGGGTTTGGTAGAGGTTCAGATCCATCCCGGTCAGGTCGCCGTTTTCGTATCTTTCAAGGTTGATTTCGTAGGTTAGCTGTGCATTACGTTCGTTTTGTTCGGCAATATCGATTTGATTTAACTGGTTTTGAATATTACGATATACCTGGCGAATATCAACTACAATTTGCTTTTGTTGTTCTGAAGCATTTAATTCCTGCGATTTTATATCCGCTTCTGCTGCTGCTATCCGTGCTTTCTTTTCTCCCCAGTCGAAAATTGGGATATTGAAGCTAAGTGCCACAGATGGACTTTTTGTGGGTTGCTTAAAAATATTTCCAAGGGCCGGATCATCGCCGGTAATACCCATTCGCAGGTTTACTTCACCTTTAAATTCGTTTAGTGCTTTGGTTTCAATAAGGCTAAACTGGCTGTTCTCAACATCGATTTCGCGTTGACGGATTTCCATTCTTGAATCGAGTCCATTTTGAATAGCTAAATCAAGATTTACCGGAACCGGGTTGGCTCTAACATCAGCCAGGATCACAATGTCTTCATTCAAATCCATGCCGAGGTATAGTTTCAGTTGATCTTTTGCGTTCTCGAAAGTAACTTCGTCATTCTGCACCGACGACTTGGATGTAGCGAGGTTTAATTCTGCCTGATATAATTCTTCTTTGGCGGCAAGGCCGGCATCTACTTTATTCACAATAATATCGTAACTCTTTTGTGTATTGGCCAGTTCTTCACGGGCAATGTTCAGGTTCATTTGAGCCATGTATACATTGTAAAAAAACTGGGTTACATTTTTTTCGAGATTCAGTCGCTGCATTGCATAACTGATATTCGCATTCTCGAGACTTAGTTCAAGTTGTTTTAGTTGCAATTTTAAACGATTGTAAGTGAACAGTGGTTGATTAAGGTTCAAATACAGATTATTGTAAAATACTTCACTTTCTGTTTGCGAAGTTGATAATGTAGAGTTGCTGCTTCTCCACCCAAAATCATTAATCAGCGAAATGGTACCATCGGTTGGTAAAATCGGTTGCGAAACAGTGAAAGTGGCATTTGATTGAATGTTTTCGTTGGTATACCATTCTGAAACCCTGGTATCAAAACGTCGCTGGTTACTGTAATCCAATGGATTTAGTTCGAGTGTAAATCTGGATTTTAAAGCCGCACGCTGTGCTTCAAGATTTTTCTGGTAACGTATCCGGTTTAACAACGAAAGTTGTAGATCTGGACTCGATGTTTCAGCAAATTTTAATGCTTTGTCAAGTGTTAAGGCTTCCTGCGACTGAACAACCAGGGAGCCGCCTGCCACTATAAACAGGACAAGTACGATCCGCTGGATTAGTTTAAATTTAATGATTTTCATTTATTATTGTTTTTGTTGATTTACTGTTCTACCAGTTTTACTGCATCGGCAAATACCATGCGTAACTGGGTTTTGTTTGAGAGTTCTATTTTTGCTGTGTCTGAAGCGAAGTAATAGGTACCAAGAAGAATCCAACCATTTTCGGCACTTTGTGCATCAAGCGCAGTTTCTTCTGTTTCATCGTCGCCGTAAATAGTGAAATTGTAATTTCCTTTTTCTTCCTGCCCGTCACGTCCGCGTGGGCGCATTTTATAGAAATGGTAATATACATCGTAATAACCGGCCTTGGTAATTGGTACGTTCCAGGTTGCAACCTGATCGCCTTCACCACCCTTCACATAATAAGCCGACCGTACATATTCACCATAGAAATCGGTGCTTGTAGTGGCAGTCCAGCTTGTAGCCGGCCTCCACCAGTTTACTCCCGAATACTTTTCTTCTTTTTCATCTTCATTTACAATCAAACGTTCTAACAAACTGACTTCTTTATTTTTAGTATAGCTGAATTCAGGATCTTCATTGTCTACAATTATTTCATTTGGAAGTTTCATTTGAACCGGGGTATTCGAAACGGTTTCTCCTTCATATGGTTTTGCTTTTGGGTCTTCCTGAATATCGCGGAAGAACTCCATCATCGTTTGAGGAATATTTTTCGATGTCATTGTATTTAAGATCACCATTCTTGGATCACCTTCCATTAGATAACTAAGATCTTTGGTTTGATGGGCTTCAAGGAAGATCAGGTTGTCGATCACATCGTCATTGCCACCCATACCAGGCCCCCTGCCGGGACCACCGCCGCCTCCCATTCGGAATGAAAGCTTTACCAGTCCTTCGATATCAGAAAAGTTGGTGATTTTTAAACTGACCATGGTTTTCATGGCGTCTCCGCTTTTTACTTTTACAGCTTTGTAAGGAGAAACCAAATAGCCGGGTAAAGATTTTTCCTTAAACCAGGCATCCATAATGGGTACCAGGTCAATATCAAAAGCTTGTTCAATCTGGTGGTCGAAATCCTGAAAGGTAATGTTTTTGAATTTGCTTTCATTGAGTAATTTACGAAGGAAAGTCTCAAATTCTTTTTGCCCGGCCTTCCATTCAATCATCGAAAATAAAACGTCACCTTTCAACTTAATTACGTTGTCAACAATTTCAATCTGATCAGGATCGGCTAAAATTTGCTCAAAAGTTTGATCCTGTAAAGCAATGTTCGCCAACACATCCTCACTTTCTCCATTCATGCTACTCATAAAAATGGAGTGCATATCAACAGACTGACTTTTCAGGTAAGCTTCAAATACGCGGTTGGTAATCGGCCATCTGTCAGAAGTAATGTTATTCTGGAAGTTGTATAACATTGGGAAAATGAAATATGGATTTGCCTTTTGGGTGACGGTCATTTGCCCGCGTGAGAAGTCACGTTCTTCATCATTCTCTTCAGTGAAACGACGGAGAAACCCTTCCATCACCCGAAGCTCCTTATCTAAGTCGGTCATTTCTCCCTGGTCGCGACGTCCCCAACGTCCAACCCGTTCTTTTTGCTTTTCGAAATCACCTTCCCTGAATGTGTATGCTTTTTCAGGTATTAAAACCTGTTCCGGCTGAACCACTTCCTGAATGGATGTCCACATGCGTTCGTAAGTTTTGAACTGGGCCGGGACTTCTACCAGTGAAAGTCGTGGTGCACTACAGTCGAGATTATAAGTGCGTTTAAAGTCCTCAAAACGTTCATTGATTATACTTGCCAGTGTATCTTTTGATTCGGGGAATAAGCTTGAGAAATAATCATGACCATCGATATACCAGACTCCAAATTCAAAGCCTTTTTCATTGATGCTTTTTTGTTTGTAATGGCCAACGGCAAGTGAAACCTGTGTTAGTGGTGTATCGCTTTTAAATTTGAATTCATTTTCAGCCACTTCGTTTGCCACCCCCTGAGAAACAGCCTGCAATCCTGGAAGTGTTTTAACTGTCAGTGAATAGTTTACAAAATTTGGGTGATTCCATTTTACATTTTTCGAACTATATGTTACACCGGTATTCGGATACCAGTTGGCTTCTTTTGTCAGTAATACATATTCAGGGCTAACAAATGCATAACGTTTGTCTACGTTTAATACAAACTGTCCGTATTTTTCCAGCCGGTTTTCTTCGTCAATGTCCAGGTAGCAGTAATCTTCGTCGATATTCCCTGCGTATTCAAATTTTACTTTGGCTGAATCTCCGGGTTGCAGGTTGATATTATCAGAAAGAATAATGAGGTGTTTTTCACGCAGAAATGGCACTGTATTTCCATTCAGTTTAATTTCTTTTACGTTCAATCCTGCATTCAGGTTGAAAATGAGTTTGTTCAAGGCCTGAGCTTTGTCATTCAGGATGGTCAGCTCTGAAGTGGCACCAATTGTTTCTCCCAGATGTTCTACTTCAATATTATTGGCTAATATGGAGGGAATAACCTCATCAACATATTGGTTGTTCAGGTTAATAATCTCAGCTCTCAGCTTTTCCTTCGATGTAAAGGTGTTGATGTGTTTATATCCCAGGTAGCTGGCACCGCCGATAAGAATAATACCTAATACCAGCGAAATATAAGTCATCGCTTCTGATTGAGGTAAGCGTTTTAACAAGAAGATGGTCAGGAAAATAAAACCTGCGCCAAGCCCGAAATAAATTCCACGGTGTATCAATATTACATCCAGGTTTCCAAAGCCTACAATGTCTGAACTTAACATTGGAATATTGAAAGCCATATAATCGAAAATGTAATAGAATTTGGCCTGTAGAAGAAAAAGTGTGATTCCGATATAGCCCAAAATCAAAACAAAGGTGATAGCCTGGTTACGTATCACACTCATCAGCAGGAAAGAAAGACCCATAATGAAAACGAGTGTCGGAATACTGATCAGGATAAGATAAATTCCATACGAAGCCCAGTCGATGGTTGTGCCCGTGGCGAGTGCGTTGAAAATCAACGCCATAATTACTACTGCAATGTTCAGGATCATGAATACCTGCATGTTACCCAGTGTTTTCCCTATCACATATTCGCCGTTTGTCATCGAGCGCATATAAATTACTTCTGTGGTATCCAGCTTTTTATCCCGTTTTAAAAAATCGGAAGCAAGGAAAACAGCAATCACAGCCTGAGCCACGTTTAGAATCAACAGGTTGAAATAAGGAATAGCACTTGGAATGGCGCGAATAGCCCAGCCGTCGCCACCACCGCCTTCAACCACCAAACCGAAGTTCATTCCAAAAAGAACTAGCAGCGAAAGGATACCGAAAATTCTAAAAAACCAACTACGGAACAATGTCTTACGTTCGTATTTGGCAATTGAAAAAATATTGTGTAATGAAATCATCTTTAAAGCTTTAGGCGTTTGACCACTGGTTTAATTTATTTTCCATAAAATGAACATAGGCATGTTCAAGGTTCGGGGCAATTTGTTTGCCTTGATAGCCGTTAATCTCCGGAGAAACTACCTGTACTTCCCAACCTCCGTCGATAGGAATGGTAGAAATTACCGGGTATTTTTCATTGATTTCCAGGTATTCAGCTTCCGTAGCTTGTATCTGCCAAACATTTCCTTCTGCCTCTTTTACAAGGTCTTCGGGTGATCCGGCAAAAGCGAGTTTCCCCTTATTCAGCAACGCCATATCATGGCAGGTACTGGAGATATCACCAACAATATGTGTCGAAAGGATGATAATCACGTCGCGCGTGCTGATTGTTGAAAGCAGGTTTCGAAAACGGATACGTTCTTCAGGATCGAGGCCTGTAGTAGGTTCATCAACGATAATCACTTTTGGATCGTTAATCAGCGCCTGGGCAATTCCGAGACGTCGTTTCATACCTCCCGAGAGTTTGTTGGCATTTCGGTCGCGTGCTTCAAAAAGCCCAACTTCTTCCAGCATCTGTTCCACTGCTGAACGTCTGGCGGCACTGTTCTTCATCCCGGCTAAACGTGCTGTATAATCAAGGAATTCGTATGTTTTTAATTTTGAAAAGAAACTAAAATCCTGTGGCAGGTAACCCAGCATTTGCCTGATTTCGCGTCGGTTTTTCGATAACTCGTAATCGTTGAAATACACTTTCCCGCTGGTTGGTTTCATCAACGTTACCAATATTCTCATTAATGTAGATTTACCTGCACCATTGGGACCGAGTAGCCCGAACATACCGTTCGGGATTTCAAGGTTCAGGTTCTTCAGGGCATAGCTTCCTCCCTTGTAGATTTTGTTCAGATTTTCAATTCGTATTTGCACTGCGGAATTTTCTGGTTAATTAAACAAACACTTGGACTTGTTAACAATCAAATCGTTTAATTTGTATTGCAATTTAAATTCATGAAAATACCCTTTTCTATTTGGATACAGACCTTTCTTTCTGTGAGAGAATGACCTCATTTCAGAAATCAAATTTCAATTCACGAATAAACTGATAATGAAGAAACATAAAAACTCCGGCAAAAATTTCCGAAGCTCTCAAAATTAATGTCTTGCTCAAAGTTTTGCGATGTATTTATAATATTAAAACGATACGTACTACTATTTCATATTTCCGGTTTTTATAATAAATCCAGCCGTTTTAGATCTTACACGGTTTTAATCCGCTGATTTAATTTCCGTTCAGGTAGATTGTTAAATAAACCTGTTTTTGCATTAGGATCAGAAAAGGAATGTTGAGATTTTATTTCCCGGCAACGACATGTGTCCTGACAATCCCTTACTGGCCCAAACATTAGTTCTTTTTCTGAAACATTCACAAACCGACTGGTATTTTGTTTTTATTGGTATTTTCTCTCATCTCTGTACTTAAATGTGGATACTAAAAATAGAGCTGGTAATTTCGAAAGCCAATTTTATTCTGTGAACAACAAAATATTATCGTTCTACAATGGATTAGAGCAGATTAAATCCTTTACCCGAAAGTTAAACAAAGGAAGTTTCTATTTTAAGATAAGTGAAAAGATCAGATTGTGGAATAAAAATTTTGCTATCTCTTCATGATTCCATAGCATATGATCTTAAGAATGGTATCCACACTTCTTTCCAGGTTCAAATCGCCGTAATTGCCAGCTGTTAAGGGCATTTCCAATCCTTTTATTGCGGTGGTTATACCAATGGCTGCCAGGTTGAAATCATAAATCTCGAACTCATTTTTACGTACTCCTTCAATCAGAATTCGTTTGATCATTCTAATCTCGTCCTGTTCGTATTTAAGTTTAACTTCATCGATAAAACCTACTGCAGTAATATCGTTTTCAATGGCGTGATAAAAATTTGCCAGGTTGCGGAAAGTCGCCAGTTTGGTAAGAATATAATCACGAAGTTTATCTACAGGGTCGGTGTTTCGGTTAATAACAATTTCAAGCTCATGCGCCAGTATTTCTACTTCTTTCATAATTACAGCCTGGAAGAGGTCTTCTTTGCTGTTAAAATAATAATATAATGAGCTTTTTCCCTTGCGGACGGCGTTGGCAATGTCGTCGAGCGTCGTTTTTTTGAATCCGTATTTACTAAAAATATCCCTGGCAATTTTGAGAATGGTTTCACGATTTGCATCCTTCTTATTACCATTTTTGCCAATTTCCTGCATGGTATGAATTTTACGAAAGTACTGACAAATATAACTAAATATTTTACCTGTAAAACAACTATTTTGAATTTTAAACTTAAGTAGACGATAAAGGGCAAAAATCCCCAGAATGCCTTTATTTGCTTGGTATCTAAAACGTTATTCTTCGAAAATTCAGTTTTCGTCACTCTTTGAGAGTCTGAAATCGAGCTGTTTACGTTCGAGGTTGGTTCGCCATACTTTTACCTGAATTTTATCTCCTAACTGATAAGTTTTATGTGTATGCCGGCCCACCAGGGCGTAGTTGCGTTCGTCGAAAATATAGAAATCATCGTCGAGCTCCGAAACCGGGATCATGCCTTCGATTTTGTTTTCCAATTCCACATAAACACCCCAGTCGGTCACTCCCGAAATGGTACCCGGGTAAACCTTCCCGATGTGGTCCTGCATAAATTCTACCTGTTTGTATTTTACTGAAGTGCGTTCAGCGTTGGCAGCCTTGCTTTCCATTTCAGAAGAGTGTTTGCAAAGCTCTTCATATTTTTGCTCATTAACTGATCGTCCTCCGTCCAGGTATTTTTCCAGAAGACGATGTACCATCATATCCGGGTAACGCCTGATTGGTGAAGTAAAGTGGGTGTAATATTCAAACGCCAATCCGTAATGGCCTATATTTCGGGTGGAGTATTCTGCTTTTGCCATCGAGCGGATAGCAAGTGTTTCCACCACATTTTGTTCGCTTCTTCCTTTTACATGTTCCAACAGGTTGTTTAGCGAGGTGGCAATGGCTTTTGGTGTACTGAGTTGAATGCCGTAACCAAAGCGTTTAATAAATGTATTGAACGAAACCAGTTTGTCGGGATCGGGCTTATCGTGAATACGATACACAAAGGTTTTGGCTTTTTTCGGATTACCAACATTCCCGATACGTTCGGCTACCCGTTTATTTGCCAGCAACATAAATTCTTCGATAAGCTTATTTGCTTCTTTTGCCTCTTTGAAATAAACTGAGAGCGGTTTTCCTTTTTCATCTATTTCAAACTTCATTTCGATGCGGTCGAAAGCAATCGATCCGCTTTTAAATCTTTTATTACGAAGTTTCACTGCCAACTGATTCAGCGTAAGTAATTCTTCTGAAAAATCGCCCTGTCCAGTCTCTATAATTTCCTGAGCCTCTTCGTAGGTAAATCTTTTGTCGGAGAAAATCACGGTTTTTCCAAACCATTGCTTTACAACATCTGCCTGATCATTCAGCTCAAATACCGCAGAAAAGCAAAGCTTTTCTTCCTGTGGCCGCAACGAACACACACCGTTTGAAAGCCGTTCGGGAAGCATTGGAACCACCCGGTCGACAAGGTAAACAGAAGTAGCACGTTGTTGGGCTTCATCTTCAATAATGGAGTTGGGCCGGACATAGTGTGTAACATCTGCAATGTGTACACCAACCTGCCAGTTTCCGTTGTCAAGTTTGGCAAGAGAGAGTGCATCGTCGAAATCTTTTGCATCCACCGGGTCGATTGTAAAAGTGGTTACTTTTCTGAAATCTCTTCGTTTCCGGATTTCTTCTTCGGGAATTTCAAGCGGTATTTTTTCGGCAGCCCGGTCTACGTTCTCCGGGAAGTGATGAGGCAACTCAAACTCAGCGAGGATGGCGTGCATTTCAGCATCGTTGTTGCCGGTATCTCCCAAAACTTCTTTTATTTTCCCAAATGGATTTCTGGCATTTGCCGGCCAGTCAGTAATTTCAGCAATGGCTTTTTGACCATCTTTTGCACCGTTCAGGTTTTCTTTCGGAATAAAAATATCGAAACTGGATTTTCCGCTGGGCGTGAGAAAGGCAAAATTGCGGGACACCTGAACCGTTCCAACAAATACCGTTTTTGCGCGTTCGATTATTTCAATTACTTCACCTTCCAGGTCGTGCTTTTTACGTCGGGCAAATACATTGATCAGCACTTTGTCCCCATCCATTGCATGTTTCAGGTTACGTGAAGAGATAATGACCGGGCGTTCAAGTTCATCACTAACCACGTATGCAAAACCCTGTGCCTGCATTTCCACCATGCCCGAGGCCGTTCCGGTTCTGGTTTTCAGCTTAAATTTACCACGTGCAACGGTATCAAGATAACCATCGTCGGCCAGTTCTTCTAAAACCACGTTAATTAGTTTCCGGGTTTCCGGATCGTTTACACCCAAAGCACCCGACAACTGTCGGTAATTTACCGATTTCCCAGGTTCTTCATGTAAGGTGGAGAGAATAGCACTTTTTAGTTTTTTCTTATTGAAAGTGTGTGCTTTACGTATTTTATTTGCTTTTTTCTTTTTCTTTTTTGCCATCGCGTCATTTAATTTCATATCCAAATTAACAATAATATCTGATCGAAACCGGTGTCGGTCAAAAAACTTCTGAACAACTATTTCATTCCAGGTAGGCATCCGGAACAAACAAAGCCGTGGTTCCGTAACATTCCTTCTTTTAAATTAACAAACCATAACACGAAGAGTTGGCAGGAATTTGTATGTTTGTAAACCAATTTTAAAGCATGAAACGAACAAGAATTTTAATTCTTCATTTTTTCTAAAGAGTAATAAAATTCTTCGAGAGTTACATCGAAATGAGCTTGCGAATTCTGTCGAATGCCAATAAAACAGTTGATAGGATGAGTCAAATGCAACAAAAGTTGACAATTTTAATGAGATGAAACTGAAGGGAAAAATACCTTTACTTATTATAGCCGCTCTTGCCTGGATAACGATCATTTCGTCGTGTGCAAACATTGGTATGCCTACGGGTGGTGCAAAAGATACCATTTCTCCGGTTTTAATCAGCACAAATCCCGAATTGAGAACTCGAAATTACCACGGGGAGGATGTAAGGTTTACTTTTAGCGAATACATTTTGCCCGATGAAATTTCGGAAGCGCTCGTGGTTTCACCACCTCTTACTACAAGGCCCAGCATTCGTACCAAATCGAAGACTTTAATTGTTGGGTTTAGCGAGGAGTTGAAAGACAGCACCACCTATAATCTAGATTTTAAGAATTCGGTGGTCGATAATAATGAGAAAAATCCCTTGAAAGATCTCAGGTTTTCGTTTAGTACAGGCCCCGATTACGATTCGCTAAGAATAGCCGGTCGTGCGGTTAATTCATTCAACCTGGAACCTATGGATAAAATACTGGTTTTGCTTCAGAGTAATCTTCATGACTCGGCTGTTTTCAAAGTTATTCCGGATTACATTGCCAAAACCGACGAGCAGGGTTTCTTTATGATTGATAATATAGCCGCCGGAAAATACCATTTGTTTGCGTTGAATGATTTGAACAATGACATGAAATACAATGAAGGGGCAGAAGAAATTGCCTTTGTGGATGATGTAGTTATTCCGCATGCTGAGTTTCATGAAAGTTTAGACACTCTCGTAAAAGGTCTGGATTCAATGTTAATATTGGGACACACTCATTTTTATCCTGAACCGTTTTACCTCCGCTATTTTACAGAAGATATTTTTGAACAATACATCGAAAAATCAGAACGGGAAACCCGCTACAAATGCAATTTTATTTTTAATGAATCAGTGCAGGATACCTTTGATGTTCGTTTGATTGGACTTGAAAATACCGATTGGAACATCAAAGAGTTTAACTCAAACATGGATTCCCTGACACTTTGGATTTCAGATACAACCATTGCAGCTTACGACTCATTGTACATGGAATTATCGTATTTTATGCTCGACTCGGTGCAAAAATTGTACGTTCGGAAGGATACGATATTGATGAAATTTTCTGACCTGGAAATAAATGAAAAGAAAAGCCGTCGTAGAGGTGACGAGGAAGAACCGGAGATAAAAGAGGTTCCTCAGTTTAACTGGGAAGCCGATGTGCCAAGAACCATGGAACTGAATGGCAGTATTACAGTAACAGCTCCCGAACCAATAAAGACATTTAACAGTACAATGCTTCGCCTTTATTTGAAAGAGGATACACTAAAAACACCTCTTCCGATTACGTTTAAAAAAGATACAGCCAAATACAGGACGTATCAAATTTCATATGACTGGGAACCAAGTACAGAGTATGTGTTTTCGGTTGATTCGGCTGCTTGTACGAATATTTACGGTATAACCAGTAAAGAATTATCACGAAGTTTTAAGACCCGTGAAGAAGATTACTATGGTTCGCTAACTTTTACTTTCAGCAATGTTTCGCAGCCCATGCTAATCCAGGTATTAAAAAATGATGATAAAGAAGAAGTGCTCCGGCAGCAAACTTTTTCAAAGGATGAGAATATTACGTTTCCGATGTTGGCACCGGAAAAATACAAGGTAAAAATCATTTATGATAACAATGATAACGGCAAATGGGACACGGGTAGTTACCAGGATAAAATGCAGCCTGAGAGAGTGGCTTACATGAATGAAGTGATTAAGTTGCGCTCGAACTGGAGTCCAACTTATCTTTGGGATGTAACGCCTGTAGTCAGTTTTGAGAAAAATATCATCGACAAGGAACTGGAAGAAAAGAAACGAAAAGAAGCAGAAGAAAAAGCCCGCAAGGAAAAAGAATCAGAACAGCAAAACAACATGTTCCGTCCCGGAAATTCAACCAATATGGGTAACTGAACTAAATGGCGACAGGTAATTTATTGCGTCAAATTTCGTATGTTTATTCAACATTTAATTTAAGATTATGGCAAGTATTAGAAATCTGAAGAAAGATATTGATCTGATTATGTCACTGGCATTGAGTGACTGTTTTTATGTATTGGAATACAATTCCAA
>Ga0116152_10003576_pt1 | contig 12458 bp, 14 predicted proteins | sample AD_UKC119_MetaG_FD_89894 | JGI IMG/M metagenome (GOLD analysis project Ga0116152, IMG submission 89894) | Active sludge microbial communities of municipal wastewater-treating anaerobic digesters from Hong Kong - AD_UKC119_MetaG | ecosystem: Engineered > Bioreactor > Anaerobic > Digestate...
AGGCCTACCACTCCCTTCTTATCAGCGGCCGTCTTCCTCTTGACAGGGGAGAGGAGGAGAGCACTCGTTCATAGGGATGTGACCATGGACTGTGCCCTACAACATCTTGACGTCCGTTTGCAAGCCCAGTTCATCTATTGGGAACCTAATAATCCGTATCGATGAAAAAACTCTTTAAATAACAAACACTTGTATCAAACAGGGGAACTAAAATCTGTCGAAAGTGATGTCTATACTAATCATCGAAGTGTTTCTATAATAATCATGAGACAACTCATCGGCCGATTTTGACTCATGAAAAAGGAGGGTTCTCGTGGAGCAGCTGATTTTGGCCATTATCATCGTTTTGGCCGTTGTGGTGAACCTGGACGGACACATGAAGAAGAAAGAGGAACAGAAAAAAAGACGGAAGAGCCTCTGGGAGTGAAAAGAAAAAAATATGGAAAAAGAACGGTCGGTATGTTATGATAGGAAGAACTCGGCTGTCCGGTGCTGCGATCCGCGTTCTGAGCACGCCGGGTGTTGATGTTCAGGATAAGAGGAGACAGGTATCTGAAAAGGGGGGATATGGAGAAGTTGAAGATCATGGTTTTGCTGTCCGTTCTGGCCGGGCTTGTTCTTGTCAATATTGTTTACGGAGCTGACCGATGGTCGTCGCTCATCGTGGAAACAGTCCTCTGGATCACGGCCCTGAACTATGCCTATTGCTATGTCAGAGGGCTGCATCATGTCCGTGATGTGAAAAAGAGTTTCATCCGCCAGGACATGACCATCCATGGTGAAAGAATCGAGTTTTCGGCCGAACCGGGAACAGGAGGGACCAGGGCCCTGGTCCGCCTGACGTTGAAACCCCTGGATTCTGGCGGCATCGCCGGAGTCACTGTCGTGTTCCGATATGCCCTGGAAGAGATCGAGATCGTCAGCAGGACGGCCCTGGCTCTCTTGTCCGGCGAACAGGACGTCTGCCTTCCTCTCAAAGACCCCGGCGATGTCCGGACACTGCTCTATGCCCTCCAACAGGGGACAGGCCGGTTTATGGTGGAAGTCTCCTACTCCTGCAGGGCCGGACAGCGGATGAAAAAAATATGTGAATTGCACCCCCGGGTGATGGATCCCCGGGGGTTACGGGACCTTCTTGAAGAGCCGACACAACCCGCTGCCGTAAGGATCGAAAAGGCTGTTCACCTCCTTTGTAAAGCCTGGATCCTGACAGCCATGCAACCGGTGCATGGAGGGTGTGAGGAGGCCGGCGATCTAACCCCATGACCGCAGGCCTCCTTCTCCCCCAGAGATGGTGGAGATCGTGAGCGGTAGAGGGATCAACTCTTGGAGCAATCCCCTCCTGAAGGCTGGCCGATCATGACAAGAACGACCGGATCGACAATGGCCTGACCGAGAAGAAAAAAGCTATTGAGCTGTTACCGGTTCTCCCCTAAAATCCTTACACCTGCTGTAGGAAGGGGAATAACCGTGTATGATGTTGTCATAATCGGGGCAGGCCCGTCCGGGGTCTTTTTAGCCCGTTTTCTTGATCCACGATATCGTGTTCTGCTCATTGATAAAAGAAATCTGGATAGTCCGGATTCTCCGCGGTTTCAAAAGTGCTGCGGAGGGCTTCTCGCTCCGGATGCGCAGAATATCCTGGCCCGGCTCGGAATGGGCCTCCCGGGTGATGTTCTTACAAGCCCTCAGCTGTTCAGTGTCCGTACCATTGACATGGATCATGATCTTGAGCGCTACTATCAGCGTTTTTATATCAACATCGACCGGGAAAAATTCGACCGATGGCTTGCTGCGGCTCTTCCTGAGCATGTGGATCAAAGATATGACTCACTCTATCTTTCCCACCGAAAAGACGGAGACGGGATCACCGTGACTTTCCGCCAGAACGGGGAGATCAGAGAGGCCCGGACAAAGATCCTCGTAGGCGCTGACGGTGCAGGCTCACGCGTCAGACGGCAGGCTGATCCGTCTTTCCGGGGGCCTTCTTATCTGGCTTTGCAGTACTGGTTCAAGACGGAGAAGGAGACTCCTTTTTATACATCCCTTTTCCACCGCTCTGTCACTGATTTCTACTCGTGGATCATTCAAAAAGAGGATCATCTTCTCGTTGGCAGTGCTCTTCCTCCGGGACAAGAGAGGAAAAGAAGATTCGAAGACCTTGTGGCAACGTTGAAAAGACGCGGACTCATTACAGGAGACCCCGTAAGAAAAGAGGGGGCCTTTATCAACCGGCCCAAAAAAGTGAGCGAGATCAGGACCCACCTGGATAATGTCGCGTTCACAGGTGAGGCCGCCGGTTTCATCAGCCCCAGTTCAGCAGAAGGCATCAGCTATGCCATGAAAAGCGGGCTTCTTCTTGCCGAGAGTATCAACAGTGATTTTCTCTCATTTCAAAAGACCTATCACCACATGACAAGGGGGCTCAGGAGGACGATCTGGTTGAAGAACAGAAAACTTCCGTTCATGTACAACGGGATTTTACGGCGCCTTATCATGGCCTCCGGGCTCTTTTCCATGAAGATCCGATAGCGGCGGACATTATGGACTTACGTCCTTTTGAGATAGATGTAGACGCCGGGGATGGGGATGAGGGCATAAAGCCAGGTGGCGATGAGCTTGATTCCCTGGATAGGGCTCCCGCACTCCAGAGTCACTGTTTCTCCGGCCTTAAGGTCGAATACGATCTTCTGGCTGCGGTATATATCCTGTCTTATCTGAATATCGTGTTTCCCGATGGGAAGCTCCAGCGAAACAGCTTCACCGTCTTTGACAGGCTGTCTCCGTTCTCCGTCGATCAAGACCCGGAAACGGCGAAAACGGCTTTTTCTCTGATGAATACGTTTGACGATCACAAGTCCCTTCTCCATAAAACCTCCCTGTCAGGCTGTTTATTAAATAATTTAGCTCTCTTATTATAGGGATTCCTCATGATCCTGTCAAGACGGCAGAGGGATCTCCCTGATCTGCGGCAGTGAACAGGTGATAATGAAACCTGACTCGTTTGATCCCGCTTTTGAAACAGGACCCTGAAAATGAGCTCTTTACAGATGATGATGTTTTCGTATAATTTGAGTATCTTTGAAAGAGCCTGAACAAGGAGGAGACATGAAAGTCTTTATTTCTTTTGATTATGAGGGAATCGGAGGAGTGGCGTCCTGGACCGAGACCTCAGGGTGCCCGGAACAGGACCGGCTGGCCACAGAACAGGTCAATGCCTTCTGCCGTGGTATCAGGAAGAGCGCCCCCGATGCCGGGATCCTTCTGTGTGACTCCCATGCCCATGGACGGAATATCCTGTGGGAGAGATTGGAGCCGGGAATCACCCTCGTCAAAGGATATCCCCGTAACCTTTACATGATGGAGGGAATCGATGAGACGTTCACATCCCTCGTCTTTTTCGGATATCACAGTCCTGTGGGAGGGGGAGGCATGATGGAGCATACCTACTCCGGCTCAGCCATTTACGGGATCACGGTCAACGGAGAGGATGTCGATGAAGGGATGATCAATGCCTCTCTGGCAGGAGAGTACGGGGTTCCCCTCTCTTTTGTCTACGGGGACGATGTCACGGAGCAGTTCCTCTCTTCCAAAGCCCCCGGGGCCCGGTTTCTTGTCTCCAAAAGAACGGTCTCCAAGTTTGCCGGCATCATGAAACCTTACCGGGAGCTGATCGACAGTCTGGAAAAAGAAGGGGCGCTGTTGAAAGAGAGCCCGGGAACCCTTGTGGAATTCTCTTTCCCCGGGGAGATGGAGATCGAGTTCAGGGATGCCCTCCAGGGATACATGTGTTCGGTGATCCCGGGGACAGAACGTCTTCATCCCCGGAAGATCAGGGTGAAGGTCCGGGATGCTCAAGAGATGTACCGGTATCTGATGACCGTAGTCTATATCTGTTCAGGAGCCGGGCAGATCCGGTGACAGGGGTATGGCCATGATTCACCCGCTGAAGTTTACCGTCATATTAGGGTCGATGCTGGTTTCCGGAGCTCTTTGTGTTCTCTTTTTCAGGCCCGGAGGGGTGTTGAGCCGGACGACTGCCGCACATGCTCTGAGTTATCTTTTGAACATGAACAGCATAAAAGTCTCTCTTTCTGATGAGCTGGACCCCGGGAAGGTCAGTGTCACCTGGGATGACAGCACAGTGGTCGACCATGGACGTCTCAACAGGGAGGGATTGAACCGGGAGCGGTATGGTTACGGAAACAACACCTTTCGTGTTTTTTATGAGACACAGGAGATCGCAGGATTTGTCCAGTATAAGTTCAACAACTGGCATTACCATGCCTATCATTTTCGCTTGAGCCGTCAGGATGGAAAGATCGCTGTTTCGTTGGCGGTTACCGGCCCTGACAAGAATATTGATCAGTTGTCCGGGGAATAGAAGGAGGTCATCATGAGAAGAGGAGTGTTGATCATCATGGTTGTGAGTGTCATCCTGATATCCTGCATGCGGCAGGAGAGCGGAGTGAACTTCACATTCAAAACGGGATATCATAAAGCTCAGGCGGAGACTGTCACCGGAGGCCTTCAGTGGCGCCCCGATTATGAGGGATATCCCTGGGCCGGGATGAAAAACGAGGTCAAAGGGATTCCTGAAACCTGGACCGATATCCTGGTCAAAGATGTGGTCATGAACTATGACCAGTTCCGTTATCAGAGCTATAAAGCGGGGATCATTGATAAAGACCATCTTGATTATTATTTCAAAGGAGAGCCGGAGGAAGTTCTCGGCCGGAGGCTGTCTGAAAAGTTTCTCCGCTGTTACTTCTATGTGGCCCGGGGAAAAGACGAGACGGGGACCATCCGTTATCTCATCGATTCCGACAATGACCACGATTTTTCAAACAACACTCCTGTTTCCCTTCTCACAGGAGAAGAGTGGGACAGACTCTCTGAAAAAGAGAGAAAAGAAGCCTGTATAAACATAACGGTGGAAGCGAAAATTAACGGAAAAATCCGGACACTGACGATCCCTGTGATCTTTCTGGACTGGGGCGGACAGAGCATGGGATGGATGGTTTTTTTCCGAGGAGAAGGGACCTTTCTCGGGAAGAAATTCCTGATCTTCCCAGGAAACGGCCTGGCCTTTGACTATGCCACATTCTCTTATTTTCAAGCGTCGAAGACCTATGAGAACTTTACAGAAGGAGATCTCTTTGAAGCCGGGGGTGACCATTACCGTTTTCAAGGGGCCGACCCCTCCACAATGACAATCAGGCTTGAAAAACAGCCTGCCGGCAAACCTCTCCTGGCAGCACAGGTGGGTTATACAGCCCCTCCCTTCCAGGGGAAAGAGATCCTCTCCGGAGACCAACGGTGTCTCGAGGATTACAGGGGACAGTACGTTTACCTTGTCTTCTGGAGCAGGACCTGTCCCTGGTGTGTCAAAGAGATCCCCTATATCGATGAAGCACGCAGGGAGATGAAAGGAGAAAATGTCGTCTTTTTGGGTGTGACCCAGACACGCGAAGAAGAGATGAAGCCCTTTATGCAAGGACAGGGGATCACTCTGCCGACAATCCTCAGCACTCCTGAGAATGATATTTCCGGACTCTACCATATCTGGGGAATCCCTCATCCTCTGCTCATCGGGCCTGACGGCACAGTCCTGGCCATGGGGGGAGAGTTGAGGATGGACAGGCTTCTCCCCAAACTGAAGGAATTTATCCAGGAAGACAACTCTTGAGAAAGGAGCCTGACATGAGACAATGGATTTTTGTCATCGTTGTGGTGTGCTTTGCGGCGGGATCCTGTACACGTCAGGAAAGGAACATCTTTGTCCTGGCTTCGGAAGGGGAGCCCCGGGAGATGGAAGAGTTCCTGAAAGACGGGGGGGATGTCAATACAGCGAATTCACGAAGCGCCTCTCTTCTTCACCTCGCTGCAGCCTTCAATCCCGACCCTGATATGGTGACGCTCCTTTTACAACACCGGGCTGATCCCGAAGCCAGGGACCGTGAGGGAAATACGCCTCTTCACCTGGCAGCAAGGCTGAACGGAAACCCTGAGATGATCACACGGCTCATCAAAGGAGGGAGTGATGTGAACGCCCGGAACTCATGGGGAGCCACACCGCTTATCCTCGCCGCCTGGGAAAACCGGAACAGTAAGGTCCTGGAAAGACTCCTTGATTCGGGAGCGGATCCTTCACTCATCGATCACAACGGGGAGACGGCCCGGGATTTTATCCGTGATAACAGAGCCCTGAAGGAGAGCGACATCGCCGGGAGACTGCAGCTTCCCGAAGGGAGGGAAGAAAAGTGAATGAAGTGGTCCGGTCGCTCTTTGAACGAAAGTCGGTGAGGGCTTTTCTGGATAAAGAGGTTTCCGGGCAAGAGAAGACAATGATCCTGGAAGCCGCTCTCCAGGCCCCTTCAGCAGGGAATCAGCTCCTTTATACCATCCTGGACATCCAGGATCACAACATTAAAGAAGCTCTGGCTGAAAGCTGTGACCGGCAACCCTTTGTTGCAAAGGCTCCTCTCGTCCTGGTCTTTCTGGCCGATTGCCGGCGCTGGATGGATGCTTATGAAGCAGCCGGGGCCCCGTACCGGAAACCTTCTGCCGGAGACCTTCTTCTGGCCTGCGAAGATGCTCTCATCGCAGCCCAGAACAGTGTGACGGCCGCCTGGTCCATGGGGATCGGCTCCTGTTATATCGGTGATATTCTGGAAAACCGCGAAAAGGTGGTCTCCCTCCTGAATCTTGACGAGTTTGTTCTTCCCATTGCTCTGGTCGTCTTCGGTTATCCTGATGACGCACAAAAAAAGCGTGAAAAACCTGCACGTTTTAATCAGTCGTTTCTTGTTTTCAAAGACCGGTACCGCCGGTTGCGTGAAGACGAGCTCAGAGAGATGTTTTCCAAAAGAAGCGGAAAAGACGATTTTGATTTTGACGAATACATCCGAAAGTTTTGTGAAAGAAAATATATGGCGCCCTTTGCCCTGGAGATGAACAGGTCGGCATGCTCCTACATGGAACATTACCTCAGGGAGTAATCCGGCTTCTCATGAGGGAGCCACACATCCGGGAGTATCTGAACACGGGCCCGACAGAGGGCCGGGAGGTGTCCTGTGAACATACGGGTTGCCGGAGACGAAGACCGTGAAGTCATTCAGAGCCTGATCAGCCGGCAGCGGGCCTATCATGCCCGACTGCGACCCGACCTCTTTAAAATCAGCTGGGCCGGGGAAGCTGAGGCCTCAGAATGGATGGGACAGGAAGAGAAATGTGCCCTTCTTGCTGAAAATGAAGGGAAAGCCATAGGGTTTCTTCTGCTGGAAGCCCTGGAGACAAAGCCGCTTCCGTTCCTTGTCAAAAAGAGGTTTGTCTATATCAATGAGATCTATGTTGATGAAGAATGGAGGCATCAGGGAGTGGGACGAATGTTGATGGAGACGGCCTCGTTGTGGGCTCTGGAGCGGGAGATCCCCCTGTTGAGGCTCTCTGTCCTTCCGGACAACACAGAGGCTGTGGCTTTTTATACATCTCTTGGGTTTTCACCCTTTATGATGAGTATGGAGACCCGGGTGAGAAAAGAATGAAGAGAGAGGACCTGTTCAGGACGAAGATCGAGACAGAGCGCCTTCTCCTGCGTCCCATCACGGGAGAAGATGACCTGGAGATCTTTCTGAACTTTACTCCCCGTGTGACACGGTTCATGTATCCGGCCTCTTCGGACGACATCGAAGTGACTCGCCGGTTTATCGCACATTCCCTGAAAGCCATGGCAGAAGGGAAAGACCTCCAGCTGGTGATCACGGAGAAGATGACAGGAGCTTTTGTGGGATGTGCAGGTCTTCACGGACTCGAAAAAAAGGACTCCCGAACTGGGAATCTGGATCAAAGAAGCCTCTTTCGGCCTGGGGCTGGGACGGGAAGCCATCCGCGGCCTCTATGATTGGGCCTCTCATCATCTTCATCCCCGGGCGTTTCTCTATCCGGTGGATAAAAGAAACGGGCCGAGCAGGAAGATCCCTCTCTCATTGGGAGGGCGGGCCGTCAGCGAAGAGATCTGCCTGACTCCCGACGGACGGACACTTGAACTTGTCAATTACCTCATTCCTCCGTCTTTAAAAAACAAGACCGGCGCTCACCTGTTCTGATCCCGATCTCTTCATCGATAACCTTGATAAACAGAATCAGGTCCTTTATACTATAAGATCAGCTCATATCAAAAACGCAGTCCGGCAGGGATTCAGGGAGGGAGGAGAGATGAGGAAGATCGTTTTTCTGGTTGTCCTTCTTTTTGCAGGATTTTTCCCGTTGTTTGGAGACGGGTGTCCCGAATGCAGACGTCTTTTCCGTGTGGGGGAGTGTGAAAACAAGGCTTACCCCGATGATTTTGATGCAAGACAGAACGCCTATTCACAATGTCTCAATGATGCCATGGGGTTCAGCCACGGAGAAGAGTGGTTCGTCGATGATGAGAACCGCGCCCGTTACGAGGAAGCTCTTTCAGCGTGTGCTGATCTGAAACCTGATTGGGGCTATGAGTTTGACTGGCACAGCGACGAAGAACTCCGGTCGGTTCTTGCCTCTTCACTGGCCGGCCTCTTCAGCTCATCCCGGGTCTCCTTTGTCCAAAAGAGCGGGAGCGACTACTTTTTTGAAGGGATCTATGATTGCGCAAGGATCCCCAATGTGGATCTTATCGACGGGGCGCAACACTATCCTTCCACACTTCGACTCCGCCTCTACTACGATAAGGGAGGAGAACAAGAGCTTGTCCGGGAGTGGACAGGCCACTCTTCCCTTCATACCTATGGCTCATTAGCCGCACAGATGTTTGAAAACCGTGATGCTCTTCTCAAAAGCGATTTGCCTCTCACCGATATGACCGATGATTTTGAAAAGATGCCGGTATCATGCCGCATCCGGGGAGAAAAAGAGGCTGTGGCTTATAACACGACAATGACGATCACGGTGAATGGTTTTCAGGATGCCCGGGGGCGCACATCACGGGAGTTCTGCCGGATCGCCGTCTTTGTCAAGGAGGGCGAGATCCTCAACGGAGTTGTACCGGAAGGATTGCCCCGGGGAAAAGCGGCGGTCTTTCTTGTGGGCAGCGGAGAAGTGACTGTGGAGTACAGAGCTCCTGATACCTCCCTTGAAGGAGAAGAGACAGTGCAGGTCTACCATTGCCATACCATACGGGATCCTGCTTATCGGCCCCTGCAAAAGACGGAGATCTCCCGAAAGGTGATTGCAGAAGAGAAGATCCCGTATAAACGACCCGGGGTCTATGCCACCCTCTCGATAACGTACGAAAAAAAGAGAGCGGAAAAGAGGGACCAAGGGCCCCGTCACCAAGTGGACAAGACGTGGTCGGAAAAAAGAGAAGCGAAGATCCTGCTGAACCTTGAGAAGACACCGCGCGAATCAGTCTCCTTTGACCCCGGATCAGGAAAGATCAAAGTCACCCGCTACCGGTATCCTGTCAAGGATGTTTCTCTTATAAATGCCTCGTTGACAGGCCACGGGACAAGTGATGAGGATATATCAGGTGTCCATACGGTCACGGTTTCTGAAACACGCGGTGTCTATTCCGGCCTGGAGATCCAGAAAAGCGGGGCCATGCTTGTCCTGGATGTGGATCCGGAAACGGGCATGATCATCACGGCGACTTTTCCACAGTTTACCCTTCAGGGGACAGTCATGCACACGGTCAAAGGGACACAGCATTCCGGGTCTCAACAAAGAGAGATCGACCGTTCTTTTGAAGAGGAGGATTCTTTTGAAGTGAGCCAGGATTTCGGAAGTGAGACTTATCAGGAGGCTGTGGCCGTAAAAGAGGGAGACGGCCGGACCCTTCTCAAAGGCAGCGCCCAAAAGACCCTTCACGGGACGTTCGATACAGAGACCTTCTCCTCATCCTGGATGGTGGTCGTGGAGCCTTAGACAAGGGGGAGCGCGGCGTTCTGTCCAGTCATCGCCTCTCTCCAAGGGGATGGCGAAGGAATGAATCAGCTATTATAATAATCAATATTCAGATGTATAAAACAAAGAGAGACAAAATGTAAATTATATATTGCAATAATGCAAAAAAAAGAGTAGACTCCATGTTATGGGAGGTTATGATGAAAATAAAAAAGATGATCACTGTTCTGTGTGTCCTTGCCGTCCTGATTGTCCCGTCCCTCTATGCACGTAAGGAGAACTCCATGAAAGAAAAAAAAGAAAAGGCCCTGGTCCTTTATGTCACCCACCCGTTAACAATCAAAAATGCGGCTCTCTTTATCCGAAGTATCCGGACATACGCCCGGGAGATGAACGATATTCCCATCCATGTGATGGTGGATGAACGGGCCGGCCTGGATACGCGGTCACTGGCCCTTCCCGGGGTCACGTGTCATCCCATCGATATCGCTCCTGAACTGCGCGGTTTTCCCTTTTCGAGAAAAGTGCATGCCTGTGCCACCGCAGAAGCGCTTCTTGCCGACGAATATGAGACACTGATCTATTCTGATACAGAGATGCTTGCTTTTCACTCCCTTGAACCCTTCCTTCCCCGGGAAGGGAAACGAGTGAAACTGCAGCCTGTGATGCTTCTGAATACGGTGGGGGAGTCTCCGGATACGGAGACTGACGGATTCTGGCAGGCGCTCTATGATGATGCCGGAGTCTCTTTCCGGGATGTTCCGGTTATCACAGCTTACGTGGAGGAGAAAAAGGCCCGCTTTTACATCAACTGCGAGATCATGGCTGTCCGTCCGGAGGACGGCCTCTTTCAAACCTGGAAAGAGGTCTTTGTCAAACGGTTGACCGACCAGGACTACCGGGAACGCTATGTTCAGGATCAGCTTCATATGATCTTTTTGCATCAGGCTGCACTGAGTGCGGTGATCGCGGCCAGGATCCCTGACGACGAGATGGACTGGATTCCTGAAAAAACATTTTATCCCGCTCATCTTCATGAGAGGATGCCTTCTCGGAAAAAAGTCGAAAAGATGGAAGAGGCCGCCCTGGTGGGATATGACCTTCAGAACTCAGGAAATCCCGGAATCCTGGATCTTCTTCCCCTGGACGAGTCGACCCGCGAATGGATCATTGATACAGTCTGCAGCCTTCTGCAGGAGGCTCCCGGTGTCTATCGGGAAGAAGGGGACTGTAACACGGTCGTTGTGGAGAGTGACAACGGGTATATCCTTGTGGACCCCTCCTCCACAGGACATGATGCGTCGTGGCTTGCACTCAAATTCCGGGAGAGGCCGCTTCAGGCCATCCTCTTCACCCATGCCCATCAGGATCATTATAACGGACTCTCACTCTGGCCAGTCCAGTCCGGGGTTCCGGTGATCATTCAGAGAGAATGGAAAAAGACCTATGAGTATCCTTTCCGTTTCGAGTCGTTCTATGTCCGGAGGAACAGGGCCTTTACAGGGGGGCAATGGATGCCGCAGAAGATCACAACCCCCCTGGCCCCTACAGTGACCTTTACAGACGAGTGGAAAGGCACCATCGACGGTATCGAAGTGGCTCTTTTCCATGCCCCCGCAGAGACTGAGGAGGCCTCCCTGGTCTGGTTTCCTCAGAAAAAAGTTGTCCTGTCAGGAGACTGTTTTTCTGGCTCCTTCCCCATGCTGGGGACACCCAGAGGCTCGACCCCGCGTTATGCTGATGATTATATTGCAGCCCTGGACCGCATTCTTTCCCTGAATCCGGATCTCATGATTCCGGGACACGGAGGCCCCCTTCACGGGAATGAACCCATCCGCGAGAGCCTGACCCGGTATCGGGACGCCGTGGATTTTGTCAATGAAGCTGTGATTACCGGATTAAACGACGGGAAAGCCCTCGCCGCACTCATTCAAGAGGTCAAGCTTCCGGCAAACCTGCAGCTGCCCGAAGTGTTCGGGAAAGTCTCGTGGGCTGTCCGCGCTCTCTATTACAACTATGCCGGATGGTACGATGAAGACCCCCTTTCGCTTCTGGATATCCCCCTGGAAACCGTCTACCGGGATATCAGGGAGATCTGTCCTCCCAAAAGGCTCCTCAAGAGGGGAGAAGCCCTTCTCAGTGAAGGCAACACAGCCTCGGCACTCTTGATCACCCAGTTGATCCTCACTGAGGACAGCGTCAACAGAGAGGCTCTTCTCCTGAGAAAAAAAGCCCTGACACTCCTCCTCACCGGAACGGGGAACTGGGGGGAAGCGAACCTGATCCGAAGTGAGATCCGAAGGATCGACCTGATGCTTAAAGATTAGGAAAGAGAAAAATCTGTCCGGCCCTCGGGTTGTCCCTCCCTTCTCCCGAGGGTGGTCTGCGGAGATTGACTCGTGTGAGGGGAAGAAAAGGACGGGGGCCGGAGAATAATTAAGGGAACCGAAAAAAAATCTTTCAATGACTCAACAAACAGGTATCATATCCGTATACACGTATAAAGAATCTGAGGAGTCCTTATGAAAAAGATCTTATTAGCGCTCATCGTCTTGTCGTCGTTCACCCTTCTCCCG
>Ga0116152_10003579_pt1 | contig 12454 bp, 9 predicted proteins | sample AD_UKC119_MetaG_FD_89894 | JGI IMG/M metagenome (GOLD analysis project Ga0116152, IMG submission 89894) | Active sludge microbial communities of municipal wastewater-treating anaerobic digesters from Hong Kong - AD_UKC119_MetaG | ecosystem: Engineered > Bioreactor > Anaerobic > Digestate...
ACACGACACTTTGCTCTGGTATTGTCGCGGTTCCAGGCCTTATTTTGATATCGACGCTGTTCGAGTGCCGTACAAACAGACTTCGGGCTATGCGCGCGGCGGAATCAAATCTGCGGCCGGGCGTCATTATTGTCCGCATCCCGATGGCACGCCCGTAGATGATGTCTGGGATATCCCGATCATCAACCCGATGTCGGCTGAACGCTGCGGCTATCCGACCCAAAAACCAAAAGCATTGCTGGAAAGGATAATCAAGGCTCTTTCAGCGCCGGGCGATCGCGTTGGTGATTTTTGCTTTGGCAGTGGAACCACCCTGATTTGTGCCGAAAAATTGGGGCGGCAATGGGTTGGTTGCGATATTTCAGCCGATGCTTTGTCCTGTTTTTGTGGCAGGTTTGCCCAGGAATTTGGGCTTTCGATCGTGCCCGTCGAATTATAATTTTACCCGACAGTTTTGGCTGGTTGCTAAGCTTGCTTGACAGTTATATCATGGAGAAGTTAAAAGCTCGCCACTATTGCAGGAGGATTACATGTCTGACGCCAGAACCATGATTTTAAAAATGCTTGCTGAAGGTAAAATCAGCGTTGAAGAATCAGAAAAGCTTCTTAAAGCACTTGGCAAAGAAGAAGTTGAAAAGTCTGAATCGCAAAAGCAGCAGGAACAGGCAGAACCTCGCCGTGAAGAACCCCGCCGTGAAGAATCGCGTCAGGATTATCAGAACGATGGTTTCAATCCTTTTCGTGATGCCACCAAACTAGGTTTTGATCTGCGCAACCTGGCTCAGACGGTTCAGCATACGGTTCAACACGCGATCAAGAAAGCCGAACCGCGCAGTCGTGAATTTAAAGACAAGATGAAAGAATTTGGTAACTGGATGCAGGAAGTGGTTGGAACCATGGCTGCAGAAATTGGCCAGGTCAAGGGCGATCCGGTTGACGGTGTTTCCGTTGACTTTGTCGTTCAGCCGCCAGAAGGTATTGCCGATTGTTCAAGATTCAATATTGAAAATATCTTCGGTGAAATTCGAATTTCCGAAGGTTCAGAATTCAAATTGCACGTAACCGGCCGTATCAGCAAAGAGTGTCTGGGTGAGTATCAGCCGGCGCAATGGTTTGCCCGCAAAGGCATGAATATTGAAGATCATACTCTGTATGTTGGTTTCGACAAGAATCAGTCGGTAAAAGCATTGATGGATATGGAAATTACCTTACCCCCGGACCTGGAAGTAAGCTGCAAAACCGTTTCTTCTGCTATCAGAATTCGTGGCCGTTATCGAATTGGCGAGCTGAAAACGGTTAGCGGTAACATTCGCATCCAGGGTGCCGATTTGAAGCAGTCATTGATCGAAACGGTCAGCGGTGCGATTCAAATCGAAGGTGGTGAAATTGACCTGCAAATCAAATCAACTTCTGGCGATTTTCTCGTTAGAAGCTCAAAAATTGAAGCGCTTAAAATCAATTCCGTTTCTGGCGACATTCTGCTGACCGAAGGCATAATTACAGAAGATACCGACGTCAGACTGATTACGACTTCAGGCGACATTATCGTCGAAAAAATGGATGGCCCATGGAGTCAGGTCGAGGCAACCACCCGAAGCGGCGATTCCATACTCGACTGGAAGGGGGATATGACTCCGATGAACAACCAGGGCACCTGTCTCAAGTCCGGCAGTCATGGAGCTATTTTCCGCGCAGAATCGGTCAGCGGCGATATTCAATTCACCTGATCGATAAGTTTAGTCACACAACCTTATATCGCAAAAAGCATCTGGAGAAAAATATGGACCCACTTCATGTGATTGGCCTGATAATCATTCTTACCGTTTTGTTTGCCCTCGGCGGCAAAGTGGTAATCTATTTCAAGAACCGTGAAATCACCCTGATCAAAGAAAAATACGAGCAGGAAATCAGCTCAATCAGGCACGAGCAGGAAAATGTGCGTGCCGCTATTTCCGACGACATGTTCAAACAGAACAAGAGAACCGAGGAACATTATCAGCGCAAATTGGCCGAGAAAGATCATCAGATTGAAGATCTCGTCAGTGAAATCAATGAACTGAAAGCCTGGAAAGATGATCTGGCGGTAAAAATGGCAGAATTTAAAGGCGCCAGCCAGGGAACTCATCAGATGCTGGTTTATAAGCTTATTGACCATAATCAGAAGCTCAACCGTGCTTTGAATGAAAAGTGGGAAAAGATCGAAGAGAATCTTTCCCGCGAACTGAAAATGACCCTCGAAAAAGTTAAGGCGATGTTTACCGATGCCGAACAATTGCATCGCGACGGCATCGAAATCATTTCGGAATATGAAGCCCGGCTGCCTGAAGATTTCAAAAAAAAGGTGCACGAAGAGCTTCTGAAGCTTCCTGATGCCGTTAAACTCGATTCTTGAAAGATTGCTTGATATTTTCAAAATTGTCGCTGGATTTTTTGCCGGCGACAAATTATAATCTCAGCCGAAAATAAGTCCTGCTGATGCGAGGTTAGGAAAAATGCTCGATACCAAAGTTATGGAACAGGTCAGCGACCTGATGATTCAGGCTCTTTCAGATGAAAGCATAAAACTGGCTGAACCGATGACCGATGTCGAAATTAAATTGCTCGACGCGGTAATCGATCAGAGTGTCAATGAAGGGCAGCTTCAGGAAGAACTGAGCCTGGTTACCGGCCCGAAAGAGCTTATCGATATGCTCACCAGAAAAAACCTTGAACATGAAGAAGAGCTCAAGGCCAGAAAAACTCTGCGACGTTTTTATGAGCTCTACATCAATCTGACCGCCGATTCTCATTCAAGAGTTCTGAACTGAGCAAACTTAACAATTTTCAATAAAAACTGATATCCTGTAGTCGTTATTTTAAAGGCTGCAGGATGTTTAATTTCAAATACGTTTCATCAACGATTCTGTGCTTTCTTTTGCTGATCAGCTTTGGCGTGCCCCTGGAGTTGATCAGATTTCGGCTCGGCGAACTCGAACAGAAAAACTACTTATGGCGTGAGGCGGCACTAAAAGAAGCCGCATATCAGGAAATGGCCGGCTTCAAAAACGATCTGAAGCCTGAAAACTACATTGATTTTGCCATTCGTTCCAGCGAAAAAAAATATGCGCAGAAAATGGCTATGCACCAATTCATTCCCAATGGCGAAGACTACCTGACCTTTCTTGAAAAGGAACTGCGCCTTGAGTATGGCCTAAAACCCCTTTTTATAAGCTGGGCCGGTGATTATTGCCGCAAGACACGGGTTTTTATTTCAACTGATTTCAATATTGATCCTGTTTGCCGCCAGGAATTCATCGAATTTGTCAATCGCTTTTCCTTGTATGACATTCGTGATTATTACTCATTTAAAGATGATAAACAGATTGTTGCGATGATCGATAACTGGATTAGAGAAGCCATTGCAAAGGGCTTTTCCGATGTTGGTGAACATCTGAAGTCGCTGTATCGCAAATTCATCAGTGTTTATTATGCTATTCGTCCGCCCCCAAACCAGGCTTACAGGTTTTTTGTCGACCGCTATAACTTTCAGTTTCTCTTTTACTACCCACGCCTGACCGTGGTCGATGGAAATTTTACCGGTCTGGTCAATGTTGCCATTCTCGAAAAGGATATAGATCTTGCCATTCTGCAAAAACAGAGCCGTCGAGTTGTCAGAAGCCATCTTTATCAGGTTGAACGGCAACTGTTCCGACAGACAGATTCATTCTCAGGCAAAGCGTTTGATCATTCAGAGAACAAAATAGTGCTCGAAGATTCGATTCCAATTGAATTACTGATTTTGCAGCGCAATCAAAAGCGCCTTTTCCCAAAGTTAAATGGTAAAAACTATGAAGATAAGCTGTTCAGTGGGATTCGTATCGAACTTGTTCGTTTGTTTGAAGATGACTTAGCTTCTTACGATCGCCTGTTGGCCACGATGATGCGAATTTTGCTTCTGGCACTCTTTATTCTATGGGTTAAGATCGCTCTTTTTGGTTTCAGTTTTAAAATGGAACTGCGTCGCAAATTTGTTTTGCTGATGGCCATAGTTCTTTTTCCGCCGGCATTCATGTCGTCTTTTCTGTCTGAAATGATCGCCAGAAAAGAGCGTGAGCTGTTACTGGGGGTCGCAAAGAACAAATTGACGGTCGGACTGGACAGACTTGAAAATTTGCTGATCGAAGCCAAAAATCGGCAATCATTCAACAATATTGCGATTAAAGAGTTATTCACCAATTTTGTGCAAAAAAACAGCCCTGATCGGCTAAATCTCAAGAAAATGGAGCCGTTGTTCAAATACAATGGTGATAGCTGTCTGATTTATAAAAACGATGGTTCTTTGATCAGCTTTGCTGATTTTAGGATCCCTAATGATCCGGATCAACTGGAGGTCGGCAACAGTGCAAAGTTTCTGGCTTCTTTAGGGGCAATAAAAAATAACGACCCCGATGTTATCAGACATTTGCGCCGTAGTGAACTGGCCGATGGTGTTGTGTCAGGTTTTTTCGAATTGCTCGATGAAGCTTTGATCATGGCCCAGGAGGGGTTGATCAAACCAAGACTGGTTAAAACGAGCCCAATTTTTCTGAGTCAGGATTTTTTATTGCCGGATCTTGATTCTGAATCACTAAAGCCAAAGGCAGCGGTAATTTTGAGTCAGAAGCTAAAAGACAGTTACTTTGAGATATTGAAGAATTCAGAGGGTTTTCCCCATAAATTACTTTCAGATATCAACAGTGTTTTTGAATTGCACCTGGCGGTTGCTGAAAGAGACAGCGCCGAGTTCGAGCAGTTGAAATTCTGCGGCGATCCCAGATCGGTTAATTATTTTACCGAGGTTTTGCGTAAGGCAGCCTTGCAGGGCAGTTCTGGTAGCAGTATGGTAACCGTGGGCGAAAAAACCGAACTGTTGGATTGGCGGATTTTTCAAGATTCGCCGATTATGTTGGCTGGTCGTTGTCAGATAAATTCCGCGGCTGATGCGAAATCTTTGATTTCGCTTTTGCCTTTGGCTGTTTTTGCCTTTTCTTTGTTGTCATTACTCGTTCTTGCTGAAGTTGTCAGTAGCCTGTTTTTGCCGCCGATCTCGGCTCTGAACTCTGCTGCCACTCGAATTATCGAGAAGGCCGATTTCAGAGTTAAGCTGAATATCGAGAATAATGATGAGTTCGACTACATGGGCGCGGCCTTCAACGATATGACGGTCGGGTTGTTGCAACGCCAGCATCTTTCAAGATTCGTGTCCGGAAGACTTCTCGAAAACCTTTCGGCCAGCGAAAATGATCATGATAACCTTAGTGAAGAAGTAGAAGTGACCGTTCTCTGTTCAGACTTGCGTAATTTTACAACCATCTCTTCGAATTTTCCTGCGGAAACGGTCGTCGAAACTTTAAATGAATATTTTACCGAGATGGAACCGGCAATTGTCGGGAATGGTGGCGTAATTGACAAGTTTATTGGTGACGCGATAGTTGCAGTTTTTTATCAGGATCGCTGCCAAAACACGGCTTTGGCAGCAGTCAGAGCGGCACAGGACATGCGGCGTATTTTATTCTCATTAAATTCCAGAAGAGAAGCTGATGGAAAATTTTCCCTGGAAAATGGCGTGGGGATAGCCTCTGGATCGGCTATTTCCGGCAATCTTGGCCTGGTTGGGGTGCACATGGATTTCAGTATTACCGGCAAAGTTTTGCGGTTGGCAAATGATCTCGAAGCCCTGAGCAAGATTGCTGAAATCTCTCGTGTCGTTATCGATGAGGCTTCTAGCCGTAAAATTGAAGAATTTTTTCTTTTGCAGCCTCTCAAAGTCGAAGGGCTCAAATGTTGGCAATTGGTTGGCGAAAGGAAGGCAGAGGCGTGAAAAAGCGATCAACCGACAAGGCAACCATTTCACCGTTACTGGCAATCACTGCCTGGACGGTATTGCTGGCTTTTCCATGCTTTTGTTTCAGCCTGGCTTTCGATTCGTTTCTCAAACAGTCGTTGAAACGAAAAGTAGATATGATCAAACCACAATTAACCAATGAGATGAATCGTTTTTTCAGCGAAGCCTCGCTGGAATTCATGCTGCAAAATAAATTCAGGGCTTTTGACCAATGCTGGGGCTTTGGTGAGGTGACATTTTCTGAAATGGATTCACAATTAAGGCGATTTCAGGAAATGAATGCCGAAATCCTGCGAAAAAAACTTTCCAGCCACATGGGCTTTGAAGTAGCCGGCCTTTTTTACTACGGACCTGATACCTCCCGGGTAAGTATGAATCTCGCCGAAGAGTTGCGCGACTTGGTCAAAAATCTTCCCAAACTTCTGTTGAAAAGACTGCTTGCTTTTTTGAGTCGGCAGGATAAAAAGTCTATTTTAAATGATTTTTCAAGCAAGAAGATGATTGCAGAAATGTTGCGTAAAGACGGTGAAGCAAGATTGGCAGATAACGTTGCATTTTTGTTGCAGACTCTTTTTAAAACAATCACGCCGGTGAACATTGCTCCGGGGACGATAAAACGCACCATCGCCGCCAGACTTGGAAAAACCGGGCCTGTGTTTTACCATTTTTCCCCGGCAACCGCTCATGATGGGCAGAATTCTTTCAATTTAGGCGGTTATCTGGCGGTTGTGCGTGCCCAGGACATTTCTTCCCGCCAATTGGTTGACTTTGCCTTGCAGGCAAACTCAGACAGCATTTTTAAGCGCAGAATCATCAGGACTGACAAAAAGGTCCGTTTTCCCGACCATTACCTTGGTGGAGCCTTGGGTGATATAGAAGAAGACGAAAAGAGTCTGAAGATCAGTACTTTCGCTCCGGAAAACTTTTTGCAGCAATTGATCAGCTCTGGAACAATCCTGGTCAATAATACCCATAAATGGCGCAACAAGGTTCTGATGTTCGAAGTAGCTGTAGAAAAAAGACATTTGCAGCATGAAATGTTCCAGTATAAGGACAAGGCATGGTTGTCGCTTCTGTTTCTGTTCATTTTCGGTTCGGTCGTTTTTTTGCGTCTGACTTTATTCGGAATGAATTTCAGGATTTCAGTTGCAAGCAAAATTCTTGTGGCAATATTTTTCGCATCTTTGCTGCCCCTTTCTCTTGTTTTTCTTAGCTACTCGGCTTTTCAGGATTATAACGATGAAAGCTCCCGGCAGACGATCAGACAGTATCTGCAATTACGCCAGTCGATTCTGCAAAAGCAAATACTTGGAAAAATCGCCGGCTATGAGAAAGAAAACTTTCTTCTGGCTGATTTGCTCGAGTCAAGTTCCGAGTTCCAGCAGCAAAAGCAGGCTTTACTCGGTTGGCCCGGTAAATCAATTTCAGTCGGGGCATACTTTGAAGACGTCGAGGGAGTTTCCAATTTTATCGATATAGGTCGCAAAAATGACGATGATGGGCTCAAAAAAAACGAGTTAGATCTTATTCTTGCCCTGTCGCAGTCTTATATGCAATTTCTTTATCAATCACCGCAATTCGAAAAATCTACCAGTAATATTGTCATGGCTTTAACCAAAGGCATGGGAAACAGCACAACCCTGCATGACTTTTTGAGGCATGCGGGTCTTTTTACTGACATTTCGAGAGTTTCAAAGAATATGAAGTTCACTTCACTGCAGCTTTTTGGTTCTGATCGTCTTTCAAGGCCAATGCCAGAGACTCTGCTTATTTTGGCGATTTCACAAAAAGCGGTTATCAATCGTGCCTTTGCCGATCTTAAAAAAGAAATGTCAATTTCCGAAAAATGGGGCGACTACCTGGTCGATCAGGCTATTTTCTTCCGTGATAATTCGGGAATTAAACGACTTGAAGAATTTTCTTCGCAGGATCTCTTTGCCGAAAGATTTATGCCGATTGTTTCTCTTTGTCATAAGTTGAAAAGACAGATTGTCTGGGAAAATGATTCGAGAAATGATTATCAGATGATCTTCGCCGGTTATGAGCAGAAGTGGCCGTATATAATTCTTTTGCGTGCAAGGCGGTTACCGGCTGATTTTTTTGCAAAACCGATCTTTATGGGTTTGTCGGCTTTTGTTTATCTGGCTGTTGTCGCACTTCTCGTCTGGCAATTGAGCAGTATCGTTTTCATCGAGCCAATCGAAAAGATCGCCGGTGGGCTCAATAAAATTGCCGCCGGCGACTTGCAGCACCGATTTCAGGTTAAGAGTGGTGATGAGTTTGCCAGCCTTTCAGAGCAGCTGAATCGCATGACTAAAGGCTTGAGTGAAAAGGAAAAGTTGTCGCAATATGTTTCCAGTGAAGTTCTCGATGTCGTCGTCGGTGAAAGAGAGACTGATCTTCAGCCTGGAGGCGAGCTGATAGAAGCGGCAATTCTTTTTTGTGAGCCGGAAAACTTCGAATCTTCAACCCGAGACATGGCCCCGAAAAAGGTTGTCGACCAGTTGAACTATTTTCTGGCGAGCTGCGCCAGGGTATGCGGTCTTTACCATGGAGTCATCGACAAGCTTGTTGATGATACCGTCATGATCGTTTTTCGGAAAAAAGCAGATGCCGAAGCTCCTGCTTTGCGGGCATGCAAAACAGTGCTTGCCCTGCAAAAGCTCTTATCTTCTGAAAATCCATCTTTTCCCTATTCGCTGAATTCAGGCTTATCATGCGGCAAAGTCGTTTCCGGAAAAATCGGCAGTAAAACCGGCAAGCTCGATTTTACCCTGATCGGCGATGCGGTAAATATGGCGGCCCGGGTCAAAGGACTGGCCGGAAAAATTTCAAACACTCGTATGGTTGCGACCGCTGACATGGAGCAGCAGATAGGGAATCTGGTCAGTTTCCGATCTCTGGGTCGATTTGAAATCAAAGGTAAAGAAGGAACGCATGAACTGTTTGAATTATTGCACGCCTGATTCAATTTTTGAATTTCCAATTGATCAAATACGGACTTTGCTTTATCATTTTCATAACAAATAATCTACAGGGGAACTTGCATAATGCCACCAGGTATACGTTCGCAGAACCTTTCGATAATGCTGACCGACATTCAGGGTTATTCTGCCACGGCAGCCAATGCCAGCCGTGAGGAAGTCATCGAACTTATCAGGCGCCACAGTCAGTTGATGCGTCCGGTAATCGAATTTTACGGTGGTACTATAATTAAATCTATCGGCGATGCGTTTCTCTGTACTTTTCCGAGTGCGACCGATGCAGTCATTTGTGCGATCATAATTCAGCTTTTACTCAAAGAATACAATCAGCGCATCAAAGATGAGGCAAAACAGCTCAACCTAAGAGTTGTCATAAATTCAGGCGACGTCAGTATCGAAGAAAACGATATTTTTGGTAATGCGGTAAACATTACTGCGCGAATGGAAGCCCTCGATTGTTTTCCCGGCGGAAGCATCGGCATCAGTGAGTCTACGCACCTGTTAATGGATCGCAGTGAAATAGTTGCCGAGAAAATCGGGCCGCAAAATCTTAAAGGCGTGCCCGAGCCAGTTATGGTTTATCGGGTTCCCCTCGAAAAACAAAAGCTTAACCAGTTACCGATACAGCTTCTGAATCTTGTCGAGAAGGTGGTAAATGCAAAAGATGGCGCGATGCCGGGGTCAGCCCAGATCAATGAATGGGCACAGTCGGTCGGTTCTTTCCTGAAACAGACCAACTGGGGTGAAAACATCGGCAAAGCATCGCAACAGCTTGGCAATATTCAGAAAAGTCTGACAAAAACTTTCGGCAAAAAAACAGTTACCGAGCAGAAAAAAACTTTCAACGATGCTCCCATTTCAGCACGGGTCAAAAGTGGGGCGATCGATCTGCTCCTTGTCGCTTTACTTGTGATAGGTATCTGGATCGCCTGGTGGCCGGTGCAGCGTGTGGTTTTCGGAGCAACAATGGTTTCAGAAACTTCCGCAAGTCACGATATAAGCAACTGGTCATACGAACGGGTTGGCGACGATTATTTTTATGTTCGCCGCAAAGGAATTTTCGAGTCCCTTGTCGATTTAAACGTTCGTTTTCCTTTTATTTTATTGCTGGGATATTTCGCCATCTTCTGGAAAGTGAAGCATGCGACTCCCGGTCAGATAGCCTCTGGAACGGCGGTAATCCAGGAAGACGGCCTGGCCGAAGTTTCTTTCGCACTTGCTTTGAAACGCAGTGCCCTGTTCCTGGTCTCATGTTTCACCATTTTTGGCGTGCTGATGATATTTGTTGGCGAAAAGAAAACCCTTTACGACAAGGTTTGCAAAACCAGGGTGGTTTGCTGAGCATAGTTTAAAAAAGGTCAGGTGTGATTGGTCGGAGTGGCGGCCAGCCTGGTGATTTTGCCCGGGATGGCTTGAGACTTTGCTGCAAAACCCTTCTCGCCAGTTGATAAATGGTCGAGCTTTCGCTGCCTCTTGGCCCGGCCACGTTCAGAATTCGTGGTTTAAAACGGTTCAGCCAGTCCAGTAGCCTGATTATATCTTCTTTTTCAGAACTTTTAATCGCAAATAATGGTTTTGCATAGTAGTCGGCGCATTTGGCGGTCAAATCCGTTCCTCTCGACCTTTTGCCATCGGTAATGATCAGAGTTGCATCTGAATCTTGAACGTTCATGCGGGTTCGCTGCTGGTAAAGTTCTGTTTCGGTTTCGAGCAAAGGGTATTTTTCGGCAATTGGACCATCCTCAGCTTTGCGGCCTTTTGGGCACCAACCACAGCAAATGATCGAGTTCTCAAGGGCAAAATCGAGGGCGGCGCGGTCGACACCACTTTGGCCCCCCGAAATTATTATCGTGATCGCGTATTTCTTCATTGTTTTCAGTATAAATCTTCAAATAAAGCTGGTGAAGCAGAATTTGCAAAAAGCAGGCTATATTGATAAAGTTGCCGATATTTTTGATAATCTGCGCTTTCTACCGGTGCCAGGCAATGCTTTTCAAAAATGGAATCGAACAGATACAGACGTTGTGGATGTTCTTTGGTCATGTGGAGCCATAACTCGCGCCGAATATCGTAAGATGCGTTTTCGAACAGATTGCATAGCAACTCGGCTGACCCCGCTTCGACTAGTTGGTCAAGAGTTCTGGTTGCGTGTCTTAGCGCAAAAGGTTCGTTGCTGCCAATAAAAGTGAGAACCCACAAATCACGGGGGCAGAGGGATTTTTGCTGTTGCAGGTTGCTTTGTACGCCTGCGATGAACTCTTCATTTTCACAAATGAAAATATGTCGCAGATGCAAAGGAATACTGCGAAAAAGATCGGGGGCAAAATAGCGTCCACGTAGTCTCAAAGCGCATTTGTCACATTCTTTCATCGTCGACAAAACCTCCTTCAGATTGAAACCATTGATTGGCACACTGATTGATAAGAACTGCCCGAATACGGGTTTGCTACCAAAGCTGAAAGATATTCGCTTTTACGGGTGCCGACCCCTGAAAATGCGGCCAGAGGCAAGAGACCGGCTGCCGAGAAAATCGGGTTGAGTAACCACAGACTGCGCGGTTCATTTTCTTCAAGCCAGTTCCAGAAAATACTTCGGGTTGCCTGGTCGGCAGCATGAAACAGCGCAAGAATCAATGCCCGGTCACGGCCTTTGATCGCCTTTTCCAGTAGATTGGGTGCCAGTTGCCTGGCAAGTGGGTCGTTCTGATAAAGACGACCAACGACGTAGCGATCATAAAAACAACGGGTAATCGGCATTTTTATGCAGAGGTGTGGGCCATTGACCGGAACCTGACATAGGGGCACCCGGCATCTTTCACTGGCAAAACCTTCAACCGGATGGAATGGGCAATTTTTGCAACAAATCATAAGCCGCTCCTTTTTTTGATTCTCACTTTCAAATCAAGCCAAAATGAAAAATGGGAAATTTTTTTTATTGAATTTTGGTGGCGGCCTGAAATAACTTTAAAAAAGAGGTGAGAGATGGAAAATCAGACTTTGGCGCAAATTGTATCTGCGTTTATCGAACGCCCCGATTCGGAAAAGGCGGCACAAATAATCAGTGAATGCCGTCCATTTATCTGCAAACAGGCCTGGCTCTGGCAAAATCCGCAAATGAGTATTTTTGAGCGCATTCGCGAAATTATGGCCGAAATGTTTCTGATTTTGCTGGAAGATTTTAGACCTGAACAGGTTCGTGATAGTTACTCGGTTTTGTCGTATCTTCAGCTTAAACTGAGAAGATTGACCAGGCCATGGCGTGAAAAGTGCTTTGCCTTTGGTTTAACCGGCGACATGCAGGACCTTGGGCGTTATCGTTTTTCACCCTTCAGGCTGCAATTGACCGATGAAATTGTCGCGGCAGTGAGAAAAACCCTGGCTTCGCAAAAAGAAAACCAGGCCGGTCTGCTCGAATTTCTCTTCATTCATGTTTTTCCTGAAATTGCCTGGGCCAGCCGCTCTATCGCTCAACAACTCGGCGAAGATCCAAATTCCCGGCACGAAGCCGATAGGAAAAGACATCGCAGCTTTAATTCGAAGCTGCGCCAGGAGTTCAACCAACTTAACAGTGGCGATTGGCGCGAAATAGCCGACTGGAGCAGTGGTGA
>Ga0116152_10003580_pt1 | contig 12454 bp, 11 predicted proteins | sample AD_UKC119_MetaG_FD_89894 | JGI IMG/M metagenome (GOLD analysis project Ga0116152, IMG submission 89894) | Active sludge microbial communities of municipal wastewater-treating anaerobic digesters from Hong Kong - AD_UKC119_MetaG | ecosystem: Engineered > Bioreactor > Anaerobic > Digestate...
AGTATATTGGGCGATAGAAAAGAGTCTTCATGAACTTGATGCCGTAACCGTTACAACAACATTGCCTGAATCTGTTGTATTTGGTGGGTCAAAAGAAATTGGTGCAGGCTCACTCGTCTTTACAACATCAACCAGAGAATTACGCTGGTCATTAAATAAATTGCCAGAGGACGTTTCGCTTGCCGAAGTGTCATTTGATCTTGTATTAACGCCAAATCCTCTTGATAGCGGTAGATTTGCTCCATTAACAACCGGCATGCTGTTTACCGCTAAGGATAGCCTTTTAAATGAAGCAATTACGCAAAATAGTACAGCGCTCTCAACCGACCTTCTTGATGACGATGGCGCAAAAGGAAAAGGCGTCGTGAAAAAATAACAAAAGTGGATAAGTTTGAAGAAAAAGTGGATAAACTGTGGTATACTCCATTATAACTATGCACCCTCCAAGACGGCGTCCAGGCGCGGTCCATATTTCGGCCCCAACCTTCTCAACATCAGCGCGTACAAGCGTCTATCGCAAGATAGCGTATGTCTTTATTGCGCTTACAGTAGCGATTATTACCTTGGTGCTTTGGCTTACCTCGGTAAGGGCTGATATCATCGTCCGTGTTAAAAAGGAAAGTGTGCGCTTAGACGGCGTTGTTGAGGTTTCAAAAACAGCACGAGCAGGTCAAATCCCAGGACGTGTATTACAAGGTGTATTTGATCGTACGCAAGAATTTCAGGTAATGGACGTCGAAGAAGACGTCGCTCCACCAACGGCAGTAACAACAACACCGATTGAGCCAACGCCACCCCCTGTTAATCAAGACGTTATCGCTCGCGGTAAGGTAAAAATCGTAAATAAATACTCAAAAGACCAGCCTTTAGTTAAAACAACGCGTTTATTAACCACCGACGGAAAACTCTATCGCATCGATAAAACCATTACGGTACCTTCTGGTGGATCAGTTACGGTAGATGTTTACGCTGATAAACCGGGTACAGAATTTGCCATCGGCCCGACAAATTTTACGATTCCGGGTCTCTATATCGACTTACAAAAACATATTTACGGTGTATCTGACACCGCATTCACTGCTGTACCACGTGGCACGGTTGAATCCTCGCAGACTTCAACACCAACAACGGCAGCACCCGTTGTTGCTACAGGCAAAGGAAAGCCCGTCACATTTGCAGATATTGATCGTGCAGAAAAACAACTCACTGAAGCAGTGTTAAAAAAGGCAACCGAGACACTCACGGCTGATATCCCTAATCGCGAATCGTTACAACCAATTGTTGTGTATAACGTGATCGAAAAGAAAAGCAATGTCACCATTGGACAAGTTACCGAGTCATTCCTTACATCGGTTAAGCTTGATGTAACGATTATCTACTATACGCAAGAAGATATGCAGTCACTCATTCGCTCAAGAATGAAGGAGCGCGTGCCACAAGGTCGTGAATTTGTCCCAGCAGATAATGGTAATACCACCTATGCTCTCGAAAGTTCTGATCCACAATCTGAAACAGCAACGATTCGCGTCAGCTCAGATGCTCAGTATCGCCTAAGTCCGCAAAGTCCATTGCTGCAATCTTCCGTTATTGCAGGCAAAACAAAAGGCGAAGCAGAAGCAATTCTTAAAGCGGTAGACGGTGTTGAGTCCGTTACGATCACGATTAAGCCACAATGGCTAGACACGATCCCAACCCTTAAAGATCGCATCAATTTGACGGTTGAATAAGAGTTTGCCACTATAGTTACATCCTTCTGGACTCACCAACCAGACGCAGACAATTGCAGAATGAGCGCCCCGACGAAACTCGGGGAACTCGGGTGGAACCACCGTGGCTTGCCACGGTCCCGAGCCAAATAGCCCTTTGGGTTATTTGGCTCATTTCTTTTCTCTTCATACACTATGTCTTCACCATCCTATCCAATCGAAACTCGTCGTCACAGCGCCGCACATGTCATGGCAGCTGCTATTAAGCGTCTTTATCCTGAGGCAAAGCTTGGTATTGGTCCTGCTATTGAAAATGGTTTTTACTATGATGTTGATACAGCAAAACCAATCACCGAAGATGATCTTAAGCTAATCGAAAAAGAAATGCGTCGGATCATGAACGAAAAACCGGCGTTTACACGCGAAGAAATCACGCTTGACGAAGGTATTAAGCTTTTTACGGATCTTGGTCAAACGTATAAAGTGGAGCTTTTAAACGATCTCAAAACAAAGGGTACAACCAAGGTAAGTGCCGAAGAAGCGCAAGATGTAGATCCGCAAAATATCGGTTCGATCACACTCTATCGTACAGGTGACTTTGTTGATTTATGTCGAGGCCCACATGTCACAACAGCAAATGAAATCGGTATTATAAAACTCAATAAAGTAGCTGGCGCTTATTGGCGCGGTAAAGCGGAGAATCCACAAATGACGCGTATCTATGGTCTTTGTTTTGCTACTGAGCAAGAGCTCAAAGACTACGAGTACATGATGGCCGAAGCTGAAAAGCGTGATCACCGTAAACTCGGTGTTGAACTCGATCTTTTTGCTTTCTCACCACTCGTTGGTTCTGGATTGCCACTGTTTACACCGCGCGGTTATCAATTGCGTCAAAACCTCACGGACTTTGTTTGGGATTTGATGAAGCCATATGGCTATCAACGTGTTTGGATTCCTCATATCGCCAAGACGGATCTTTATAAAACATCAGGTCACTGGGATAAATTTGAAGATGATCTTTTTCATGTCTCAAGCAAAAAAACCGATGATGCGTTTGTGTTAAAGCCGATGAATTGTCCGCATCACACCCAGATCTTTGCATCGAAGCCTCGTTCGTATCGTGATTTGCCTTTGCGTTTGTCTGAAGTGACAACGGTATATCGTGATGAAAATACCGGACAACTCGCAGGTCTCACACGTGTACGTTCTATCACGCAAGACGATGCTCACGTTTTTTGTCGACCTGATCAAATTGAAGCAGAGGCGCTAGCTATTTATCGTATCATTGAGGGCTTCTACTCGGTAATGGGGATGTCGCTCAAAGCGCGCTTGTCTGTGCGTGACCCAGGAGCACCAGAAAAGTATCTTGGTAGTGACGAGGTCTGGACGAGCGCGGAGAAGTCATTAATGAATTTACTTGTGTCAGTAGACCAAGAATATGAAGTTGGAGAGGGTGAGGCTGCCTTCTATGGACCAAAAATTGATTTCATGGCCCAAGACTCGATTGGACGTAAATGGCAGCTAGCAACGATTCAGCTCGACTTTAACCTCCCTGAACGATTTGAGCTCGAATATGTTGCCGAGGATGGCACAAAACAACGCCCGGTGATGATTCATCGCGCAATTCTAGGTTCGTTGGAGCGATTCTCAGGTGTAGCGATTGAGCACTTTGCCGGATCGTTTCCGCTTTGGCTCGCACCAACGCAGATCGTTATCTTGCCGGTTGCTGATCGTCACGTAGAATTTGCAAAAGCTTTAGCTACCGAACTTGAGTCACATGATCTCCGTGTTGATATTGATGATTCAACAGAATCTGTTGGTAAAAAGATTCGTAATGCAGAAAAAATGAAATACCCACGCATGATTGTCGTAGGGGATAAAGAAGTTGAAGGCGGAGATCTTACGGTGCGTATTCGTGGTCAACAAGATCAAATCACGATAAGCAAAGAAGCGTTCATTACAAAGACCGTTGAAGAAAACAAGAAGCGGTTATCGTAAAAAAAGAAAAATCGACAAAATAAATTCGACCCATCGGAGTATTCCGTTGGGTCGATGTTATTTTTGCGCTAACTCTTACTTCAGCGAACTAACGTAAGAGTTGCTCTAGGTCGTGGCGAAGGTGACTTGTCTTGCGGATGCAAGATATTCAAATATGAATCAACATCTTCTTGGTAGTCACGAAGCGCTTTGTCAAAGAGCGTATGGTCGCTATCTACACAGTACCAGGTTTCGACAAGCTCACGTGTCGGCTGACACTGATAAGCGAGGTGGATCAGAATATCCTCGTAGATTCGCAAGACAAGTTGCAAAGCACAGAAGGTCGGTAGATGATCAGCGTGCTTATCACGTGTATTGAGCAAGACATTGTAGTCTCTTAAGCAGGATGATGGTTCAAGCCCGTCTACTTGAACCGCAAAGCAAGCACTGACATAAGCATGACGAATCTCATTTGTCAGATAACGGTAGTTCGTTTTCATCCATTGAGGTTCCATTTTGCACAAGGATGCCATCCAAAGAACAAATGTGTGCTCAGGGTTTTTATTGAGAAACCGGTCTCTTGAGGCTGTCTTCATAATAGCTCGAAGAGGCTCTAGGGCTACTTCGACGTTATCCGTGCTTATATGCCTTTGTTCATGGCTATCAACCAAGTAGAGAAGAGCCTGGCTACAAGGGCCAGGCATATTCGAGCGTGACATATCATGGCCCAGATGATGATCGATAGAAGAAACGAGTTGTTCCCAATGACGATAGCGAGCTTTGAGTGTCTTCATGTTGCCTCCAATAAAATGTGCTCGCGCAGAGTAATAGATCTATAATAAATTGTCAATCAAAATACCCTCCCTGCTAGTAGGCATGGGAGGGTTTTCGTAACCAGCATTCTCAGATGGCTCCACCAAGAATGAGGCGGAGCATAGGACGACTTTTGGATGGCGTTGGTTCAGTCTTCGTTTGAAGATCTTTGCCTTCCAATCGCTTTAGTTCGCTTTCATATAGGGCAAGGTGCTTTCGATAAATCGAGCGTGCCTTTTGGGCCTGATGATCCGCTCTTGGGACCATAAAAGGATCGCGTTGTATTCGCGAGGTAACCGTCAGAAACCCTGGCTCTGTTGCATGAGCGATATGCGCAAGGAGATTGCGATAGAGCTTCGCGCAACGGTGCAAAACAAATCGTCGAGCATGGCTGCTCTTGCGTTCAGCAATCACTTTTTTCTCGAACGAGTCTAGGGTCGCTTGTAGCTGCTTCGGATGAAGTCCGAATAGGTGATCCTTACGGCAAGGATCGGTAGCCATTGCTACGAGAATCTCTCGCGTTTTATTATCAATGCCACAACGAAAGAGATTGAGCTCATTTTCGTGAAAATGTTCTTCGTGATCAATGGTATTGCCTTCGTCGGCGAGTTGCCAACCAAAGTTATTCAGCTCAAGTCCCGTAGGCTTATCTGAGTATGGATCTAACACCATATAATCATCTTCTGAGGTAAAGACCTCAGAAGGTACATGTGTATAGATCTCCTCTAGCGCTGCAAAGAGATGGTCGTGATCTGCACGCGTTGAGAGGCCATGCTCACCGAGTTCGGTGAGCATCCAAAAGATTTCGGTGATGGGATAGCTAAATGGGCTAAAATGACCATCGAAATCATGTGGTGTAATGGCTGCGTCTTCTGTTTTCATGGTGCACCTCGTAGAAATGAACCTAACAGAAATATAATATTTTGTCAATATTTTAATCAAATAAAAAACTCCGTATAAACGGAGTTTTTTGATTAGCCAGCCTTCTTATTTGATCTTGGTTTTATTGTGCCTTGTAAAGACTTTGCGAGTGGCGGTACCGCTCTTGATCGAACGGCTTTAGCGGTTTTTTGGGCTTCTTGACGATCTTGCTCCTTTAAGCGAGCTTGTTTTGCGTCGTTCTCGGCCTTACGAGCTTCAAAGGCGGTCATTTCTTCACGCCCTTGTGCAGATACCTGGGCCATCTTCGTTTCTTCGCTATCTTCTACATCAAGTAGGTCTTCTTCTGTAAGTTCAACAGTAACAGTGGCTGCAAATGCTTTGACAGCGGCGAGCTGCGCTTTGACCGCTTTGAGACGTTCTTTATCAGCTTTTGTGACGCGGCTTTTTGTCTTTGCTTCTATCATTTGTTCTTCGGTAGCCATTGCTCGATAGGTGTCTGCCATTGCACGAGCTGTAACAGCTTTAAGTGTAGCGGCTGATGCATCAGGCACCATAAGCTTATAGGCCTTGGCAGCATCTTCTTTGGAGAAGGCTGCTAGCCAAGCAACTTCACGATCCTGTTGTTCATTGCGTTGATCAACTGGTGAGTCGATGGTCTCAGTTTTTGTGGACGTCACTACAGGTTTTGCGACTTCAGTTTTTGCGAGTTTTGCCTTTGCTTTATTAATGGCATTAGTCCATTCAGCTTCTTCGACTGTCTCTTTGGCAGCTTCTTTATAAGCATTAGGCGTCTCTTCATTGATGAATTGCGTATCAAGTTTCTGTAATTGATCATAAAGCGCACCTGAAGCGCTGCCTACTTTGCCAGAAATTTGTGTACCAGGGATAAAGCCACCTGTTTGTGACCCACCACGTTTTGTTTTTGAAGCTGTTGTACTTTGCTCATCTTCAGTGCCTAGCGTTGAGCCAAACTTTTCATAACGTGCACGAGCAACTGTCTGAAGAAGGATATTGGCACTCTTCTTATCTTTCGTTAAGAGCTCGTTATAGGCTGCTTCAAGCTGTGCCTGATGGTTAACCGCGTCATCAAAAGAGATAGCGAGCTCTTCATTTCTTGACTCTAGGTTTGCAGCGACAGGTTTATCCATCTCCATCGGAGTGTTATTAACTAATTCAGCGTTATCACCACGAGTTGGCATATTGCCACTACGTGTTGGCCGACTGCTAGGCGCATCTTGCATTTGTCGAAGAGCTTTATTTTTGTCTTCGTTCATGATCGATTCAGCTTCGGTATAGCGCTTCATAAGAGCGTTAAGTTCGGCAGGGTTTTTACCGGCCCAAGCTTGGCCAGCGAGACGACGGAAGAAATTTTTTGTACCGCTAAAGCGCTCGGTTTGTTCTTCTAAGGGATAGCTCTCTAGCATCTTTAAGAACTGTGACTGTGAGAGACCTGATTGAGCGATCTGCTCCTCCTGGGTTTTTTTAGCTGCTTCTCTACGTGCTTCAAAGACCGCACCTGGATTCGTGCGATCCTCGTTAGATTCATTCATTTGTTTACGAATGCTTTCAACGGCGCGTTCATCGCGTGCAGCGGTACGTTCTTCTGTTGCAAGCTTATCAGCTTCGGCCTCAAGAGCGTTTTTACGGCTTTTGCTCATGAGTTCTTTTTTTGCAGCAGGCATTGTTGCTGGATTCTCCATCACAGGTGTGTTTTCTATTGGGCCTGTCTCCAATTTTTTGAGTTTACGTGGCATAGATAATCGCAGTATAGCAAATTAATTCACTATATATTTTATACTAGTGGATAAGTCATGATATACTGACACTATGAAAAGCGAAGTACCGTCTTCAAGAAGACGTCATCAGGCAGATTCTCCCGTATGGGAAGAGGTTTCAGGTGTGAGAATCAGACCAGCGTCACCAATATTTGTAGATGATGGGGGAGACATCATTACTTCGCTCGACTTAAAGAAAACGGCTGCTGAAGACGCAGAACGTTTAGAGAGGCGTCAGCAAAATATCGACGCTCTCGAGAGTCAACGTTTAAGTCTGCGTTCACGTTTGTTTAAAGCGGGGTTAGATGAGTATAAGCTTCAACTCGCGTTGGTATATGCCGACCAAGAACCTAACCCATATATCCAAAAAGAATTTTCGCGCTATCGTGGTTTATTGGGCCTAGCTAAACGTGAAGAAATAGAACAATGGGCAAAAGAATTACTTGCTATTGAAAAGAGTCTCGAGTCTCTTCGAATACAGCAGAGCCCTTCTAACAGATATCCTCAAGAAGAGACGGGTGTTCGTGCACAACCCGTTGGAAGACTCGCGGTTGAGCGTAAATCAGTATCAATGTCGGGAGGATCTCCAACGAGCGCCCCTTCTTTTAAGGGCTCAACACTTGCGATTGGTCAAAGAAATAACATGATACGTTCTGAGCAGCCTTTTGATGCAAAGAGCTATCGGTTAAAGTGGCAAAAAGTCATTCAGCAGATGTCCCCAGAAGAAAAGGCTACGGCATCACAACGTTTTGCGAAAGCAAAGAATTTTCTTGAAGATAAGCGTTTTCACCCTATTAACCGAGCGGCACTTCAGAGATTGTTTGGCACAGAAGATATTGCTACGGCTTATGCTTTGCATGCCTATCAACTAGATCGCGCAGAAGCTACGGGCGTATCTGATATGGGTGGCGATATCGCGCAACGTGTCTATCAGCGGGCGACGAGATTATTAGAGCACGGTATTCCAACACGCGATAAGCAAGACATTGATCGCGCTCGCACATTGCACGGACTTGTTTCAGAGCGAGCAAAAAGTGCAAAGAAAAATCCAGTAGTTCTTTCAAAACCTCGCGGAGTCCCTCCTTTGGCAAAAGAGCTTCGGATGGATCGACTTAATACGTTTGCGGATAAATTGGTAGCAGAAGAACAGCAACAACAAGCGTTTCTTGCAAGCGAACCTAAAGCACAAAAATCACCAGCAATCCCCATGACGCCAAATGGCGAGATGTTAGATAGAGAAAAAGACAACGATGATTATACAGAAGCTTTTACTAGTAACCCTGTAAGTTGGGAGTCTATCGATGAGTATCTTGACGAGCCTCCAACCCTTACTGATCTTTCTGCTCAATTCGAACAAAGTTTTCAAAAACAAGAGCCTATAAGCGAGATGCATCAGCCTCAAGAGCAGCGCGTATCGAAAACAGAAAGTCTACGTCGTAGAATTATAGAAATGGATTCAAATCAGAGCGATGGTAGTTATGTCACGCCATCAACCAAGTCACCCAAAGCCAGTATTCCTGAGTCTGCAAAAAAATATCCAAAGGTAGATCGTGATAATCAAAAGAGGAATGGAGCAGACGAAGATCGAGCATCTAATATCGCTGATCAGCTCATGTCAGCAATAGTGAACCATAAGCCTACTCCTACAGAATGGATCACCACTGAGCTTTACAGCGTCCCTACACGTGAGGCGAGAGCTGAGGTCTTAGAATATCTCATTAAGACGTTTGATTTGGGTCCTGCCTATAAAAAAGATATCGCTTTTATTAAACGTGGAACGCATCAAGAGGCAGAAGCGCGTTATGATAAAGTGGTAAAACGTTTTATCCCTGTATTCATTAAGTCATTAAAAAATAAAAAGCTTGTTACGAAAACCGGGGTTGAAGATTTTGTGGAGAAGCTCCAAACCTTTTCGGTGAGTAAAAAAGCTTCATAGTAAAAAACACCTCGAGATGATCGAGGTGTTTTTTTATTGGGATTAACCCTTTGCAATTTTTGCAAAAATGTTTGGATGCTTTGCAGCGATTTCTGAAAGAACCACACGGTTCAATGAGATATCACGTTTTTTGAGATCACCCATGAGCTTTGAGTAGCTCACGCCGAGTTCACGAGAAGCAGCGCCGATGCGCATTTGCTGTAAGCCGCGATTTTCACGCTTCTTGAGCTTGCGACCGACATACGCATTTTTACCTGCCTTTACAGCAGCGATTTTTGCGAGTTTAAGTTTGGATTTGCGACCCCACATCATGCCTTTAGTACGGGCAAGGATATTTTTGCGACGTTTTACATGTTGGGTACCGCGTTTGACTCTTGGCATACGTTATTCAGAGGATAGGTTAGTTATGCGGGGTGAGCGTCTTCATGGTGCGGACAAATTGGTCTGCAACGGCAATATCGCGACGCTTATTGCGGGTTACTGTACCGCTTTCGCGGCTATTGAAGTGGCCTTGGCCGCCTTTACGCTTCAAGAGCTTGCCGCTCTTGGTTTTGATAATGCGCTTAGCGATGGCTTTTGTAGTTTTAATCTTCATAAACTCGGATGGGTGTGATGAGGCCGAAGGTTAGGTTATTTTCAAAAAAAATGCAAGAGCTTAGGTCTTTCTGGCGATAATAGCCGAAACATTGCCTCCGCTACGAGTAATAGGTTGTTCTACGGTAACGCCATACTCAAGGGCGATTTGATCAATAAAGACCTGTATTCGATCCTGGGCAAGGTGACCATGCTCTTTTTCGCGGCCACGTAATCTGATCTCTACTTTAACCTTGTCGCCTTCTTTAAAGAAGGTTTTTGCTTGGTTTACACGTGTATCAAAGTCATTTTGACCCATTTTTACCGATAAACGAATACCCTTAACATCAATTTTCTTGGCATGAGCTTTTTGGGTACGAAGCTCCTTTTCTTTGTGGTATTTAAATTGACCGTAATTAAGGATTTTACAAACGGGAGGATTCTCTTTTGGGGAGACTTCGACCAAGTCCATTTCGCGTTCTTGGGCTAAGGCAAGCGCTTTTTCGGTTGCCATGACGCCTAAGAACTCTTCGTTATCATCAATAACACGTACTTCAGGTACGCTGATCTGCTCATTAATATTGTATTTAACGAGTTCTTCTTTCTTTTGTTGGCCGCCGCGGCGACGATAGTGGATTCGCATTGTATGTAAATAGTGTTGTCACCCCGAGCAAAGTCGAGGGGTGGTGGAGATGGGGGGTATCGCACCCCCGTCCGTCTAACCTAATCACCCTTTTCGCTCACAAGCTTAGTTCTTTCTAAGAGCTAGTCTAGATGGGATAAAAGAACAAGATCATCTAGATGGATGCTCAAGCCTGTCCTCCTTGTGCCGAGCATGGGCACTTGGAGCTAGCCTCGAAGTATAACAGCCGTTTGCTTAAGAAGGCGCTTAAGCAAGGACCGGTCCGAAGGTATTCGCGTTAAGCGAAGGTCGGAACAAAGGCTGGAGCACGGAATGCGTGAGCAACCGTTTCGCGAACCTTGGAAATGACGTTGGCAATTGTCATGTGTAAAACGATATTTACGAGCGGTTTTACAGGCTCGGCTTGCAAAGATGTGAATGGACTAAACGTCGATGCTGATTCATCCCCGTTATTCGTCTTCGCCACGCATAACGCGACGGACGGTGCGCTCAATGTCTCGCTGTTTTAAGGCATCACGTTTGTCATGGGCTTGTTTACCCTTGGCAATCGCAAATGAGAGCTTGATGCGTCGCCCGACAGGGTAGAACGAAATAGGCACCATTGTCAAACCTTTTTCTGCTGATTTTTCTGCTAATTCTCGCAATTCTTTCTTGCTTACGAGTACGGTAATTGTTCGGTTTGGGTCGATGGTCTCGCGATGCGCTGCCTTGCTATAGGGCCGAATATGGCTACCGACAAGCTTGAGTTCACCACCAAGTATTTTAAGATAACTCCCATCGAGCTTTGCTCCACCTTCGCGTATCGCTTTAACCTCGTGGCCCTCCAATACCAAGCCAGCCTCAATGGTTTTGAGAAATTGATACTCGTGCCGCGCCTTACGGTTCTCGGTAAAAAGCATGGCCGTATCATGTCACTATTTACCCACAGTGGCAACGTTTTTACGCAGGCGTTATGCTTTGTCTATGGATCGCGTTTACAATGTAGAGCTATCACTTAACTCCTTGCTTAAGACCTTGGCTTTTTTGCTTGTCATAGGCTTAACATGGGTACTTCGCGATATTCTTGTATCGGTGTTTCTTTCGATCTTGTTGGCTGGCTTGCTCTATCCGCTTGTTGTTTGGGCAAAGCAAAAAAACATTCCGAAAACGCTAGCCATCGGTGGACTCTTACTCGGGTTTGTTATTATAAGCGCAACACTCGTAGCGTTATTGGTGCCGGCAACGCTTACACAAGCAAGGCTCGCTATTGATTCATTTAATATCCTTAGCGCCAATCAACAATGGTCATCCTATATTGATATTGGTAGCCTGCAAGATATTATTCCTGATCCAAAAAGCCTTCTTTCTCAGTTTGCATCGAGTATTGATATTGTCGCCACGTCATTTGCAAACATCATCATTGTCATTGTTTTAGCATTCTATATGCTCTTAGAAGAGAGTGCGGCAAAAACATTATTTCGTTCTACGATACCTGATAGATATCAAGAGTTTGCCACAAAAGCATTGTGGCAAGTCGTAGAAAAACTTGGAGATTGGGTACGTGGTCAATCGTTTCTTTCTGCGGTAATCGCAGGAGCTTATTTTGTTGGTTTTAGTATTGTTGGTGTGCCGTATGCCTTGCTCTTGGCGCTTATTGGCGGGCTTTTAGAATTCGTTCCGTATATCGGTCCAGTGATGGCCGCGGTGCCGGCATTGTTTTTTGCCTTCGGTATTTCGCCATGGCACTCATTGGCAGTCCTCTTATTTATGTTGATTGTTCAACAATTACAAAATCATGTGCTTTCTCCGCTTGTGATGCGCCGCGCAGTGGGACTAAGCCCAGTTATTAGTATTCTGGCTTTTCTTATCGGGGCTAAGCTTTTTGGGATTGCTGGTGCGCTTTTTGCGATCCCGGTTGCGACAGCGCTTTCAGTCGTGTATACCGAATACAGAAAAGCCTTTTCTTTACGCGTGACATGATATTCTTGCTTTTACGATCACTGCCGCTTCTTGCTGCCATCAGCATCTTGTTTTTGAGTCGGTGGCAATTTATTGCTTGGAGAACGTTTCCTCTTTTATATATTGCTTCGGCGCTCGTATTTATTGTATCGGCGGCACTCATTGGTTACCGTCGTCTTGCATGGCGTGAATGGATAAAGGTAATCCCACC
>Ga0116152_10003582_pt1 | contig 12450 bp, 13 predicted proteins | sample AD_UKC119_MetaG_FD_89894 | JGI IMG/M metagenome (GOLD analysis project Ga0116152, IMG submission 89894) | Active sludge microbial communities of municipal wastewater-treating anaerobic digesters from Hong Kong - AD_UKC119_MetaG | ecosystem: Engineered > Bioreactor > Anaerobic > Digestate...
AGCATCTGGGTATTGAGATTTTAAATCAGATACAGAATCTCCCCAATTCATTGCTCTAAAGTTGTTTTGGGAAAAAGAATTGAATGAAAGTATAATCAAAAATCCTAAAAATAAATTTTTCATCCTGTTGACTTTTAAAGACCAGTATAAGATAATAAAAAAATACATCCATAGTGTTTACATGATCAACAACTTATGATTAACAACAAAACTAAATTATTATGAAACTTTCTATAAGAATGTATTTAGATTCGTCTAAATTGAACCAACTTGGTAAAACTGTAATAAAATGCAGGATTACATTTAGTAAAAATCGTAAAGAATTCTCAACAGGAGTCTTTATAAACCCTAAACATTGGGATAGTAAGCAACAGTTAATAAAGCCACCTGAACCCGATGCAGAACTACTCAATACACAGCTCAGCCTGATTAAGACAAAACTTAGTCAGGCTTTTTTGTTTTTACAGGTAGCTGGCAATGACTTTTCTGTGGAAGATATCTACAGGCAGTATAAAGGAGAAGCGCCTAAACAGGATATGGGCTTGATACAAGTATATAATATACACAGTGATAGGATGCGTAAACTTATTGGTATAGATATCAAACAAGTAACCTATGCCAAATACCTTGAATCTGGCAAGCATTTACAGGATTTCATTAGGTTTAAATTCAAGCATAAAGACATCCAAATTAAGGCTCTTAAAAGCAGTTTTATTGAGCAATATGAATACTATCTCAAAACTGAGAAAAGATTTCAGCAGAGTACCTTAAATAAAGCCATACAACGCTTCAGGAAGGTTATTAGATATGCCATTTCAGAGGATTACCTTAATAAAGATCCATTCATCTTGTATAAAGCAAAAAGGGTGAAGAAACCCATCCTGTATCTATCACAAGAACAGTTAAAGAAAATGGAAGAAGCTGACTTTGGAATCAGACGTATACAACAGATTAAGGATTTATTTGTTTTTTGTTGTTACACTGGGTTGGCTTTTAAGGAAATGGTCAATCTAAAACAGAAGGATATAATCAATGAAAATGAAGAGTTATGGCTCAAAGTCTTTAGAGGTAAGACCAATAGGTTTTATATGATTCCACTGCTACCCAAAGCCCAAGAAATAATGGATAAATATAAGGATGAAGATTCAGATTATGTATTTAATAGGATTTCAAATACCAAATTCAATGCTTATCTAAAGGAAATAGCCGATGTAGTTGGAATAGATTTTAACCTTACGCACCACATAGCCAGAAAGACCTTTGCAACCACTGTTCTATTGAGTAATAATGTACCCATGGATATTGTTAGTAGATTACTTGGGCATACTAAGTTACAGACCACACAAGAGCATTATGGCGAGATAGTCAAGCAGAGGTTAAGAGATGAGGTTAAGAAAATAAGGGGAAGCTGAATGGCTTCCTCTCATGTAACAATATCTTATGGCATTAACAGAAGTTTTTTTGTGGTTTTAAGCTTATTGCAATGAATTATAGCCGTTGTTGGCACACGTTTTTATAATCCACCAAATTTTTCCATTAATAGTTCTGTCTTTCTAATAACGTTTTCAAACCTTTCTTCTGTAATCCCCATTTTGTCAAAAAAGACCAACATATATTGAAATTCTTCTTCTAAAGCTCTTCCATCAGAATGAACCATTCCGAACGCTGTTACTATGTACCAATCTTTTTTTGATTCGTTTAGACTGTTTAAATGATAAAAAAGAGATTCTCTGTCCATTGTCATAAATTCCTCGACAATACTGTCTAAATTATTACCTAATTTGTATCCAAGAAGCATAGCAGTTTGTTCAAAAAACTGATGTTCTTTGTTATGGTATTCTCCATCTGAATTTGCAATTAAAAAAAGACTACACATTATAGCTTTTTTCTGTTGTGAAGTTAGGTCAGATTGAAATCCTCCTAAATGCTCGTTGACTGCACTTTGTTTTTCGTGTTTTTTAAAGAAATTAAATAGCATAATTTTGGTTTAAAGGTTTAATTTTATTTTACTGCAATCTTGAAGAATTTTAATAGCTATTTCTTTTAGTAAGAATTCGTTAGCGTAAACTATTTCTTGATTACATTCTTTGTTCCATCTTTCTAGAGCAATTAATGCTCCTAATGCGAGTGTATCAGCTTTTGAAAAAATGAAATAAGGCACTTCATTAAGGCTGTATAAATAATCATTTTTATTAGGTACAGCTCTTTTTTGTTTAGCAACATACAACAGTTTGCTTATTTTGTTTGAAGTTTGAATCTTTTGATAAACTTTTTCAAATTTTCTTCTACCAAATTCAGTTTGATATTCTTGGAAAAAATCATTGATTAATTCGTAATAAGTTAGATGGTCAAAATTCATGTCGTTTTTTTCAAATGTGTGCCAACGGTTTGGCTAAACTGCGTTTTAATGCAGTTTAGGTTTTGATAGCGGTAGTTTTATTCAATTTAGTTAATCTTTCTTCCGTAAACTGTAATTTTTATAGTTGGTATTACTTGCATTTGAATACCTTTTCCTAATCCAATACTAAAGCTTTTGTTATTTACAACTCTTCCATTTTCATCATAAAACGTACCTAAAGAATACGCAGTTCTTCCGTTTGAATGATAAGCAGTTCCTAGCGAATATGCAGTTCTCCCGTTGCTGTGATAAGCAGTACCTAAAGAAAGTGCCGTTCTTCCATTGTCATGGTATGCAGTACCTAAAGAAAATGCTGTTCTTCCATTAGCGTGATAGGCAGTGCCTAAAGAAAATGCTGTTCTTCCATTATCGTGATAGGCAGTGCCTAAAGAAAATGCTGTTCTTCCATTATCGTGATAAGCAGTGCCTAAGGACCATTTTACTCTTCCGTTTGCATGATATAATGTTGTCATAATTCAGTTAATTAATTTGTCCTCGTTTTTGGGTCAACGGATAATTACCGCTAACGGTCTCGTATAACCGTCAGTTACGGATTTAAAGTTAATAACTTTCGGTTAAGCACTGACGTTAGCAATTCCGAGTGGATTCGGACGTAGTCGAATCCGCCGTAATTGCGGTTATACATTGTTGTAAACTGTGCTTTTTTTAATTCGGTTGCATTTTAACAATCAATGTGTCTTTTGTTCCTTCAGTTACAAATTCAGTCGATAATTCTCTATAATAGTTTTCGTTAATAGTTACAGTTTGAAATCCTTCTTTCTCAAAAGTAAGAGTAAAATCAGTATCGCAACTACTTATTCCGCAACTAAATGTTTTTACATTATTAAAATATCCGTTAGTGTCTGTAAATTCGGTTTTGTCTGCTTGGTCAGAATTAAGGATTACTTTAACATTTTCTATTCGCTCTCCCGTTAATTCATTTTCTACAACTCCGCTTTCTCCAACTTCTTTATCGCACGAGTATAAAATCAGAAGTGTTATTATTCCAAATATTTTTCTTGTGAATTTCATTTTTAGCATTGTTTACAACGTGTTTGTATATGAAAAGTTGCGTGTTTGTACGCGAGGATTTTCCGCAGGAAAATCAGATGTAGCAAACCCGCAACTACCTTTGTTTTAGCCCAAAACCGCAATTATTTTTATACTGTGTTGTACGCAGGCTTTTTTTATAATTGCTCGACTAGTTTCCTAGCAGTAACCGTATCATATATAATTTTTAGTTTACTAATCTTGTTTTGATTATCGAATTCAATAATGTCTACTACATCAAATTCCACTTTTTGATTATTCTTTAAAGTCCATTTATAGGTGAAGTAAAGAGCTAAATTATTTGATTCATTATCTTCAAAAATTCCTTTTAAATGAAGTTCAGAATTTGAAGTATCGTTATTTAATTCACGATAAAATTCATCTGCTTTTTTTATTCCGTATAGTGGTGAATCAACCATTCCATTTTGATTGAATAAAGCAACTACTTGTCCAACATTTCCATTTTCAAGGTGAGTTATATATTGCCTTGCTATTTCTTTTTTATTCATTATTTTATCAATTTTCAAATTTCAGAGTTCGTTTCTCAGCTTGCGTACAACGTTTCCGGCTATGGTTCCGTTGCGGAGAAATTCGGCAGAATTTCGGAGTAGGAATCGAGCCAAGTTAAAGTTACTGTTTTTAGTTTTATTACCATAGCAAGCAATGGATTATAGCCAGTGTTGTAGGTTGTACTAGTCAATCATCTGCACAAGCTCAACTTCAAATACTTCAAAGTAGTTTGTTGCTTTAATAGGTCTAAGTATAAATTTTCTATCAGATTTTTTAAAAGAATAAAAAAACTTATTCATTTCAATATTGTCAAGAGAATTCAAAAACTTTGGATAAAAGATTTTCAATCCTGTTGTGTCCGAAATTTGAGAAGAACTATATGAAAAGTCAGCTTTTTTAGTTTTCGGAGTTAAATTAAAATTATCCAAATCCAATTTATACATAAACATTTTAGGCCCATTTTTATAATGGATATATGTTTTAGCTATTTCGTCACTATCATCGAAATAAAAGTAATAATCTTTGCCATCCTGCGAGAAGGAATAATTTAAAATCATTAGAAAAATTATTAATGTTCGAATTTTATAAAGCATATTTTTTAGTATTACCTACAACGGTCTAGTATAAGAATAGTAGCGGATTTTCACTCACTAACTTTTCGGTTAAACACAGACCATTTTTGTATTTACTTACTTTTGTTTTAGCGATTAAACCGCTATTATTTTTATACATTGTTAGCCACTGGCTTTTTTTATCCACTGTACTTGATGAACAAAATGTCAGATTTACAGTTATAAGTCTTTTGGTCTCCTTTCCAATAAAATTCAGTTTCTAGACTAGACATATCCATTGATAAGCTGTCTAAATGCTGATTTATTTTTTCACGTAAGTAGACAATATTCCTTTTTAATTTCCAGCTATTAGACATATCATTTTCGTCTGTCAAAACTAAAAAGAAGCGGTTAGAAGCATCAAATCTAGCTTCTCCTTGGTTTTCATAAAACCATCTTTTTAATTCTGTTGGATTTTCTTCAGCTTCCGATATTATTGCCTTTTTGTGTTCGTTTAAGTCTGAAATAAAGTCTTTAGCTTCTTTTCTTTGGTCTTCTGAAACAATGTTATGTAAGTGAAGTTTTAATGCTTTACTTTTAAGGTCATCAGGAATATAAATCTTTAATTTCCTACAAATTTGTTTTAACCTTGTAAGTTCATTTCCATAACCTCTTTCTTTCAATTTGTCAGCTAATAGTTGTTCAGGGAAATATGTGACTTTTAAATCAAAAGGAATGTCATTAATGAAGAAGTCAATTTTTTTTACCAAACCTACTGTCGGCAGTACTGTTTCGTGGTCTTTGAAAAGGTCTTCAATCAGAATCGAAGTCCAGTGATTATACCAAGAGTTTAAAGTATAACCTCTTAAACTAGAAAGTAAATTTCCTTCAATTTCTTCGTTAATTAAATCATAAGATTGAATTTTTTTAACGTAGTTATTTACTATGTTTTTTTCAAGACTGTTTCCGAATGAACCTCCCCAGTCAAAATGTTGTAATCTGTTAAGTTGGTCAATTAAATAATCTTGATTTTCAATTCTTTCAGCTCTCTCTGTTCCATACTGTGAATTAATAAAATCGTTAATTTCATCATCACTAATTTGTTCCAATTCGAACAAGTGTGCGAAATATTCTTTTGATTTTAGTTCCGATAAATCTATATCGTGTAATTCTGCGAATTCCTCCATAGTGTCTTTTCGAGACATACTACGAAGTTTTAAAAATCGGATTCCACGAGAATCGTTTTCTATGCTTGGGAAATCATTTCCTCTAAAGCATTTATCAAGTTGTTTGAAGTTCAAATTGGTCATTTAATATCCATTGCTTTTGTTCCGAGAATTCAAAATTCTCTGTTAATATTTTAAGTAGGTCAACATCTCCAATAATTATTTTATCAGAAAAAACCTTTTTCATTATCCTCAAAAATATTTCATTAGTATCCAATCCTTCTTCTTCGAGTAACCATAACTCTATCTGTTCTTTGAATAATTTAGCTACTTCTTTGTCCGTTTTGTTGATTGTCTGTTCAGGATTAGGATTTTTTTGTAGTGTAACGAGAACATCTCCCTTTACGGTTTTTAGACGGTTAATTTGTCTTGGTGTAAAGGATTTTTGAACAAGCCACTCATAATCTTTAAGTTCAAAACCATTTTTGATACAAGCATTTGTAATAGCCTTCCATTCTGAACCTGATAAAGAATGGTATGTCAGTGAAAAATATTTGTTTGGTTTAAGAACTCTTCTAATTTCTGAAAATGCTTGATTAATTTCTTTTTCGAAATTATTAATATCCTTTTCTCTTTCTTTGCTGTCAGATATTACAATTTCATTTTCATAATCTGGTATAAATTTTAACCAAGAGTTCCATATAACACTTTGTTCAAAATAAGGTACAGCATCTCCGTATGGTGGGTCTGTAAAAACATAATCAATAGAATCACTTTTTATATTCAAAGATTTAGCATCATTTTGAAGTGTTTGATAAGAATTTGAGTATTCTATTGGGTAGAAGTTAAATTCTCCAACGGGTTCAAATTGATTTAGGAAATCCTGTTTTCCTTTGATTATCTTTTTTAATCTATTTTCGAAATAATGAAGCACATTATTTTCTAAGTATGTTTCTCCAATATAAAAACCAGTCATCCACGCACCTGGTGCCATTGGACCTCTACTTTTTATAGGTGGCAATAATTTTGAACAATTTGCTAAATTAGCTGTAAAAGCTACTTTCAGAAAATCCTTTTCTTTGCCTTTAGAATGTTTATCTATTAAGTGCAATAATCTTGCGTGGCAAGCTAAAGTTCGTTTTGTAAATAAGTCAGATACATTCATTCCGATTTTAGCAGAAATTCTAGAATTCTGAATTAATTCTGTGGTTGGAAACCAATCGGTAATTTTTTGATTTTTTTCAAATTCGAGATAATCGTTTGATTCAATTTTCGAAAAATTGAATTCAATACACTTTTTTGAACCTATAGGTTTGAATTTACCCATTAATGGAACGTCATTTTTATCCCTTAAAATTGTTGTAAGTTCAATTTGCTTTTCATTGTAAATAAAACTAAACCATTTTTCATTAAATGGTTGAAATTCAGTTTTGATATTTTCCCACTGTTTTTCAAGAAGTTTTAAGTCAATATCCTTTTCTAAAAGTTGGACATTAATATAATTCGCAACAGGGTTAAGGTCATTTGAGATTACATTTCTATTTAAAATGTATGCTTCTGAACAGAAAACTCCGTACCCAGAAAATGGGTCTAGCACAGTATCTCCTTCATTTGAATATTTTTCAATTAATTCTTTAAGGTTATTTGAGGGTTTTTTTCCCCAATATTTGTGCATTTCGTATCTGTCTCTTTTTTGTTTCAAACTTGCAAATATTTAATTTTCAAAGGTACGAATTTTAAATCTTGTTCGTGTTTTTTTCAGCTTGTGGCTAACGTTTTGCAGATTTGCGATGGGTGGGATTTTTACCACTGAACTTTGTGCGAAGCACAAAACTTTCGGCTACCACAAAACTGTTTGCGGAGCACGAAACCCCGCCTATTGCAAATGTGCTGTTAGTGGCTGTGGCTTTTTGTTTACTCTTTATTTGATGCATTTATCTATAAATCAAAAGATTAAAAAACTTTTGCATTTTCTCGGAATGTTAATTTTTTCAAAAAATATTTTCAGTATAAAAATATTCTTTACTTTTGTTGTCACAACAACAATTGTTTATGCAATCAATTTTAGAATATCAGGATTTTTACAATCTGCTTACGGGTAGAACACCACAGGCATTTAATCGTGTTTTGAATAAGAATTTCAGACAGAATGAAGTAGAATTAACCAAGGAACAATGGTCTATTTTGGCTGTTTTGTGGGAAAATGACGGTTGTTCGCAACAGCATTTGGCAGATAAGAGCTTTCGGGACAGACCAAGCGTAACCCGTTTGATTGACAATATGGAAAAAGACGGTTTGGTCAAGCGAAAACCCGATGTAAACGACAGAAGGTCTAATTTGATTTTTCTGACAAAAAAAGGGGAGCAAATACAGGAAAAAGTTATGAATCTTGTCAAAGCTACCGTAGAAGAATCTATTAAAGGAATCAGTGTGGAAAATATATTGACAGTAAAAGAAGTGTTCCATAAAATATATCAAAATTTAGAGGTAAAATGAAAATTAAAAAATTACTGCCTATTCTTGTCTGTTTTTTGGCTTTTGAAGGAAAGGCTCAAATTGATGTGAGTTCGTCTTTGCAGGAAGCAATTCAGGAAGCAATCGACAAAAACGCATCTATCCGAAACAAAGATTTGGAAGTGGAAAAAATCAGTACGGAAAAGAAAAGCGTTTGGAACAAATACATTCCGAAAGTAGAGGGTTCGGCAAATTATATGTATTTCGATACGAAAATAACGCTCGATTTACCAACATGGAACATTCCGGTTATCAATCAGCCGGTTTTTGACGGAAAGCAATCGTTTGACAGTTACGGAAACTTATTGATGGGTAGCCTGATGGCAAAAACGGTTTTGTTTAGTGGTTTTCAGATTGAAAACGGAGCAAAGGCTTTGGAGCAAAAACGAATCGGAACGGCTTATCTTTCCGAGGCTGAAAAAGAAAGTTTAATTAAAGAAGTGATTCATTCCTTTGACCAAGTACACTTGTTGAACGAAGTCGAAAAATTGCTGATTGATAGCGAAAAACGCTTGGCTACAGAAACCAAAAGAGTAGAAAGAGCTATCGAAGAAGGACTTGCCATTCCGTATGACAGGGACAAAATCAAATTGGCGAATCTCGAATTACAATCCAAAAAAATAGAACTTCAGGGAAAACGAAAAGTCCTTTACCAAAAAATAAATTACCTCATGGGATATTCCGAAAACCAAATCAAAGAAGTAGAATATTTACTTGCTCCTTATATGATTTCGGAAGATTTATCGGTTGAAAACAAACAAGAACTAAAAGCCTTGGAATCATTCAAGAAGGCTTCCGATTATATGGTCAAGAAAGAAAAAGGAGGCTATCTTCCCGTTTTGGGAGCATTCGGAGGTGTTACTTATACGAGCCTTTTTGACGCTACGATGATTACACCTGAAATTCCAATGGTCAATTCCCGACTTTACGGAAGAATTAACGAATTTACGATGAGTCCGAATTGGATGGTAGGGCTTTCGATGAAATGGGAAATTTTCAGCGGATTTGAACGTAAGCACAAAATCCACGAAGCCAAGATAAATGCGGAACAGGTGCAAAATCAATTAGACGATACCAAGGAGAAATTTGCTTTGCTTTTGGAAAATAACCTGGCGAATTACAGGATTCAGAATCAGAAATACCAAATCGGTCTGGAACAGGAAAAAGTGGCTTCAAACAATCTGAATATGGCTGTAAGGCAATATCAGGAAGGGCTTATCAACATTTCCGAAAGATTGGAAGCAGAAAACGATTTGTTTAAAGCATCAGCCAATAAAATTCAGATTTTAGTAGAGCAAAGGCTGTCCGCTTTAGAAACACTTTCCGTAACAGGAGAATTAACCAAAACCATTTTAAACTAACTTATCAAAAGTAATGAAAAAGATATATTTATTATTAGTTGTAGTGATTTCCGTTATCGGTTGCGGTAAGCCGAAAACCGAGGTTATTCAGGGAAAAATCGAACGAGAGCAAATCGGAATCGTATCGAAAATTCCCGGAAAAATCATTGAAATCCGTATTCAGGAAGGAGATTTTGTGAGAAAAGGCGATACGCTTGCTATTTTGGACATTCCCGAAGTCGATGCCAAAAAAAGTCAGGCAGAGGGTGCTGTTCAGTCGGCAAAAGCCCAATATGATATGACTTTGAAAGGAGCTACGGACAATCAGCTCAAACAGCTAGAAGCCAAACAAAAAGCACTCAAAGAACAGTACGAACTGGCTCAAAAATCCATTAACCGCTTGTCAAATATGCTTAAAGATTCGTTGGTTTCCCAACAGATGTATGATGAGGCTTTCGCTAAATATCAGGGGGCTCAATCGCAGTATCTGGCTGTTCAGGCTGAAATTTCGGACGTGAAATACGGAGCAAGAATCGAACAGCAAAAAATGGCATTGGGACAGCAGGAAAGGGCTTTGGGAGCTTTACAGGAAGTTTCGGTTGCGGATTCCGAGCGGTATATCATTGCTCCGCAGGATATGACGGTAGAGTCCATTACGCTTAAAGCAGGGGAGCTGGCACTTCCCGGTTATACCTTGATTAGCGGAACGATTTCGGAATCGACTTATTTCCGTTTTACGATTCCCGAAAGCCAGCTTTCAAAGGTTCAGAAAGGACAGGTAGTAACCGTCAATATAGTCTATAACAAAAGTCAGGTTAAGGGAAAAATAACTTCGGTTAAGGCTTTGGGAGCTTATGCAAATATTGCAACGGCTTATCCCGATTACGAAATTCAGGAAAGCCTGTTTGAGATAAAAATCAGTCCGATTGATATAGAACAAGCTAAAGATTTGTTTACGAAAACTACGGTTACTTTAGAATTGTAATAAGAAATTATGAAAAACTTTTTTTCGCTTATAAAAAGGGAATTCAAACTTTTTTGGGACAACAGTGTGCTTCGGTTGCTTTTTATCGGGGCTCCGATTATGTACGGAATACTTTTGGGCTTCGTTTATCAAAAAGGAAAAGTTACGGATTTGCCTGTTGTGGTGGTTGATGAAGACCAAAGTCAGATGAGCCGAAAAGCTATTGAAATGATGCAGGATAATGAGGTTCTGAACGTGGCTTTTATCCGGTACGACCAGAACGATTTGGCTAAAATCGTAGCTGAAAACGATAACATTCCTGCGGTTGTGATTATTCCGAAAGATTTTGAGAAACAGGTAATGACCAAAAAATATCCCGAAGTGCTTACGATTGTGAATACTTCGAATGTTTTGACTGCCAATTATGCTTCGACAGCCATTCAGATTTGTTTAGGAACACTTAAAGCGGGAGTTCAGATTGAAGCCCTCAAAAAACAGGGAATGCCCGAAAGTGTGGCTATGTCGCAATATGAGCCGTTCAAAACCACGTTTATCAAAAAATACAACCGAAGCACGAACTATATGTACTTTTTGTGGCCCGGCATTTTGGCTACGGTTTTGCAACAGGTTTTGCTGTTAGGCTTGGCTTTGTCGTTTGCCTCGGAATACGAAAACGGAACGTTCAGAACTTTGGTTTCGGAAAACAAATCCTTACTTAAAATAATGGCAGTTAAGATAATTCCGTATCTGATAATGAGCTTCGGTATTTGGATCTTGTATTCTCTGTTTACGCTTTGGTTCAGGATTCCGTTTTATGAAAATCTGGGTGCTTTGACCTTTGTAGCGGGAATTTTCGTGTTGTCGGTATGCTTTATCGGGATATTGGTAAGCATATTGATTCCGAGTCAGCTCAAAGCAACCGAAGTCCTGATGGTTATAGCCACTCCGAGCTTTATTTTGAGCGGATTTACGTGGCCGCTTTCGCAAATGCCCGATTGGGTTGTGGCTGTTGCCAATGTAATTCCGCTTACGCATTTCTTACAGGCATTCAGAATTTTGCTGATAGAAGAAGGAACGTTGTCCCAATGTTCGGGTGCAATTTGGGCTATGATTTGGATTGGACTTGTTTGTGCGGTTTTGTCTTATGTAGCTTTGTATTTTAAAAGGAAAAAGGTGTTAAAGCAAGGTTGAATTTTGTACTGCAAAAAAATCCTGTGTGGTAGATTTTTATTATTTTTTTCTGTGTCAGGTTGTTATTTTTCAGCCGTTTAATTTCAGGGGTACGGTTGTTCTGCCATTGCCACTAACGGTTTTGTGTATGGCTCGTTGCGGAAAATCAGCTATGATTTTCCGCCGTAACCGAAAGATAGCAAATTGCAATGAATTCCGATTAGGAATTCAGCCGCAATGAGCTATACACGTTGTTGTAGCACGTTTTTTTAATTCAGATTCAACTTTCCGTTATCATTTAAATATTTTCTATATTCAGTTTGGTAATTTTTGTCAAGTTCCATTTTTAGTGAATTCAAGTCAATTCCGTTACCAATTTTTACATTTTTTTCAGTCACACGATATAAATCCGATATTGCTGGTGGTTCAGCCCATTCCAATGTGTATTGAAACCCGTCAATTATTAATTCCGATTTAGTGTCAACTTTTAAAATCAGATAATTGTGAAAAGTTTTACGAGTTCCGTCGAAGGAATCTCCTTTGAATTCCGAAATAAATACGTAAATATCATTTTTTCCTTTTTTTGGATTAAATGCTTTTTTCAGTCCGTCATTTTTGTAGATTTTGAAGTTGTCAAAATTTTTAAACGCTTTGTAATTAATATCCGAATTTTCAGTTTTTAAAATCAGCTTATATACTTTTTCCTGTCCGAAATTCAGATTGTAAATTAGAATGAAAATGATTATTATTAATTTCTGCATTTCGTTTTTCTCAAATGTGCTACAAC
>Ga0116152_10003584_pt1 | contig 12447 bp, 5 predicted proteins | sample AD_UKC119_MetaG_FD_89894 | JGI IMG/M metagenome (GOLD analysis project Ga0116152, IMG submission 89894) | Active sludge microbial communities of municipal wastewater-treating anaerobic digesters from Hong Kong - AD_UKC119_MetaG | ecosystem: Engineered > Bioreactor > Anaerobic > Digestate...
AGTTCGATATGATCGCGCAGGGCAACTTTTATCGGTGCAACACCCAGCAATCCTCGAATTTCATCGTTTTCTTGCCGCATGGGAAGGGTCGTTGAGGTGAAGTGTTGTTCAACCTGTTTGTTGCGGATCAAACTCAGCACTATCGTGTCGTCGGGGCGTGATTTGGCAACTATTTCCGGATAATGCGGACAATAGTTCTGCTCAATTTTAATTTGGATATCTTCTGTGTTTTTGTTGGCAAGTGACATAAACAGCGTTTTCTCCTCATCGAAAGGTAGAAATGGAATGCAAAAACGGTGGTTATGGGTAGTTGCAATTCTTAAATCGGGATTGTTTCCGGGTTTTGCCAGCAGCACGGTTTGTTCTTCGGTTACTGCGCCGGATAGGTACCCATGCAACACAGGATCGTTTATTTCCGGCAGTTTTAATGCTGTATCGGTTTTGGAATGCGGTGTGGTTGTGCGTAAGGTGTTATACCGTGTTCCTCTTTGGGTTACCGATAGCGTAGCAAAACGTAAGGTGTCGGTGGTGGATGGAAAAGGATCGATGGTCACTTCTACACGTTCGCGGGAGCTATAATGGTTTTTTTGCATTATTATTTTTGCCATAGGTGGCTTCTCAGGTTCCTTCCTCTCGGGGAGGTTAGCTTGTATCGTATCGGAAAATGCTGGAGCCCCAGCATGGATTATAGTAACCGGGAGGTTGATGAATTCGGTGGCCGAAAAGTTTTGCTGGTAATAGGTATAGGCTCTGAAGGTATAATGGCCGGTCGGAAAATGATCCGGTATTTCGAGACTACCAGTATAGTGTTGATTTATAATCTTCAGAGTAATTTTTACGCAGTGTTCCGCCTGGTGGTCAAAGAGTTCGGCATAGGCGATGGTACTTACTCCTTCGGTACGAAAGAGGGAAAACCAGATCCGCTCGCCACTGCAATACAGGTTTCTGTCGGTACTCAAAAACAACGTCTCTTTTGGATAAACTCCTGACAAGGGTTGTGCGGTTGAAAGGCCCGATAAACTGCAAACGAACACCAGAAAGAAGATTGTTTTTCTCATGCGCATAAAATTACGATTGGAAGCGAAAAATACGGCGTGGTACTGCGCCTTTTGTCGTTTGTTTTTTTGAAGGTAAGTTTCCATAATCCGGTTACCAAAAATCAGGTTTTTCAAGGGTCCCCGACACCGTACAGTCCATGCAGCTTTGGTTGGGTAAGGCCGGGATTCCGTTTTCATCTCGGGTGGCGTAAACCGGCCAGCTTAAGGGCGGGTAGGAGCGAATTGAATAAAATTCTTCCATCGCACTGGTGTCTATGGTACATTCCGGATAATAATAATTTACGCCAATGGGCGGGTCGACGAAGATGCGCATCGCGGTATGTCCGGCCACAGTGAAATTTCCGGACACCGGTTGTTCAGGGTTACTACTGCAATACATATTACCTTGAATTTGAAAAGGTTGCGTAGAATAAAGCCCGCCCTGGCCGTTATTTTGTTGCTCCACGCTGTTCCAGAAGGCATAGTGTTTTTGGGATACAGTATATTGGTCGATTAAGAGGCTATACCGCACCGAGAGCCGACGACTTTCTGTATCAGTGAAATTTAACGGAAAGTGTACCAATGCCGGTGAATTCATGTTTACCGTGTTATACGTAAAAATTTCCGGAATAGCCAATGTCCGGTAGCAAACCCTTAGACTGTCGCGGTGAAGCATCTCACGGAGAATGCCCTGATCGAAAACATAATATATTTCGAAGTCAGCATGAAACTCAAACGTTTCGGTCAGTCGCCAGTAAAAACAGGTAGAATCGTTTATTGCCGCTTCGGTGGAAACATAAAATTGAACGCCAGGTTTCACATAATAGCCCCTTGGGTCGGTATGGTATTCCACTACTGCCTGAACGGTATCGATACCCACGGGTTCGGGAAGACTTTCGAAATCACTTGCATAGCGTTCGCCCTGTGCGGTAACAATTTGCAGTTGGTAGCAGATTCCTGCTTCGGCTCTGAATTCCGGTGGTGTGACATAGGTGCCGCGTTCCATTGCAGTAAGCTTTACTTCACCGCCTGAATGATCGTGTATGGAAACCTGTGCATTGGCTACCCCGTTAAATACCGGTTTGTCGGGCCGGGCTGAGCGTGAAAGGGTAATGGTGTAGGGTCCTTCTCCGTTGTGGATGAGCCCGTCGACAACGATTACACTTTCATATTTATCCATTTCCGGCCAGTATTCTTCCACACATCCGGTGAAAAACAAAAGCATAAGGGCCATAAGAAGTGGCAGGACGTTAATTTGCATAATTTCCAAGTTTAAAGGTATAGGTAACCGAAGGAATAATCGTTCCGAATACAGAAAGCTTATACCCGGTTATTTTTCCTTCATGCGACTTAAAATAGATGCTATAGGCATTTTTTCTTCCCGTAAGGTTATATAACGAAGCGATAAATGTTCCGTGGGCCAACTTTTTCGACAGGAGATTCCCTTCAATTTTTACCGAGAGATCGATACGAAAGTAATCGGGTAGCCGATACTCATTACGGTGGCTGAAATTAAGTATGGGCTGGCCGTTGAGGTAATAGATGGAGGTTGGAAAAGTTATCGGCCGGCCTGTACTGTAAACGAGATTTCCGGAAACGCTGACCCGCCGGTTGGGTTTATAGTTGCAAACCAGGTTCAGGGCGTGCGGCTTATCATAATTGGCCGGATACGGTTTTCCATTATTGCTTTGTTCTCCTGTATTGGCATCTTTAACGGTGAGTTGCGCACGACTATAGGTGTAATTGATCCATCCGCTGAGCTTACCCTGTGTTTTTTTCAACATAAGCTCGATCCCTTTCGCATGCAGTTGGCCCTGTATTATTCCCGTCTCTGTCACCGCATCGGTATAAAATGAAGCACCGTCTTTGTATTCTACCATATTTTTGGCCTCTTTGTAATATATTTCTGCCGAAAATTCCATTTTATCTGTAAAAAAATTGGCATAGCAACCTAAAGAATACTGGTTTCCTTCCATGGGCCGGATGTTGTAATCACATAGTTTCCAACGGTCGGTAGGTGCTATGGCAATGGTATTTGATAGAAGAAACAGATACTGATGCATACGGTTGTATCCTGCTTTCAGGGCGATATTTTTTTTGATCTGATATTTAATTCCTGTCCGGAAGTCAGGAGCGTGATAGGTTTTTATCAATTCATTATTCGTGAATTGAAGTGTGTCGGTGATATTTTCTAACGTTCGTGGACTTAATGGGTGAAAGGTAAAAACCTGTGCCGTACCCAGTACATGGAAGAAGTTATACCTGAATCCTGCGTCGATTGCTGTTTTTTTGTTTATTTTCCAGTTATCACTGATAAAAATCCCGGATTCAATTCCTTTTTCCGGGGCAAAGGAGAGGGGTTTAACCAGAGAAGTGCTGTCGAAGGGTTTGAAATCGCCGCGGTTAATCTGATAGAGAATGGAATTGGCTCCATATATAAACGTGTGATTATCGAAGGGTTGCCATGTGAACTCCAGGCGTGCCTCCTTATGGCTGAACCGATAATCCTGGCTATAGGCTGCAATATCCAATGCATTATTATGTTCGTTGAAGTAATAATTACCGGTGGCAACCGAGAGGTTCATTTGGAGAAGCCCGTTGAAACGGTGGTTCCATTGTAACGATGCGCCAGTGTTGTTGTATTCGTGTTCGGAAATGGAGGCCAGTGTGGCATGGTCATAACTGTAATAGCCCAGAATTTTTATTTCGTTTTTGTCATTGAGGTGTGAGGTAACATTGGCCATCACATCGGAGAAACGTGCATCGCTCATTTTTAGTTCCGGGTTTTTTATCTGGTCAAGCAACCAGTCGGAATAGGTAGTTCTGGCGCTAACCATAAAAGTGGACGATGATTTGAAAACAGGCCCTTCGGCAACCACCTGGCCGGAGACCGGGCTGATTCCTCCGGAGAGTTTGAATTTCTGATCGTTTCCCTGATGGGCCGTAATGTTGAATACTGAGGCCAGCCGTCCCCCATATTGCGCCGGGATATTGCTTTTGTACAGGGTAAATTCGCTAATGGCATCGGAATTAAATGCGGAAAAAAAGCCAAAAAGATGAGCCGTGTTATATACGGGTATGTTATTGATATAGAAAAGGTTTTGGTCGGCAGGCGAGCCCCGTACACTGAATCCCTGCGTGCCTTCACCTGCGCTTTGGACACCGGGCAGCAACATGGCAACTTTAAAAATATCTTTTTCGCCCAATACTACCGGAATTTCCCGGATGCTTTTCCCGGATAACTTCTCAATCCCCATTTTTGTACTTCTGATATTATGAAACGGGTCGGAGCGGATAACCACCTCATTTAGCAGAACCATACCGGGGGGCAGTGAAAAACGGATTTTTCCATCCGAATACACCTCTATATTAATTTTGCGTTCTTCGCATTCCATACTGGAAGCACGGATAAGGTAGTTTCCCGGGTTGAGCCGCAGACGGAAGATGCCATCCCGGTCGGTTGTGGTTACCTCACCCGTTTCTTGTACCTGTACCGTGCCCCCAATTACCGGTGCTCCGTCTTCCTCCCGCGTAATATAGCCGATGATTTCTGCCGGGTTGCCATCGGCTTTTTCCATCGAACCAATTTTGAAGGTTTTGAATGCAAATGCATTCTTTGTCGATACCAGCAGGCTTTCTGCTGTTGGTCCGGTTGTGTCAGGTTTACCTGTTGCAGGCGATACGGTATTGTTGGTTTCCGGCAACAGGTTTTTATTGCGGGTGATAAAAAAATTGCCTTCATGGTCGTGGACAGCAAAAAAACCATAGGGCGTGAGATTGATCTCCAGCAGCTTTTCCAGCGTTTCTTCCTCCAAAATCGTAGTGGTTTTGGTGTTGGGAAGCTGCGCCGGGTCAAAATAGATTCCCGTTTGAAATTGTACTGCGACCCGGTGTAGAAATTCATGTAGTGGCAACCGGGCATACGTACTGTCAATACGTCGGTCACTCTCCTGTCCGGCAGCGTTAAAATGCAGGAATAGTAAGGTCAGAACGACCAGTGAGACCTTTTTAATTTCTGTCATTTCGCTGTGTTTTCGACGCTTCACAAAAGTACATAAGCCTGCGGATTTGTTCAAAAGTTGCTTTATTATAGGTAATTCCTGCTTTACGTAGAAATTTTCGGATGGCCTCTTTTTCCTGGCTGTACTGTTGCAGAAAATCTCTTTTTGAGGTAACCTGATAAATCTTTTGGTCTTTGATCAGCCATAGGGTTCTGCGGATTTGTGTATATTTCCCATAAGGGGGTTTATTATAATAGGTGGCCAGGTATGACTTTTCAAAAAATGCGCAAAGCGTATCCTTTCCTGCCCATAGAATGGCCGTGTAGGCTTTAGGGAGGGAGCAGGGCGTGAGGAGTGAAGTGCGTATGAATTTTGTGTCCAGCATGTGTAGTGAATCAGCCAGGGTTGCGTTCAGTACAATGGCTGTCTTCTTGTCATTTCCCAGGTCTCCATGCAGAACTATACAGTCGGAGATGATATCGTATTTTACCTGCTGTTGGTCGAAGGTATAACCGTGGATAAACAGGGTGGCCGGAATCCATTCCTCTGTGAAAAGCCAGGGGTGACCATTGGCAACCCGATGTTTGGGTTGATAATATTCGCCGTTGATGAGCAGGGGGTCAGGGCCGTAATTGGCTTTTGTGAATTGGATTATTTCCTTCCACTGGATGTGGGCCTGAGCCGACAGTTCATCACCAGCGAAAAACAGAATGCAAACAAGCCAGAAAAGTCGGAATCGGGTGCTCATGCAAAATAAATTAAGATTTCTGTTGTACCATGCCGAAATAATATCAGGTTTCTGAATCGTTATTCCGCCACATGATAGATTCATGCAATTGAATGTTCTTTTGGCTCCGGTGCGTTTTTTATGAAGTTGACCCTGACAATCCGGATTCTTCATTAGCCGCTTCAAATATAGAAATATTTTATTCATTTATGCGCCGAAAAAGAGGGGTTTGTTTGCAGTGACGATTTTACTAGGGCTTTGTAATTACATTTTTATTATTTTTATGGCTTATGTACGAATTATACGAATAATTTATATATTTGTGAACGAAAGAACCCAAAGCAGCATTTTTGTTATTTAATGGGCTGATTATTATTTCAGCTTACGGCATCCGGTGCAATAGCCGGTTGAGGAGGGAGCCTTATCTATGTGGAGTGTAATGGTTTCACATATTGGCTCCCGTTTTTATATGTATCACAACCTCGTTTTCGGTCATGAACAATGTAATACCTGATCCGTGGAATTGCATATATTGAATGGGAGTATCTCTGCCTTTTTTTTACAAAATTCGGAACGGCACACTTCAGGTAGCATTCCCCTAAAAACCACACAGTGAATGTATTTCGGAATAGTATTTTTGTCGGGCCGGTTCAGCGATTGTACCTGATGCTAACGTTGTTATTGCACGATCACCTTTATCCTGCCGGATGTTTTTCCTGACTGAAGGGTCAGGTAATATATGCCTGAGGGAATGCCTGAATCACGGAAATCAATCATCAGGCTGTTTTTACCTGTATGGAAAAAACGGGTCTGCTGTTGCCAAACCTGTATTCCGCTGAAATTATAAAGGCTTACTACGGCAGCCGAAGCTGCCTCGTGTAACGAAAAAACAAGCGTTCCTGCGCCCTTCAACGGATTGGGGAAAAATTGCAGGGTACTATTTTTTTTCATAGAGGAAATACCTGTCCAGTCGTTGATGGTGATGTAGTTTTCTCTGATTCGGGAATTTGTAGTATTTCCGTCGCTTACGGTCAGTTTAACGGAGAAAAGGCCGGGTGATGCATACGTAAAGAGTGGATTTTTTTCATAGGAATCAATGAGCCCGTCACATTCGAAATCCCATTCCCAGCAGGTGGCATTTGGTGATGACAGGTTTGTGAATTGCACGGTTAGGGGACAATTTCCCTGCGTGGTATCGGCCACAAAGTCGGCGTATATCCCATTCCCGGCTGTGATGGTAAAAGGTTGTGGTGTGGTTGCCACGGCCTGATCCGAAGCCGTATATACCGTGATTTGAATGTAACAGTCTGTGGATTCAGCCTGAGGAACGATCCATTGGATTCTGCCTGAATTGGGTAAACTGTCGGCAATTAGGTGCCATGGGCCATTATTTCCATTTAGTGCGTACTGAATTTTTATTAAGGAGGCTTCATTTTCGGGAATGCCCGACAGCCAGTCGATAAATTGAACGGATTGTGCCTGAAATTTTTCCAGACCTTTTGGGAAGGCTGGGAATACCGTCAGGTTTTGGGGAGCAGAATTTTCTTTATAGCATCGGAGATGGTTTTGATAATTGGGCCAGCTTCCTTCTTCAGAAACTAGGAGGAGGTCGGGAAAACCGTTATGATCAATGTCGCCACCAACCGTGAACGCCTGACAATTACCGGGCTGGGGAACAGTAAACGATGTTTCCTGAGTCCAGGTTCCATTGCCATTGCCCAGCCAAAGGGTGAACAGTCCGTTTCCAAAAGCAGCCAGATCCATAAAGCCATCGCCATTCATATCGCAGAGTTGTGTTGCTTCGTAATCACCACCTTCAGGTAGATTACCGGAATAATCCGTCCATATTTCCTGATCCTGATCCCATCCCCAAACTTCAAGATTTGTTTTTACAAACGCCAGATCCTGGTCGCCGTCGTTGTCAATGTCACCCAGCGAGGGTCCATTAAAGGGCGATGCAGGGAGCCCGGCGTCGAAACAGGTAAAATCTCCATTTCCGTCACCCAGCCAAACGCTTCCTGCTTCGTGGGTGGTGACGAAATCTTTACAGCCATCGTTATTCACGTCACCGAAGATAAAATGTCCATTCGAGTTTCCGCCCAGGAAGCCAAACGATTGCTCCCAGGTGCCATCGTTGTTGTTGAGGTAAACATGTACGCCGGCACAGCATCCGAAGGAGATGCTTCCCAGATCCAGATCTCCGTCATTATCCACATCAGCGAAATCAGTTCCGAACATTCCCCAATCTTCGCCGTTTTCTGCCAATCCATTATCCCAGGGTATCCAGCCAGTTCCTGTTCCGTTGCCCAGTGCCACTTCAATTAACTGGTCTCCCAGATCGTTGGAGGAATAGTTATGGTGCATACCATACCCCACGTCCCAGAGTCCGTCGTTATTTACATCACCCACTGCAATACCCCCGTACCCAAAATAGCCCTCCATGTGCAGTGACCACAGGCCGTTTCCATCTCCAAAATAAACCATGATACCCTGTTCACCCGAAGGGGGAAAGGGGGAACCATGGTCGCCCAGGGTAATGAAATCAGGAAAACCATCCTGATTGATATCCGCAAATTCGAGCTCAGCCCGGCCGTTTTCCCATTCCGGGGTTCCCAATCCCGTAGAACATTCGGAATATTGGAGCGATTGGGCCATAAGCGGGTGGGAGGACAGGATCAGCAACAGAAAATAAAAAATCCGTTTCATAGTACACTGTTTTTTCGTTGGATAAAGTATTGCATTCAGTTAATAAGCTGGCTTGTAAAAATTACACCCCGTATTTCGGCGGCGAAAACTCAAAGATACCGAATTTTTTATTTTTTACACTGGCTGGTGGATTATTTGTCCCCCTACCTCAGAAATATTTGTACCATAGGGGATACTATAGATTGGGTTTCAACCCCGCGAACCCAACCGACGAATAATTAGAAAATATTACCTGACCCGATTTAAGATAGTATAAGATCTGTCATTATTTTACGGGTAAGTCTCTCTTTGTGTGATTCGTTCAGCCTCCCAGTCTTTTTTATACGACTGTCAGTAATAAGTGCAATATCAATGAAAAATTTAAAAAAAATTTGAAAATTTAAATATTTATGTATAATTTTGAAATAGTTATTTCATAATCAACTATACCTTATACAAATCAACGCTTAAGCTACTTTAGAAAATAGCATAATTTTTATTTTTAAAATAAGCCATAAAGCTCATCAAATAAATGCACAGTATAAACAATTCTTGCTGTTATTGGCTAATATTCGGTCGTTTTTGGCGATAGAAGAACGCTCACAATTTGGTGGTTATTCAAGCGCCTTAATGGGCCGAAGAAATGCTATGGTGAATGCTTACTTGTAGCGGTATGTTATAAAAAAAAGTTTGTAAGGTTTACAATAGGGCTGACCATCCCATGTGATATGTTTTATTACCAGCGTAAGTGGAGGCCAGAAACCACTTGAAAAACGGGGCATGACCCAGCGCCTTAGGGGTAAAATTAAACTAAATCCTTGAATCATGAACGACAAGAAATTTATCGACCAGATGCTTAGTGCGCTATTACATTTTCTGTACAATTTTTTTGTTTATTTTATTTTTATTGTTCCTTTTGATTTATGGAAAAAAGCAACAATACGGCTCGCAGCACAGAAAGATAAAGGAGGCCTGAATGTGAGTAAAATCATTAGTATTTGGCCTTTTTTGACTTTTTTAAAATCTTTTATTCTGGAATTTTTAATCGATGGTACAATTTTTATTTTATATCTGTTTGGAATTGTAATTGCAGTTATTGCATGGATTTCATCCGGAGAATTTATGACTTTTTTAGAAGTATTAGCAATAATCTACTTCTCGCCATTACTACTATCCTTGATCCGAGATTTAATTCAACTCTCTATTTTACCCATTAAAAAATTTCTTAGCTGGGCCCGTAAACCTGCACAATATATGGATTTGGAGATAAAAAATAAATAATCCGCCTGTTTTTATTAATAAGCAGAATGGCCGACAGCATCCACCGAGGAGCTTGCCCTCGGTGGAATTTATGTGCGCTTTTATAACCGATAGATACAACTGGATAGCGGGTATTTATCGTCTTAATCGTGTGGGTTATCTCTCGGTATAGTTGGGAAGATCCGGGCACCTGTTCCTTAGAAATTCGGTGGTACTTCGATCAATGCCACCGATCGGTGCGAGGCGCACTGGCGGTTTAAATTCCCGTCAGACCCTTTACTCGGATAGTGGTTTAGTGCTATTATTTTCCGTAATTCCTTTCAATTATTTAGTGATCGGCCTCCCGAAATATCCCAGAATTTATTGAAAAAGGCACTGAGTTTTTCAATTACGGTGTCGCGTTTTTTGGTTCGGTCGCCGGTGTGTGTAAATCTCGAAACAGGGGGCAGCACTTTGGTGATGCCTGTACCTGTTGTTTGAACATAACCATCGCGAAAAGCGTTGTTAATAAAGTGGTAGGTTTCTTCTTTATTCAGATTCTCCTCTTCGATGATTCGGTCTATCTCTTCAAGCTTTTTGGCGTCAACAAATGTATGCCAGTCTTCATCAACATTCGATGCAGGATTTAAGGAATCAATAAAGTGCTGTATCAGCTCTTTTTTGTTGCGTAGTTCAATACTCGAATCGATGGCTTTGTTGATATTTATCACCATTTCCTTGTCTTGCAAATGGCTCTCGTGATATTGTCTGATCAGTGCCAGAATGTAGTCAATATTGATCTCCACCTGCTTGATCAACTCCATTTCAAAAACAATATCATCGTTGATGTTTTCGCTTTCTCCTTTGTTCTTACCACGAAATTCATTGTACAGGTTGATATACATACTGTGGTAATCCTGCACATCTCTTTCGGACAATACTTCATTGCCCGCAAATTCATCGAAGGTGCTGAGTATATTCTTAAGCTTCAGAATGGCACTATACAACCTGATAAACTCTTTCTGATTTGTTTCTCCGACAATTGGCTCGGCGACCGGAAATTTATCTTGCAAGTCTGTAACCACATCCAAATAACCCCTGATTTCTTTTTCGCCCTCCTTGTAACCATGGTAATATTCACTGTAGGTTTTGAGTAATACTATGCCGCCGGCTTCTTTATCTCCAAACAAGGCAATGCTTTCGTTGGTGGCTTTTTCGAGATTGCGAAAACATATAATATTACCAAATGTTTTGACGGAATTCAGAATACGGTTGGTGCGCGAAAAAGCTTGCAAAAGGCCGTGCAGCCGCAGGTTCTTATCTGCCCAGAGCGTGTTCAGGGTGGTGGCATCGAAACCGGTAAGGAACATGTTCACAACAATCAGCAAATCAATTTCGCGGTCTTTTACCCGTTGCGAAACGTCTTTGTAATAATTCTGAAATTTATCGCCCGAAGTATCGAAATTGGTTTTGAATAGTTGGTTGTAGTCCTGAATGGCAGCTTCCAGAAAGTCTCTGGAACTTTGATCTAAACAGCTTGTATCCTCCAGGTTTTCGTCTTTTATTATGCCGTTATCTTCGTCGTCGGCTTCGTTCACCCCATAGCTGTAAATGGTAGCCACTTTTAGTTTTTTATCGCCGGGCAAATCGGCCATTTGGCTTTTGAATTCAGTGTAATATTTTTTGGCCACTTCAATAGAAGCAACGGCAAAAATGGCGTTAAAGCCGGCTAAACGGCGGTCTTTTAGTTGATAAAAGCTGTTACGTTTTGTTTTTTGGTCGAAATGTTCCCGGATATATTGCACCACATTACTGATACGCTCGGGAGCTGCCAAAGCCTTTTCCCTGTCAATATCCCAAACCTGGGCATCAGCAATATTTTCCTGCTCCTTCATGGTACTGATATAATCGATACGGAAGGGAAGTACGTTTTTATCGGTAATGGCATCTACAATGGTGTAGGTATGTAGCATGTCGCCAAATGCCTGTTGGGTGGTACGCAGGTTGAATTTACTGCTGCTGCTCGAGTTAACAGCAAAAATGGGCGTTCCTGTAAAGCCAAACAGATTATACTTTTTGAAGGCTCTGGTAATGGAGGTGTGCATATCGCCAAACTGCGAACGGTGGCATTCATCGAAAATAATGACGATACGCTGGTTGAACGAAAGGTGGTTTTTATATCGCTTGATGAGTATGGATAATTTTTGAATCGTCGTAATGATAATCCGTGAAGCCGGATTTTCAAGTTGTTTTTTCAGAATAGCCGTATTGGTGTTGCTGTTGGCCGCCCCTTTTTCAAACTTATCGTATTCCTTTATGGTTTGATAGTCGAGGTCTTTCCTGTCGACTACAAACAACACTTTGTCGATAAAGGGCAATTTGCTTGCTAACTGAGCTGTTTTGAACGAGGTTAATGTTTTACCGCTTCCGGTGGTATGCCAGATATAGCCCCCACCTTTGATGCTCCCGTAGGTTTTATAATTGTTCGAAACAGCTATTCTGTTCAGAATACGTTCAGTGGCCACAATCTGGTAAGGACGCATAGCCAGCAGAAGCTTTTCGGAAGTAAAAACACAATACTTTGTAAGCAAGTTTAGCAAGGTGTGTTTGGCAAAGAATGTACGTCCAAAATCCATTAAATCGGTAATTGGCCGGTTGTTGGCATCGGCCCACCAGGAGGTGAATTCAAAGCTGTTGCTGGTGCGTTTCCCCTTTTTTATAGCTCCGTCGCCCAACTCCCTGATATGCGTAAAACGGG
>Ga0116152_10003586_pt1 | contig 12442 bp, 11 predicted proteins | sample AD_UKC119_MetaG_FD_89894 | JGI IMG/M metagenome (GOLD analysis project Ga0116152, IMG submission 89894) | Active sludge microbial communities of municipal wastewater-treating anaerobic digesters from Hong Kong - AD_UKC119_MetaG | ecosystem: Engineered > Bioreactor > Anaerobic > Digestate...
AGTCGCACCCGATTGCCGGCTGACAACTCAGTGTAGTAGTCGTGGCGCATCACCTGCAGCACCACCAGTCGGCTGATCAGAACGCTGGTCAGGAGAAAGATGACTATGGCAGCGACCAACGAACGCTGCTCGAACAATCGTTGTTCGCCCCAGCGATCCTTGATGCGTACGGCGCCCATTGTGATTGACCCGCTACCGGGCCGCGTGCGTGCGACCGAGCGCCAACGCAACGATCGGCCAGAGTGCCGCACCGATCATCGGGTGCACCCAGCGCCAGGGAGAATTGACCGCGTGCCCAGTCCAGCCGTCGATGCTCCAGACGACGACCTCGTACAGCGCCAGCATGGCGAAGATGAATAGCGACTGCTGCAGCATGGTCTGATTGCGCAGACGCTGATGGAACGTGATGGCGATGTAGGCGACCATACAGACCGACAAGGCGTGTTGCCCCAGTACCGCGCCTTTGGTTACATCGAGTGCGAGACCAGCGACGAACGCGACGAGAATTCCGCCCGCCCGCGGTGCGGCGATGCACCAATAGAGCACGACCAATACCATGAACGCGGGCCGCATGATCGACAGCCAGATGGGCAGCGGTAACAGCTGTACTCCCAAGGCTAACAACATGGTCAGCGCGAGCATCTTGCGCGGTTCGCCTGGCCAGCTCATTCCTGCGGTTCCGTTGGGTCGGACGCCATCGGCGCAGCGGACGGCGTTGGGGTCGGCTGGAATGCCGCCGAGCCGGCGGTCTGCTCGTCTGCCGCGGCCGCCGGGTGCGCTGGCGAAAACCAGACGAACAGGACGTGCCGGTCGCGGTCGACGCGCGCGGTCGGCGTCGCGAAGATTTGTGCCAGCGATTGCGAAGGATCGCGTTTCGCACTGGCGATACTGGCGACCGGCAGGCCGTGCGGAAACACGCCACCCAAGCCCGAGGTGACCAATTGGTCGCCTTCACGGATATCCGAATTGAGCGGTACGTAGGGCAGGCTGAGTCGATCCGCTTCGCCGACACCGACGGCAATGGTCCGCAGGCCGCTACGCGCTACTTCCACCGGCAACGCGTGCTCCGCATCGGTGATCAGAATGATCTCCGAGCTCCACGGGCCGACCCGCAGCACCTGACCCAGCACGCCGTCGGCCGTCATCACGGGTTGCGCCTTGACGACGCCATTGGCGGCGCCGCGATTGATCAGCAGGCGTTGTCGCAGCACGGACAACTCGACGCTAACTACTTCACCGATCAGTGTCTTCTCTATGAGCGGCGGAATTGCGCGCCGCAGGCCACGCAGTTGCGCGTTCTCCCGCTCCAGCGCGGCAAACCGCAAGGCTTTCAGCTTCAGCTCACGCAGTTCGGCGGCGAGCGCCGCGTTCTCGGCAGTCAGCTGCGCTCGGTCGGTGAAATTGCCACGCGTCCAGCGCCAGGCCGCGCTTGGCGAGTTGACCGCGAGCTGCAAGGGGTAGGCGACCGCAGAAAGACCGCTGCGTACGGTCTCCAGCCAACCGCCTCGTTGGTCGTAGAACATCAGGGCGACGCAGACCACCGAATAGACGAAGAAGCGAAAGCCGTAGGCTGGGCTCCGTCCGGTGAGCGAGCGAGTGTTGGTGCCGAACTTAGCCACGGCAGCCGATGGCTATTCGAGTCCGAAGTGGCCCGGCCCCATCTCGTCCATCAATTCGAGGATGCGACCACCGCCGCGCGCTACGCAAGTCAGCGGATCTTCGGCGATCACCACCGGCAGGCCCGTCTCTTCCATCAGCAGTTTGTCGATGTCGAGCAGCAGTGCACCACCACCTGTTAGCACGATGCCGCGTTCCGCAACGTCCGCGCCCAGTTCAGGTGGTGTCTGTTCGAGCGCCTGTTTGACCGCGCCGACGATCCCTTGCAGCGGCTCCTGCAGCGCTTCCAGGATCTCGTTCGAATTGAGGGTAAAGCTGCGCGGCACGCCTTCCGACAGGTTGCGGCCCTTCACTGACAGCTCCCGCACCTGTTGGCCGGGGTAGGCGGAACCGATTTCGATCTTGATGCGTTCCGCAGTCGCCTCGCCGATCAGAATGCCGTAGTTGCGTCTGACGTAATTCATGATCGCTTCGTCGAAGCGATCGCCGCCGATGCGTGCCGAGGCCGCATAGACGATGCCGTTCAAAGACAGTACCGCGACTTCGGACGTGCCGCCGCCGATGTCGAGCACCATCGAGCCACGCGGTTCATGCACGGGCAGGCCCGCACCAACAGCGGCAGCCATGGGCTCGCTAACAATTCCAACGCTGCGCGCACCGGCGCCCTCGGCCGATTCCTTGATCGCGCGACGCTCAACCTGCGTAGAGCCAATGGGCACGCAAACGAGCACGCGCGGTGAGGGCTTCAGTACGCGATTGCCGTGCACCTTGCTGATGAAATACTGCAGCATCTTTTCGGTGTACGTGAAGTCGGCGATGACGCCGTCCTTCATCGGCCGTACGGCAGTGATATGCCCGGGCGTGCGGCCGAGCATGTTCTTGGCCTCGGCGCCGACGGCTACGATGACCTTGCCGCCGCGGCTCGGTTCATCCTGCACAGCGACCACTGATGGCTCATTGAGCACGATGCCCTTGTCGCGGACATAGATAAGCGTGTTGGCGGTCCCGAGATCGATCGATAGATCGGTCGAGAACAAGCCTCGTAAACGTTTGAACATTAATTGGCGACCGAGACGCGCCATCCAGCGCGAAATATTCTGTCAATTTAACAATCTACAGGACACTCCACAAGGCAACGTGTATGATTTCGCGCACACTTTGCGCAACTTTTTTATGAGCCTCGACCGAGCCCAGATCCAGTCCATCGCGCACCTGGCCCGCCTCAACCTGAGCGAGGCTGAGGTGCCGGTCTACCAAGAAAGCCTGTCGCGGATCGTCGATCTGGTTAGCCAGCTCGAGGGGGCCGACACGGTGGATGTCGTGCCGATGGCGCACCCGTTGCCGGGCCTCGCACAGCGCCTACGGCCCGACGAGGTGGTCGAGACGGACAACCACGAGACATACCAGCGCAATGCGCCGCAGGTCGAGGCCGGCCTCTATCTAGTGCCCAAAGTCATCGAGTAGGTCGGGTTCATGTTCAAGAAGACCCTCGCAGAGCTTGCTCGGGGCTTGCGGGCCAAGGAGTTCTCGTCAGTCGAGCTGACCCGCGCGCTGCTGAAGCGCATCGACGAGAGTCAGCCGGCGCTCAATTCCGTGATTTCGATCACAGCGGATTCGGCCATGGCGGCGGCGGCGGCGGCTGACGGGCAGATCGCGGCCGGCACTGCCAAACCCCTGACCGGGCTGCCGGTCCTGCATAAGGACATCTTCTGTACCAAGGGCGTGCGCACCACGTGTGGTTCGCGGATGCTGGACAATTTCGTCTCGCCGTACGACGCAACGGTCGTCGCCCGGCTGCGGCAGGCCGGCATGATCATGCTCGGCAAGGCGAACATGGACGAATTCGCCATGGGCTCGTCGAACGAAACGAGTTACTTCGGCGCAGTCAAGAACCCCTGGAATCCCGCACTGGTGCCGGGCGGGTCGTCGGGCGGCTCGGCGGCGGCAGTTGCCGCGCGCCTCACCCCGATGGCGACGGCGACGGATACGGGTGGCTCAATCCGGCAGCCGGCAGCGCTCTGTGGCGTCACGGGCATCAAACCCACTTATGGTCGGGTGTCGCGGTACGGCATGATCGCATTCGCCTCGAGCCTCGATCAGGCGGGCATCATCGCTTTAACAGCGGAAGACGCAGCGCTCGTGCTCAATGTCATGGCGGGATTCGATCCGCACGATTCCACCAGCGTCGATGCGCCGGTGCCGGATTACACGGCGACGCTTGGCGACTCGCTGCAGGGCCTGCGGATTGGGATCATTCAGCAATTTTTCGACGCCGGACTCGATCCTGCGGTCGCCGCAGCGGTACGTGCCGCGCTGGCCGTCTACGAGCAGCTCGGTGCGACGCTGGTCGAGGTCGATCTGCCGGCGTTGCCTTTGTCGGTGCCTACTTACTATGTGGTCGCACCAGCCGAGGCCTCGTCGAATCTGGCGCGTTTTGACGGCGTGCGCTTCGGCTACCGCTGCCAGGATCCGGTCAATCTGGAAGATCTCTACAAGCGCTCGCGCGGCGAAGGCTTCGGTGCCGAGGTCAAGCGGCGCATCATGACTGGCACCTATGTCCTGTCCGCCGGCTATTACGATGCCTACTATCTCAAGGCGCAGCGTGTGCGACAGCTGATCGCGCAGGATTTCGCGCGGGCGTTCGCCAATGTCGACGTGCTCGTTGGGCCCACCACACCCACGCCCGCCTTCGCGCTCGGTGCCAAGACCGCGGATCCGATTACGATGTATCTCAACGACATCTATACCATCGGGGCCAACATGGCCGGCTTGCCGGCGCTGTCGATCCCGTGCGGTTTCGCTGCCGAGCTGCCGGTGGGTCTGCAGATCATCGGTGCGCACTTTGCCGAAGCCAGGCTGCTGAACGTGGCGCACCAGTACCAGTTGGCTACTGACTGGCACCGACGCGTGCCGCTGGTCTGGGCCGAGTGAGGCGGGCTGCATGAGCACTAACGATTGGGAAACCGTCATCGGGCTCGAAATCCATGCGCAGCTCGCGACGCGCTCGAAGATCTTCTCGGGCTCGGCCACGGCCTATGGCGCCAGCCCGAACGCGCAGGCGAATCTGGTCGACCTCGGTTACCCCGGCGTGCTGCCCGTGCTGAACGCGGAAGTGGTGCGCATGGCCGTCATGTTCGGGTTGGCCGTGGGCGCTTCGATTGCGCCGCGCTCGGTGTTCGCGCGCAAGAATTACTTCTATCCGGATCTTCCCAAAGGCTACCAGATCAGTCAGTTCGAGCTGCCAATCGTTAGCCAGGGGTCGCTCGACATCGTGCTCGATGATGGCGAGCGCAAGCGGATTGGCATCACTCGCGCCCATCTCGAGGAAGACGCCGGCAAGTCGATGCATGAAGGCCTCGGCAAATTCACGGGCATCGATCTGAACCGAGCCGGTACGCCCCTGGTCGAGATCGTGTCCGAACCGGACATGCGTTCCGCCAAGGAAGCGGTCGCATACCTCAAGAAGGTGCACACCCTGGTGCGGTATCTCGAGATCTGCGACGGCAACATGCAGGAGGGTTCGTTCCGTTGCGACGCCAATGTGTCGGTGCGCAAGCGCGGCGCCAGCGAGTTCGGGACGCGCGCCGAGATCAAGAACATCAATTCCTTCCGCTACGTCGAAAAAGCGATCAACTACGAAGTGGCGCGGCAGATCGATCTGCTCGAGTCGGGCGGCAAGGTAGTGCAGGAAACACGGCTGTACGATCCCGACGAGGGCGAGACGCGTTCGATGCGTTCGAAAGAGGAGGCCAACGACTACCGTTACTTCCCGGATCCGGATCTGTTGCCGCTCGAGATTGATCAGGCATACATCGACCAGGTGCGCGCCAGCTTGCCGGAGTTGCCGGATCAGAAAGCGGCGCGGTTCAGCAGCTCTTATGGATTGTCGGACTACGATGCCGGCGTGTTGACCGCGGGACGCGACTTGGCCGATTACTTCGAGGCCACGGCCGCGGCAATCGCAAGCAGCCCGCCTTCCGCCGAACATGCCAAGCTCGCGGCCAACTGGGTGTCAGGCGCGTTGGCCGCAGCGCTCAATGCCAATAACCTGGAGATTACAGCGAGCAGGATCAGTGCGCCGTCCCTCGCCGCTCTGTTGCGTCGCATCGCCGACAATACGATTTCCGGCAAGATCGCGAAAGACGTATTCGAGGAGATGTGGACGAGCGGTCGTGAGGCCGACGCGATCATCGAATCGAAGGGCTTGCGGCAGATCACCGACACCGGTGCGATCGAGCGTGCGATCGATGAGGTCATCGCCAAGAGCCCGGCGCAGCTCGCGGACTATCGTGCCGGCAAAGACAAGTTGTTCGGCTATTTCGTTGGCCAGGTGATGAAAGCGACTGGTGGCAAGGCCAATCCGGCCCAGCTCAACGAGTTGTTGAAAGCGAAACTGATTGCGTCGCCGGACTGATGCTGGAGTCGGATCGGGTTTGCCGTTTTCTGCTGGATGAGCGCCCCGTGCGGGGTCAGGCCGTACGCCTGGAAGCCAGCTGGTCCGCCTTGCTCGAGCACGCTGACTATCCGCCGGCCGTCAGAATTCTGCTGGGTGAGGCCGTGGTCGCCAGCGTGCTGCTGGCAGCGACTCTGAAGTTCGAGGGCGCCTTGACCCTGCAGCTGCAGGGCAACGGCCGAGTATCGCTGCTGGTCGCCCAATGTACCCATGATTTCCGGGTGCGGGCGATGGCGCAATTCGATACAGCCAGCGATGCGACTGGATTTCGCGCGCTCGTGGGCGACGGCAACATGGCGGTGACGGTGGAGGCGGACGATCGCGAGGCACGCTACCAGGGTGTCGTGCCGTTGGCGGGTGAGTCGTTAGCCGAATCGCTGGAGGAGTATTTTGACCGCTCGGAGCAGATTCCGAGCATCGTGCGATTGACGGCGACCGCTGAGGCGATCGCGGGCGTGCTCGTGCAGCGTTTGCCGGAGACTGGCGCTCTTAGCACTGACGTCGTGGCACTCGACGAGTTGTGGTTGCGTCTTGCCGCGGCCGTACACACGATGCCTAGTGAAACCGTACTCGAGCCGGCCGCCGAGGTTGTGGTGCGCGCGGCAATGGCAGGCGAGGATGCGCGCTTGTTTGCGGCGCAGCCGGTCGAGTTCGAATGCCGCTGTTCAGCGGAACGCGTGGCCGCACTGCTGCGCAGTCTCGGCGAGCGAGAAGTGCGTGAGGTGCTGGCAGAGGAAGGCGCCGTGACAGTGACCTGCGAGTTCTGTCATCGGCCCTACGCATTCGATTCGATCGAAGTCGAGCGCCTGTTTGCGAGTGTCGACATGGCGCCGGGGACTGATTCGATCAATTGATCCAATCGGGCGCGCCATGCCTCGTCAACGCAGATCGGCTGCCGGTAGCCAGACGCGCATCATCAAACCACCACCGTCGCGCAGACTGGCGTCAACGCCGCCGCCGTGCGCCTCGAATACCCGGCGCGCGATCGCAAGACCAAGCCCGGTGCCGGTGCCGTGCGTAGCGTTCGGCGCCCGGACATACGGCTCGAACATCTGCGGCAGGAATTCTGCGGGCACACCCGGGCCGCGGTCGGCGATCGTAACGACGCACTGTGCGGCGTCTCGCGTTATCGCGATGGAAACGACCGAGTCGACTGCGGTATGGCGAATGGCGTTGCGCAGGATATTTTCGAAGCCGCTACGCAGTAGGTCCGGATCGCCGACGACTGTGGCGCTGTCGATCGCATTGGTCTCAATGCGACAGTCGTGCGTTGCGGCTTCGAGGTCCTCGTCGCGCGCCAGCGTACGCAGCAGTTCCTCCAGCTTCACCAGATGCTGCTGCAACGGAGTCGGGCTCGAGTCGACTCGCGAGAATGTCAGCAGATCGCCGATCGCTCGGTCGATCCGGCGGATTTCCTGCTCGATGCGTGTCACGGTCGCGTCTTCGATGGAACTCCGATGCGCAGCCAGTCCGACTGCTGCCTGCAGGCGAGCGAGCGGCGAGCGCAGCTCGTGCGAGAGGTCGCTCATCAGTCGTGAGCGACTACTGAGGAGACCGGCAATCTGCGCGGCCATGCGATTCACGTCCGCGGCGAGATAGCCCAGTTCGTCGCGCCGCGCGGCGATCGCGCTCGGCACGCGCGCTTCGATCTGGCCGGATGCGAGCTCCCTCACGACTCGCTGCAGTTCGCCCAGCGGCCGACCGACGCCGCGGGCAATCCACCACGCTACCGTCGCGATCACCAGTATGGCAGCCGCCAGCAGGCCGAGCGTGGTCAGGCTGCTGCCGAGCAGCGTGAAACGCCGCGGCAGAACCAGAAAAGTGTAGATCTCACCGTTCGGCGCCAGCAGCTGCGGTGCGAGGCGTACGGGTTGATAGTTGTCAGCCGTGTCGGTCGGCACACCGACCACCGAGCGGCGGATGAAGTCTGCGTATAGTTTCGGCAATGGCAAACCACGGATGTCGCGGCTGGCGGCGTCGAGCACGTAAACGGTGACGTCCTCGGGAATTGCGGCCTCGGTACGCAACCATCGTTCGAGAGCGGGGCGCCCGCCAGCGCGCAGTACTGCCGCGGCCTCGCGGCCGATACCGCTGTGTTTGGTTGCGGTGTAGTTCTCGAGTTCACCGGTGGCAACGATATAGACGCTCACCAGTGACAGCACGACGAACGCGAGCAGCGCGGTCCCGATATAGAGCGCCATGCGCCAGTAGAGTCGAGTAGACGGTAGCTGCATCGATTCAATGCTCGGGGAAATCCAGCACGTAGCCTTGACCGCGGACGCTGCTGATGCAGTCCTTGCTCAAACCCGCGGCGCGCAATTTGCTGCGCAGTTTGCTGATCAGCGTGTCGATACTGCGATCGTAGGCTTCCAGGGGGCGTTCCAGCGCCAGTTGTGTCAAGCGCGCACGCGACAGCACTTCGCCGGCATGCTGCATCAGCTGTTCCAGCACGCGCATCTCGGCGGCCGTGAGATTCAGTAGCTGGGTCTGCAGATAGGCCTCGCGACGGCGCGTATCGAGACGTACCGGCCCGATCTGGAGCATTGTGGGTACGCCATCTGCGCGGCGCTCGGGACGCACCCTCTTCAGAATCGTGCGGATGCGCAACGTCAGCTCCAGCGGACTACATGGCTTCGCGAGGTAGTCATCCGCGCCCCGCAGCAGCCCCAGGATGCGCTCCGATTCTTCGCCGCGTGCAGTGAGCATGATCACCGGGAAATCGTGCCGCGCGCGCAAGACCTGCAGCGCTTCAAAGCCACTCATGCCGGGCAACATGACGTCCAGCACCGCGAGGTCAGGCGGGGCTTGCGCGATCTGGTGCAGTGCCGCCTCGGCGCTGTGTACGACGTCTGTCTCGAACCCCTGCAACTGCAGGAATTCCTGCAGCATTGCCGCCAGCTCGACGTCATCGTCCACCAATAGCAATCTTTGTGATGGTGTTTGCATTGATTTCGCGTTGTTAACCGGCTGTTGACACAGCGCCGTAACGCTTGGCCCTAGACTGGCAAGCATAGGAGAAATAGATGAACACGCAAGCACCCGCTGCTCCGCAGAGCAAATTGATGAGTCTGTTGTATCGTCCGCCTTGGGTCGGCCTGTTGGCCTTCGTCATCGTGTTCGTCGTACAGGCGTTGGGCCACACGGTGATGATCGTGATGGAAGACGTCTGGCCGGGGCCCGCCTATGTTTATCAGTCCGCGTTCGCGATGGGCCTGTTCGGTGCGGTGCTTCTGTTCCTTGGCATGAAGAACAGCAACGAAGTCTCGGCCACCTGGTATGGCTTCTGGGCTGGCACGTTCCTGTGGACCGGCTGGATCGAATTTTCGTTCGTCTGGTCCGCTAACTACCTCGGCGTGCCTGACTTGATGGACAAGGCGGTGGCCGGCGCGATTGCCACCAAGGCAGAGTACCTGGTGATGATGTCCTCGATCGGTGTCATGTCAGCGACACTGGTGTACTTTCTGCTGAATAAGGAAACGAAGTGCAACTTCTTCCTCTGGTTCCAGCGCCACGGGGGTCTGAAGACGGGCAAACCCACCCCCGGGCATCAGCGCAACTTCGCCGCGATAACCGCGCTCGAGACGGTGTACGTGGTTTGGTTTTGTTACCTGTTGCTGCTGTTCATTTACGATGAGAACATCCTGGGCGATCGCCATCCGGTCACCTACGGCATCTTCTTCCTGAATGTCATCTGGGCGGTCTATCTGTTCCAGCGTCTGATGAAGTTCTGGAAAGTGACGACCGCCATCCGCTACGGCATTCCGACGGCGATCATTGCCTGGAACGCCGTCGAGATTGCCGGTCGCTGGCATCTGTTCACGGAGTTTTGGGAGAGGCCGCAAGAGTTTGCGATCGAGATGAGCCTGTTCACGCTGGGCGTCATCATCGCGGCAGTGCTGGCAGCGCGTACACCCGCGCACAAGAAGGCGGAGCTTTCGCGGCAGCAGCTGGAGACGCCCGAGAAGCAGCCAGCCCAGAGCTGAGCACCTCGGTAAATGTCAATGTCGGTCTCTGGCGAAGTGCGCCAGTGCATCGCGTGCATCGTTCCAGAGCGCGAATGACAATGGCTGCGTGGCGTCTTCGTAGAACGCCGACAGGTTCGCACTCGTGGCGATGAAAGTGAGCGTGGCGGCGTCGACCTGATATGCGGTGGTGGCATATTCGGGGGCGGCCGGCGGCAGGAGGCGCGGATCTCCCTGCAGGTCAGCCGGCAGTTCGTCGGCAAGCGGTTCCAGACGTATGTCGCGTCCGTCGGCCACAATGACGAGTTTCGTGTTGGCGTCGAGCGACTCGTCGTTGACTCGCTTGTCGATCGTGGACCAGCGATAAGCAATGAGGGCGAGTGTGAACTTGCCGGCTTGGTCACGTTCGACCGCCACCAGCGTGATGTAGTCGCGCACGTTGGCGGCGATGTCGCGTCGTTCGCGGGCGAACACCAACGGCTGATCGACCACGGTCAGTGTGACGCCGGTCCGCTCATCCAGATGGCTCCGCGGCTCGGGCGGCGGCAGTGCGGTACAGGCGCCGAGCACGCACAGGCTCGCCAGTGTTGCCACGCAGACGGTCGTGCGGTTCAGCGCCACTGCTCTCAGAAGCTCAACCGATAGCCAAGGCCGAAGTAGTAACGCCTGGTCTTCTCCGTCTCGACGGGCAGTAGATCGCGACTGCCGAGTTCGGCGCCACCTTCGAATTCGATCCACGTCCGGCCTTTCTGATAATCGAGCCGCAGCGTCGGAACGTACAAGATTTCCCGGGCCGAATCCAGCTGCGACACACGTCGATCTACCCGTATGCGCGGACCGAGCCGCCACGCGCCGCCGATCGGCAGGCGGCTCGCCAGGCCCACCGAATCGATCTTTCTGTTGCTAGAGTCCTGTGTGCGCAATTGCAGCACCCACCAGTCGCTCGACTTCCATAGGCTAGAGCCAGACAGCTGCAGCTGGATTGTGCGGTCGAGACCGGTGGCGGGCGTGGCTTCGACGCCGCCCGACGCGACGCTCGCCGCAGTGCGGCTCGCAAATACGTCGAGGCTCATTTCGAATCGCTCACCGAGCGGGCGTGACAGTGATAGCGAGTAGGCATCGCTCAGCGGCGTACGGTCCTCAGCCAAACGCCGGATCTCCTCCGACGAAAACAGGCCCAACAGTTCATCGAGCGTGGCCACCGGCTGGCCGATCAGCGCATTGCGAGTGGTTAGCACTGGCGACTGACGATGGTCCAGATTGAAACTCAAAGCCCACCGCGCCGGCAATTGTAGGCTGCCCATCAACACGACACTGTTCAGTTGCTGATAGAAGAAGTCGTAGTCGATCAAGGTCACCAGCGTACGACCAGGCACGAAATACCGTGTCTCGAAGCCAACGGCTCGTCGATCGGTCTCACCGGCATACTGCTGCGCGATCAGATAGGTGCTGAAGTCCCAATGCTCGCGGAACGGTCCGAAGTCCGTGGAAATGCCGATGAACTGCCGGTCCATTTGCGGGCTCGAACGCGTCGATTCCACCGGCAAACCCACCGCAACATTGACGGCCATCTTGGGTCGCAACTGATAGGAGCCGAACAAGCCGTCGAAGGTGCCGAGCAAGCCACCAGAATTGCGCGATTGCCGGCCAAAGCGCGCGGCGATGCCACGCTCGCGATCGGTCAGCTCGACGAACGCGGCTGAGACCCGCGCCTGATCGCCCGGTCCGTTCGTCAGCATATCTTTCGCGTAACCGGCGGATACACGTGCCACGAAGTCGTATTGCTCGCCACGTCGGCGCGCGATGAAATCGCCGTCCGTGTACACCGCATTCTGCGTCTGTTGCGAGGTGTTGACTTCCGGTGCGCTGATCGAGTTGTTCTCCCAGCGATAGGTCTGCGCTGCGCCGCCGGTGAGCTTCCAGGCGCCGTCGTCGCGGCCACCACCCGTGCCGGTCTTGGCCGCCAGTGCGGCCGTTGCCAGCGCGCGCAGGCGTTTGCGGATGCGCCCGGCGGCATCGCCGTCCGGATAACGTCGCAGGTACTCCTGGTACTCCGCTTTCGCGTGCGCTACCTGCCCGGCGCGTTCGCGGGTCAGGCCTAGCAGCTCCTGCGCCTGTGAGCGGGCTGGGTACTCCGGCTGACGTGTCAACTTGGTCAGGAGCTCCGTGCTCTTGGCGTAATCCTTGCGACTCATTGCCCTGCGAGCCGCGTCCAATAGCTTGGCGCGCTCATCGTCTGGCAGTGCCGGATCGATTGGTACGGTCGGGGCAACCGTGGACACTTTGTCGATCGGCTCGCCGACTGCATTTGGCTCGTCATCGATGCCTAGCCACGCACGCGGATACTGCTGCTGCGCCACCACCAACAAGCGGTCCGCATCAGGGCGGCGCACGATCGGACCCGCACGCA
>Ga0116152_10003593_pt1 | contig 12430 bp, 10 predicted proteins | sample AD_UKC119_MetaG_FD_89894 | JGI IMG/M metagenome (GOLD analysis project Ga0116152, IMG submission 89894) | Active sludge microbial communities of municipal wastewater-treating anaerobic digesters from Hong Kong - AD_UKC119_MetaG | ecosystem: Engineered > Bioreactor > Anaerobic > Digestate...
GATCCAAAAACTTCATTACTCAATGCATGGAACCAGTTTCACAACTGTCCCAATGTATTTGTCACTGACGGAGCCTGTATGCCTACCACCGGTTGCCAGAATCCTTCACTGACGTTTATGGCCTTAACGGCCAGGGCGGCCAATTATGCTGCTGAACAGTTGAGGAAGGGGGAGCTGTAGAGGAAGGAGCTATTAGATTTAAGATTTAAGATGTGAGATTTAAGATGTGAGATTTAAGATTTAAGATTTGAGAGACGAGATGTGAGATAAAAAATACAAAAATCAACCATGGATCGAAGAACTCTATTACGCTCGATAGCCATTATTACCGGTGCAACTGTAGTCGGTGGTGAATGGTTACTCAGCGGATGTAAAAGCCCCCAAGCGAAAGCTGGATTGTTTTCAACTCAGGATGTTTCCTTGATGGATGAAATAGCAGAAACGATCCTGCCGGCTACGGATATTCCCGGAGCTAAAGCAGCCGGGGTTGGTTCGTTTATGGCGTTAATGGTGGAGGATTGTTACAATCCGGATCAGCAAAATGCCTTTACCGAAGGGTTGACGAGCCTTGAAGCGCAGTGCTTGAAGTCTACCGGAAAATCCTTTTTAGCTGCTCAACCGGCGGATCGGGAAACATTCCTCATTGCTCAGGATCAGGAGGCTAAAAAGGCACTGGCCGAAGGCGGATTTCATTATTTCACCATGATCAAACAGCTGGTCTTGTTTAGCTATTTTACCACTGAAATAGGAGCTACCCAGGGCTTGCGATATGTTTCGGTTCCAGGCAGGTATGAGGGTTGCATTCCCTATGTAAAAGGGGAGAAGGCTTGGGCATTGTAGGGAAGATATCTGTCTTTGATTTATGCGACCCCATTGAATGTTAGCTGTAAAAATTTTTTTTCATCAAGATTGAAAAGCACCCCCCAAACCGACTCGCCTCCATCACAAATGATGACTGGTTTAAATTGCCAGTCCGGGTAATAATTATGTAGATCTTCGGGTGAATCAATTTGAAAAGCATTGATATAAATGTATTTTTTATGGTCAATGATTAATCCGGTATACTGAAATACTGTCCTTTTTAGCTTTTTTATTTGAACTGCTGGATTGCAGCAGTCTATGGATTTTGTTTTAAGAAGTTTTCTGAAGTTATTTTCCAATACAGAAATTTCATTTGAGGTAGGTGTGAAGAAATTTTCGACTTTGGTGGGAGATGTCCTGGAGCATTGGTCTAAAACATTTCTACCTTCAATTTGATCTAAAATTGTGAAATAATTTGGAGTATATTTCTTTGTCTGTGCGCAAGCAGCTAGTCCTAATAAAATAAGAATTGAAATAATATAATTTGGGGCATTTATTTCTTTTGTCATAATTCAGATAGTATAAATTATTAAACTAAGGGATTAATAAATGTGTAGATTATAACTAACGCGTTGAGTGGTTAAACCGTGATTAAATTATTTTGCGCAATCTTTAGATTATTAGTTAGTTATGTAGAATCTTGCCTATTAGAGCATCCCCCCAATGCTGTAGCCAGCGCTAATTTATTACTAAACTACTCAGACTTTCAAGGCTTAGGTTAAAGAATATTTCGAAGTTCTACTAATTGTCATCCTTTTGGGTTTACAGTTTTGAGCTAAACTTTTAAAGCTACCGCTTTTTGCATTTCATTTATTCGAAGTGGTTGTTTTAAGATACAACCGTCTCTTCAGAGGGTTCACGCAACTGGTTGAACAATTCAAAAACAGCATTTTTGCTGCCGTCGAAAGACGGTGAGGCGTGCGCATGCCGCTAAAATGGTGACTCCGAAGAACTTAATATCCAGGACCCCATACAGTTGCACTGAACGCTAAGGTGAGTTTTGCGTGAATCGAGGTTTTTGGTTCGTTTTTGCCGGAACAAAAATGAACGAATACGCCAAGCAGCGACCCTTGCTACCAGAATTATATTTCGGAACAATTGGAGTTACATAAAATTTCTTTCCCTAACTTGTTAAAGAGTAATTACAATAGTACCTAAGAACCAAATATGATTTGGAAAGCTAACCACTTAAAGCGTTATAACTATTCAGGATGGTGCTTTATGGAAGAAGAAGGGCTCATTGTACGTTGCCCGAATTTGCGGTAAAAATACTCAAGGGTCAGAGCGCCCGAAAAAGTAATCATGCAAGCATAAAATGCACTTCTTTGGGTATTCCATTGATAGTGGAGCAGGGAAATAAATACAAAAAACAATACCAGGAGATTCAGGATGATTAGCCACTTATGACCACCATATTGTTTGACCAGGTTTAAATGAGACAATAAAACGGCGATGTAAATGACCGTCATCACAGCGCTGGTAATTGAAGCAATTGCTTCAAGATTAAAAAATAAGGCAAAAGCCAGACCCAGTCCAGCAGTCAGGTATAACCCTTCAGTTGATTTAAACCATACCTTGCGGTCAAAAATGGCTGGTAATTCTCCGTCTTTCGCCAGGGAATAGGCAATGTTTGAACCGCCAAACAGCGTAGCATTCAATGCCGAAGAGATTGAAAACAAGGCACCAATGGTAATCAATACGAAGCCGAAATTTCCCAAAAACGGTTTTGCTGCTATAGCCAATGCATTTTCCTGGGCTTTGATTATTTCGGCTAAAGGCAGGTTGCCAATGGTGACTATGGAGATAAAAACATAAAAAATCATGACCACAACGATGCTGAGGTAAATGGCACGGGGTACATTTTTTACTGGGTTTTTCATGTTCTCTGAAGCATTGGTGATCAGTCCGAATCCTATGTACGAGAGGAAAAATAATATGGAAGCATTAAGAGTGCCATGCCGATGGACGGTATCAAAACCTGGTTTGGTGAGATTCCATTTTATGGTTAAAAAACCACCCAAAATGAAGACGAGCAAGATGCTGAGTTTGATCATTACAATATAGAATTCCGCCTTGCCGACAGCCTTACTGCCAAGGAAGTTTAAGCCGATGAAGAACAAGATCAGTAGGACTTCAACAATTCCGACATGGAGGGCGGTAGGTTCCACATGAATGAACGGCAGCAGATATCCGGCAAAACCCTTAAGAAAAAGTGATATGGAGACGACATAGCTTAACCACATCAGGATACTCAATGTGCCCGTGGTTATACCATCACCCAATCCTTTGAGAATGAATGCGATCGGCCCTGCATTTGAGATGATTTTACGCCCCAGAATGGCATAGGAATAGGCGACAGCCAGGGCATAAAGTCCGGACAGAATGAACGCCAGAGGCATGTCATTTTTAGCTATCTCAGCACCCAAACCAAAGATGGAGAAAATACTTGCACCGATCATCGACCCGACTGCCATCGAAACGACCTCGATCAGACTCAGCGACTTAGTGGTGTGTTCTGCCATGATTACATTGTTCCGGTATGGGGATTGAATATAGGCAATTCAGAATTGCGGTATGGTATTCGCGATTCGGTGTTCTCAACAATCAGCTTAATCCGCAAATCAGTTCCCGGCCAGAATTACGCAGATTATCCCGTAGGATGTGGATTGCATGCTTGGCATTCCTAAACTTCCCATGGAGACGAAAACACGGAAACACCTAAACACGTTCGTGAACAGGTTATCCTGCTTTTTCGTACCTTTTCCTAATCAATTGATCGCCTGGCTTATGGCTTCACCCGAAGTATATATATCGCATGCCTGGGGAGGGGAGAGTGACGTTGTCCTCAAAAAGATCGTCGACCGGCTCCAGCATGAAAAGATCAACCTGGTTTACGACCACAAAGACCTGCAATACCGAGGTAGCATCCGTGCCTTTATGGATGAATTGGGTAAGTCCAAGGCTGTGATCATCATCCTCAGCAACAAATACCTGCATTCGGAATATTGCATGTTTGAGTTGCTGCAGATCTACAACAATGAGCGGTTTATGGACCGCATCTTCCCGGTGGTGCTGGATGAAGTGAACATTGCCAAGTCGACCGAACGGATTGAGTTGGTTAAATACTGGGAAAACCAATCGTTCGAGTTGGAAGAAAAGATCAGGGAGTTGCGTTCGCTTTCCTATATTGAGGGTATTACCGATGACCTCAATTTGTATGGGGACATCCGGAAGAATATCGCCAAACTAACCTACATTCTCCGCGATATCAATACCCTTAATATCCGGCTGCATACCGAAGAAAACTTTGAAAGCCTGGTCAAACAGATTCAGGAGGCTTTAAAGCGAATACCCTTGCCGGAAAAAGCAACCCAACTGGAGTGGCGCGATAAGAAGTCCGGAAAGGTCAAATGGTGGGTCTATGCGGCACCGGTTATTATTTTGATGCTCCTAGCAGGGATGTGGTTGTTTCGACCAACGAAGATCGTCAGCTCAAACGCTCCTAATTTTGATGCCTGGCTGGGTACCTGGCACCAGGAAGTGCAGAGCGAAGGCGATCCCATCCGGGGCGATGTCTTATTGTCCATGGATAAAAACCGGCTTACCGGCATGGTGTCCAATTTGTATGCAGACCAATCCACCTCCTCCAACGAATTGTTTGATCTGACCGTCTCTAATAATGGCAGGCGTCTGGAGGGGAAATGGAAGACCATTGAATTGCTAAGCCCGCAGGAAGGCACCTTCTCCTGGCAACTGGAAGGGGATCAATTTGAAGGTTATTATACAGTTGGTGATAACCCGCAAAAATTCTACTGGAACGGGAAGCGATAAATACGTAAATTACGGTTACATCAGCTGTCTATGATCAAGCGATTACGTCTTATTCGTGCTCTCTTACCCATTTTGGTGTTTGGATTTATTGGTACTTCTTCCAGCGGGCAGTCGCTCGGATTCCTGGATACCACGGCTCAGCTATTTATTGGCGGAGCTTCCACCTACATCCTGCCCAAGGATCAATTGGAAGTTCAGTTTACCAATGGCCTGACCTCCTACTGGCTGGCGTATAATGAATTTACGCAGGATAACTACAGCCGCATCGCCAACCGGCGCCGCACCACTTTTTTCCAGCAGAAATTAAGGGCGATCTATGGCTTCTCCGCTTCCCAGCGGTGGGATCTCGGTGTGGAGGCATCGTACAATCATTACCGCGATGACGACGATGCGCGCAGCTCACCGTTAAGGGTGTTTAGTGATGGACATCCCGAGACCGGCTATTCCTATCGAGGGCTTGCTTCGTTGGGGTTTCGGTTTCGAGCAACGCCGGTCGCTTCATTGCCTGAGTGGACCATCCAGGCAGGCTATTCCTTTCCGGTCGGCAATCTTGCCCCTTCTGTCAAGCGTCTGCTCAGCAGTGACCTGAGTACGGCTGACTTGTTATCTACATTTTTCCGCAAGATCGGCGACGGGTCGTACTATTTCGTGCAAGCCCAGGGGCTTTATCAATATTCGACGGAACGGGTGAATTATCAAGGGGCCGGGTCCTTTTATCTGGTCCAGCGATTAGGCGGCTCCTGGTATCTTTTTCCAGGTCTTAGCTATGTGTGGAGTAACCAGAGCCAGAAACGGGGTAACTATTCCAACATCAGTCAGATTATTTTCGGTGGCGTAGGCCTGCAGTGGCAACCTCGTTTTGCGTACAGTTTTTCCCTGGTATACCTGTATCCTTTCCGCTACGATATCGGCAGCCCATTTGTGGAGGTGGTACCGAACAGCTATGCAAGTATAAACCTGGGAGTTCGCGCGTTGCTGAACCGCTAAGGATCCGGAAGTTTTTCAACCCTGTGTCCCACTATGTTTCAGGACACTATTTCTGCGGCTTCACCTGAATGGGAAGATTTTTTCCTCCGGAAGGCAGTTTGAAGTTGATTTGCCCCTTATCGTCGCTGATTACTATTTGCTCTTGTCCGCTGGCCAGGATGGAATAAGTGCCATTAGGTTTTTCCACCTTAATCGAATAGTCTATTGGACTGTCTCCGTCCGATGATTGCTCCCAACGATACGCTTCCGCATCCCATTGCTGAATTTCAAGGTCAAGATCCACACTGGTCTGGACCCTTATGGAAGGCTGGTCTTCGTTTCCAGCAAAAAAACTTAATGCATTCTTATCGGCATGAAATCCGAAATCCCGGCTAGCAGTTACCTTGAATTGCGCATTGGAAACGGAATAGCTGTCCGTATTCAGTGCTATTTCCAGTGGTGTGCCGCGGAAATGATAACGCAATCGGGTGGCAGACAATTTTTGCGGCAGGTGCGGATTCAGGTAGAGCCGATTGTAACGTGGGTTGACTCCGTACAAGGATTTGTACAATCCGACCAAAGCCAGGCTGTTTCCGGCCAGAATGTCATCACCCAATCCATCCTGATGTACGCGTCCGTACCGCTGGTAGGCCAGGCCATCCTGATCGTAGCGGTCCAGAACATTTTGCACGTACTTCAGGGCCAGTTCCGGTTTGTAGTTGGCGTAAGCCTCCACGCCTACGCTGCCCCAGGAAAGGAAGAGATCCCCGTTTTCGTAATTGGGAAATGGAAACTGCCAGTCATTGCCTTCGCCAAAGGCATAAGGAAAGATGCATATCGGCCAGAAAAATAAATTTTCGTGCGCGGTCTGCTCTTCGATCTTATCCAGGATAGCATGACTGCGTAGCGTGTCATCACAAAGGCCATAAGCAACCGCCATCAGATTGACGGGAACGACCAGATTATCACCGTGGATGCTGTTATCCGGCTCCCGCCAATGAATATACCAGCGGTTGTGAGCATCCCAGAATCCGCCTTCTTCGGTGCTCAGGTTGAAACTCTTTTTCATCGCAGCAGCATAACGGCCATATTCCATTGCCTTGGTATGGTCCTGCAACTGTTCCTCGATCTGGCTCCATAAGGTAAGGGCGTAATACAGCTTGGCATTGACAAAGGCATTTTCATAGGACGCCCAAATGATATCGATCCAGTCACTTCCTCGCCGCTCACTCTGAGAATCTGTCATCATTTCTACCAAATGATTTCCATTTTTATCCCGCATGAGGAGGTAGTCCAGGGCTTTTTCACAGGTGAATTTATGTTGCATGACCCAGGCCAGATCACCGGTCAGGTCGAAGACCTGGGCTACATTGGCAACAAAATCGGCGTTAGAGTCCATCAGATAGCCCCACTGTGCTTCGTAAAATCCCCAGGGATTAACGCTGCCGGGGATGGCATCTTCATCCAGGTAGGCCCACCGGGCAATCACACGGCCATCCGGTTGAATGGCGTGATCCCGATAGTTATCCAGGCATTCCTGGTAGCCTTTTATGTAGGATTCATCGTTGATGCCGATTGCAAACTCTGCGATGTATTGTTCGTGCAGACAGATGGGGCCATAGGGGGTATGCCAACTGTTCCCGCCAAATAACTTCCTGTCGATGACTCCGATCCGGGCTACCGTATTTAGCAAATTCCCAACCTGCTGACCATCCAGCCCTGCCAGGTTGCCGCGATCGTATGCTTCATGATAGTTCAGGTAGGAGAGGGTGATGGTTTCCTTGGATTTCCCTTTGGACAACTGAAAATTATCCCAGACATCGGTCTTGCCCCGGATAAATCGACTTCTTTTTTCTTTTTCGTAGCGGGGTGTCATCTCCTCATCGGATACGGTGATGTGATAAACGAGTTCATCGGTTTCCGAGCGGCTGTATTTCATGGCAACTTGTTTACCTGGATCAGCCACCTGAACCTGTAGTCCGTTGCCGGTTTTGCTGTTCCAGAAAATGGAACTGTTGGAGTGCACGCCGTAGGTGCATTTTTTCTGATTGAACAGGTAGAACCAGGCGATTCCGCCATAGCTGAGGAATGCGCCGTCCCAGGTATCGATGCGATCAAAATGAAATGCCGGAAAGGCCGCCTCTTCGGCTTGCATGGTCTGCGGTATGTTACGTTCAATTTCAAATTGAATCGCCGTATCGGATAAAGTGAAATGCCAGGTTTCCCGGATCCATTCTTTACCGCTCCCATAATTTATGTTGCGAATGATGATTTCATTTTCGCTCGATTTTACGACAGGGTCGTGTTCCAGTTGTTGGGTGGAATACGTGCCCGAGGCGGTGCGTACTTCTGAATAAATGCCTGCATGGCCGGAGAGGACTTGCTGACCATTCAGGTTCAATGTTGTAATGACACATTTTTGTCCATATTCAAGCGTGAGACGCATTTTTGAATTCCCAAAGGTGATTGATTTGGTTTCGATTTGATCCTGGATCAGGATATTTCCACCAATTAGCGGGAGGAAAGTTAAAAGGAGCACAGCACCCAAAAACCATTTATTTTTCATGTTCCTATTTTCAATGCCCATTCGGGTTAAGCAATTCTTTTCCAATAAGCTACAACCATCCAACCAAAAGAAATGATAAAAAGAATCCGCTGCCAGATGCCCATATACTCCGGTTTGTAAAAGATCAGCGCTGATAAAAGGCCGGCCATCATGGCGATGGAGAAAGCCCACCAGCGTGCTCCGGGTTTGGAAAGGACAAGGCCGGTTGAAAATGCCAATGCAATGAAGGAAAATCCGGTTAGCGATGCAAATATCGAATGCAGGTCATCTTCCCGGACACTGTAGGTTAACTCCGGATCAATAGGCATATGGTGAAAGATGCCTACCAGGATCAGACTCAGGCTGAAAACGATCAGAGCGATCCGGTGGAACCAAAGTTTGCCTAACGCCGCCCATCCGCTAATCAGGCTTCCTAAACCAAGCAGGATGAAAGTTAGGTTCATGATCCAGGCATTAGGGGTTTGTTGCGCACCTAATTCACTGGTGGTATTATGGATTATGGAATATCCCGGTGCACTGTAATCCGGAAGAAAAAAAACAACCGCCAACAAGATCAGGTAGGCTAAAAGCAGATAAATCGGTTTTCCTGTACTGGATTTTTGCAATGGTTGTTATGTTGTTATGGAATAATCCTGCTTCTGATCGTTGCCCTGGAATTTTGACAACTCAATGTAGTTCTTTTTCGTGGCCGGAGAATTAAAACGGTGCGCCTAATGGTGTCAGCAAACCCGATTTTTCTTTCGATGTTTTACAGGAAGGAATTTCGGATGTGTGAAGAAAAGTAACGGGGTGCTCTGCACTCGGGATACCGCCCGGACCGAGAATCTCGGGTCGATCAGTGATCACTTATGGAAACAATTCAATATTCCGGCACATCAATAGTGATTGCATCCTGGTATTTCTGAAGCGCGGTCAATTATTTCGAGGAGGGAGCCATATCCCGGTGGATTATTAAGTACGATTCAATCTCTTTTTGCAGGATTATGGCATCTTTCCGGTAGCTGTCCAGTGCCAGGAAAAGGCGACGCAGCAAAGCATTGAAAAATGCTATTTTGTTTTTAAATATCGGACTCCGGGTGGCATAAAGGCTTAATTTATCAAATTTTTCCTGCCAGAATGCCTGAAAAAACCATTCTTCATGTTCCTCCCAGTAAGCATAATTGCGATGAAAGCTGGTAAACGCTTCCCTGCTCTTTATGTCAATATCTACGGTGTATTTGTTGTAAAAATCAGCGATTAGGTTGTTAAGGTCTCTGCTTTTCTGATCCAGAGCAACTTTGGTCTTTAGAAGATTGGATTTTTCCTGGCTGATGGCAAAATCCGGATAGGAAGAAAAGGACCGGTACAAAGAATCATTGTTTATCCAGTCCTCGGCCGAATAGGCGCCATTTAAAATCCGGGTCAGGGTATTGACCTTCCACTCAAAGATGGGCAAATATTCGTTCAGGATCTGAACATCGTTATCGATCTCGTCGATGATCGAAAGATAAATGCGATCCAGCTCTTGTTTCGACTTGCGGTTTTCATTCCAATTATTGATTTGTAGTGCGATTAAAATCCCGATAACGACGAGGATGATTTCACCAAAGGCGTAGCCAAGATATTTGCCGATCTTACTTTGATTGAACAGGGATAATCGTATCCTTCCGAATATTCTTTTCATTCAAAAGTCTTGATCACTCAATTTAATTAATTTTCACGGTCAGTGAATTCATTCGTGACGAGATCTCCCTGGCATTCCGGTGGCCTCCATTCGAGAATTATGTCGAGGAAAGTTTTTGCCTGGTCTAGGGAAAATACCTTTCCGGCAACTGAATTTGGTTCTCCGGAGATGAGAAAATACCTTCGGGAATTGATGATCAGGTACTTGGTGCAGGTGCTGTCCTGTCAGCAACTCCGGATAGAAATTTATAAAACCAACAACTATTCCAGTTAATCGGCTAATCATTATGCAAGTAGAAGCTTTACGACCATTGACAACAACGTTGCGTATCCTCTACCCCATCTGGGCTATGGTCGGTATGTTCAGCCTTATCTATGTTCCTTCCCAGGTATTTGTTCAGGGGGATATTGCAGAGACGGCAACGCGCATACAGTCTATGGAGGGTCTGTTCCGTCTCGGGATTCTGGGAAGTTTGGTAACACAGTTGATTTTCATCCTGACCGCCTGGTATTTGTTCCGATTCTTCCGGCAGACGCATCAGCAGGCTGCCCAGCTTATGTTGATTCTGGCTTTGGTGAGTGTACCGATGGCCATTCTGAATGAATTGTTCTCTCTGTCGATGCTCCAATCAACAGACAACTTGAGCCAACTCCAGTTATTACGTGACCTCCACCGAAGCGGGCTACAAATCGTAATGCTGTTCTGGGGACTGTGGTTGTTCCCATTGGGATACCTGATCATGCGATCCGGTTATTTTCTCCGGATCATCGGCTGGTTTGCCATTGCAGGGGGCGTGGGTTATGTCCTGGGATTTTTTCTGGATATGCTCGGCCTGCAAATCGAATGGTTAAGTACAATAGCGGAAACCCTCACGCTGGGTGAAGTGCTTTGGTTGTTGTGGCTGATCATTGCCGGCGCCCGGCTCCCGGATTGATGGTAGTTCTGAGGAAATCATTTATAGGGCCAGCTTAAATATAATCGTCAGCCTTCCGGTCTCCCTGGACAACAACCACATCATGTCATGTTTTTTCTCCAATTTCGGATTTGAGCTGCAAGCAGTGGTTGGTGTTGGCTGCATCGCGTAGCCAGACTGATCAATATCAATGAACTGCCCGGTAAAATGTTCTACTTTGAGCGTGGTTAATTCCTCCTTGGCGGACCGGTCTATGGTCAGTTCAATGTAATTGTTTATCGTGTCGACAATGCCAAAAAACGGATTGTTGAAATAATAAGCGTCGGTATTCCCACAGGTGCTTAATTCAAAGCTTCCGGATGCTACAATGCGGGTCGTATCAGTCAGGATCAGGGTCCCGTTTTTAATCAAAGGATATTCTTTATATGGGCCAAACCAAAGGCAATAATCCGGATTCTGAGGACTGATCCAGGCATTGGTAATATCCGGTGGGAATGAAGGAGGGGCAACCGGAATGACAATATCCGGAGGCGACGGAAGGATGTAGTTTGGATTGTTGATGAAAAAACTGGGGTCTTCCATGGCTACCTGAATACCTAACGGTCCACAATCGTAATCTTCTACTTCCAGGTTGACATTGCCCTCCAGGTCGCTGGGCATCCGGACGATCAGACCCAAGCCCTCGACAAAGTGAATGTTTTCGGACGATAAGGGTTGATTGTTTACGTAGACAGCACGTGATCTTAACTGATCGGTGAAAATCGGGTTGCTGGCTTGCAACAAAATCTCACTGCCCATGGCATTGACCGGACTCTTGACCACAACTGTAAACGGGGAGTCACATTGAGGGTTGCAACTGCTCAACAGGACCAAAAGGGACATTCCCAGTGCCATTCCCAGGATGCGGAAAAAGATTCGGTGTTTCATAGCAATTAGATTTCTTGTTTCAGAATTTCGAAGAGATGATTTTGTGCGCTCTCCAATGGAGGCATTTGATGTTGCAATGCTTCGTGTGCTTCGTCAGCAGCGCGCTTGGTGTCGGAAACCTTGCGGATTCCTTTGGTGCTGTAATCCTGTAGATTCCGGATGACTTTCTGATTTACCTGATCCAGAATGACCGGATCATGGATCTCGGAAAAGACGTGTTGGTAATAAGCCTCCAGGGCAGAAACCGCAGCCGGATCGTCCCAATAATGCTGCAGGCCCAATAGATATTTCTGCTGATCATTGTATAAGGCATCGCGCGCTTTGCTGTAGTCCAGACACACTTTATTGAAAGCCACTAATGCCTGGTTGTTTTTGTAGCAGGACTGAACTTTCGGCAGCCAGTTTTGCAGATCTTTCAGCCTGGATTCGTAGTCCAGTATTTCACGGGTCAGGCCTTCGTAGAGTTCTTTTTGACGGACATATTTGGCTTCGAGTGCTTCTGCCAGGCGATTCATCAATGAGCTTACGGTATCCTGAAGGATATTAATCTGTCTGGAGAAGGATTGCAGAGAGTCGGACAGCCGGCGATTGGCCTGGTTGGAAGCTTCAAGCATTTGTTCCGTCTGTGCCAGCCTCGCATCCCATATTTTACGCTGTTCCTGATAATACAAGACCGTGTCCAGCAGGGATTTCTCCAGTCGAA
>Ga0116152_10003595_pt1 | contig 12426 bp, 14 predicted proteins | sample AD_UKC119_MetaG_FD_89894 | JGI IMG/M metagenome (GOLD analysis project Ga0116152, IMG submission 89894) | Active sludge microbial communities of municipal wastewater-treating anaerobic digesters from Hong Kong - AD_UKC119_MetaG | ecosystem: Engineered > Bioreactor > Anaerobic > Digestate...
CCAAGATTGGCAAAAAGAGGCCTTAATCCAGATGGTGTTACCATGAGTGACGATTTTCCACCAGAAAAGCTAAAAGAATTAATGACAACCAAGCCAAAGTTCGCAAAAAAGCACCAATACAATGTAGTAAAAGATGTTATGTTTTATGGCAATATGGCCAGCGCAAGCTTAAAAACGGGCTATCCAAAAACACGGTGGACAGAATACATCCATTTAGTAAAGCAAAATGGCGATTGGAAAATCATCAATGTGTTTTGGGAGTTTCAAAAGAAATGAAAGGGTTCATAGAAAATATAGGAAAACTAAACATCAAAACACTTTTAATAGCGCTAACAATTTGTTTGGTGTTTGCTATTGTAGAAAGTCTTTTGGCGGGTGATATAGATGTCTATGCATTTTTTGAGAATTTAAAACAACCCACTTGGTCTTTGCCTGTTTGGTCGTGGTTACTAATTGGAGGTTTTTACTATGTACTATGTACTGCCATTTTATACAATGTGCTATTGGCACAACCAAGTACAAAAAGAAGTATAGCATTAGCTTTAACTATAGCTATGATGGTAGCCAATACCATTTGGAATTATTTCTTTTTTGGTGAACAGAGTTCGGGATACAGTTTTACAGCCTTTATTATTTTTTTGCCCATAGTATTTGGTCTTTTTGTGTCACTTTGGAAGTTCCAAAGAAAATCGGCGTGGATTTTAATTCCTTACCTAGCTTGGTTGGTATACGATTTCTTTTGGATATGGAGTATTTGGAAAATAAACAAATAATAAAATTCATCAATCAAAATCAAATCAAAAATGAAGTATATAACATCAAAAGGCAGTATTTACCTCATCACAACATTAATTGTTACTGCCTTATCAGTACTCTTTACCCATAAACTACAGCTCGATAGAAGTTTTTATAGATATACGGTAACTTTACCGGGAATTTTGGCATTGCTTTTTTTGTTCTTTCCAAAATTGGCAATGGCGCAACAAAATGAATGGTCTGGGTTAACCATAAACCTAAACCAGATTGAAACACGAAAAGACTCTTTCCTTATAAAGCAAAATGGAAAAGAAGTCGGCTATTGGATTTGGGAAATCAACAAAGTTGGAGATAGTTTAACAATTAAGGATGTTTCGGTACTAACAGATGTGGTACAGGAAAAATTCACATTACACTTCAATCTTAAAAAAATGCTAGCAGAACAGGTTGATATGACTATGCAGCACCAATCAAATTCACTAAATGTTGATATTTCCAGACAGTCGCCTAGAAACCTAAAAGCTCATTATGTTAGAAAAGGGAACAATCCATTAAATCATACTATTGATACCACTTATACTAAAAATGTTGTTCTACGACCTGTTGTTTTTGGTCTGTTGCCTGCTATTATAAGCCCAAAAAATACTAACCGTACCATAGAAACTTTCTTTTTAAGTTCAGGGAGCAGTGCCATGATGCAGTTGGAATATGTAGAAGAAAGCGAAATAGAAGTTCCTGCTGGAAAATTTAATACATATAAGTATAGGTTTAGTGGAGAAAAGCAACTGTCCAACATGATTTACACCAGTCAAACCAAACCTTATAGAATTATTAAGGTAGAAGTGATTGGGCAACCATTAACCATAGAATTAGTAAAATGAAAATTATGAAAACTAAATTACAAATAGTAACAAGCTTGTTACTACTGTTATCAAGCTACATAAATGCTCAAAAATTAGAAATCCAATATATGGCAAATGAAGGTGTTCTTATAAAATCTTCGAAAGTTCAACTATTGATTGATGCCACATTTAATAAAGAATTTGATTATTTGGATGTGTTACCAGATACTGAATTGGATAAAATTAAAAATGCTGAAGATCCATATAATTCTATTAATATCCTGCTTGCCACACATCTACATGGCGACCATTTTAATGCAGAAATAACAGGAAACCATTTGTTGCATAACCCAAACGCGTTATTTGTAGGCCCTAAAGAAACCGTTGCAAATTTCAAGGAAAATTTTACAGCATTCAATGATATTTCGGGAAGGGTAGTATCCATAATGCCCGGTTTTCTTCAAAGCGAAACGCACAATCTAAAAGACATTGAAATCGAAGCCTTGCGATTTGAGCATTTGGGAGGCTCTCCCTGGAACGAAGCCGAAAACGTCGCTTATCTAATTACCGTAGAAGGCAAAAAAATCCTGCATCTCGGCGATTCCAAGATAGATTTAGACCGCCTCAAAGAATACAATATACCCGATAAAAATATTGATGTGCTGATCGTACATTTTACACTATTGGGCGAAAAAGAAATTATTGAAAGAATAAGCCCAAAAATAATTCTTGCAGGCCATATTCCACTAAATAGTCAATCTAAAATTAAAGAACACAAGGAAAGTTTAGGGTATGGAAATGTGACTCTTTTGACAAAACAGCTATGGAAACTTGAAATTAAATAACCAAATCCGTTTGTCGGATTTTTTTTTTACGAACGGACAATAAAATGTAAAATCCACTACCTGATATTTATCATTTTATCTACAACAAATCAAAAGTACTTTTGCCGAACAACAGAAAAAATATGCGCGGCAGTTTAATTTCAAAATACAACGTTGCAGGGCCACGATATACAAGCTACCCTACCGTTCCGTACTGGAACAACGCCACTTTTTCCCTTGCAGAATGGAAAAACGGCGTTATTAAAAGTTTTTCCGAAAGCAATGCCAATGAAGGCATCAGCCTGTACATCCACCTTCCTTTTTGTGAAAGCCTTTGTACTTTTTGCGGCTGCAATAAACGTATAACCAAAAATCACGGTGTTGAAACTCCCTATTTGGAATCTGTTTTAAAAGAATGGCACCTTTATATAGAAATATTGCCAGAGCGCCCCATTATAAAAGAATTGCACCTGGGCGGAGGCACACCAACCTTTTTTTCTGCGGAAAATTTACGATTGCTTTTAAAAGGGATTTTTCATGGCGCAACGATGGCAAAAAATCCATCCTTCAGCTTTGAGGGGCACCCAAACAATACTTCCCAAGCGCATTTGCAAACACTTTTTGACTGTGGTTTTACAAGGGTTAGCTATGGGGTTCAGGATTACAACCCAACCGTTCAAAAAGCAATACACAGGATTCAGCCCTTTGAAAACGTAAAAAAAGCTACCGAAGCCGCACGGAACTTAGGATATACCTCCGTTGGGCACGACATTATTTTTGGATTGCCCTTCCAAAAAAAGGAACACGTTATCCACACTATTGAGAAAACAAAAGAATTAATGCCAGACCGCATTGCTTTTTACAGCTATGCACACGTACCGTGGATAAAAGGCAATGGCCAGCGCGGTTTTAAGGAAGAAGACCTTCCCACTGCCATTGAAAAGCGAGATATGTACGAAACCGGCAAACAAATGCTCGAAGATTCCGGTTATGTAGAAATTGGAATGGACCACTTTGCACTCAAGACCGATAGCCTCTACAAAGCTGTGGAAGAAAAAAAACTGCACCGCAATTTTATGGGTTATACAGATAGCAAAACCCAGTTGATGCTCGGCCTCGGTGTTTCTGCCATTGGCGACAGTTGGTATAGTTTTGGGCAAAATGTGAAAAACGTAGAGGAATATCAAGAACTGGTTTCCCAAAACATCCTTCCCGTTTATCGCGGGCATATCCTTACTGCGGAAGATTTAATCATAAGAAGGCACATTTTAAACCTAATGTGCCGTATGGAAACTTCCTGGGATGAACGATCGCTTCAATTTGACGAACTGCCCGAAACTCTTGAAAAACTAAAAGAAATGGAAAATGATGGGTTGGTAAAGATAAGCGACAAAAAACTTCAAATCACCGAAAAAGGGCGTCACTACGTTCGTAACGTCTGCATGGCTTTCGATCTGTTGCTACAACAAAGCAAACCCGAAACGCAATTGTTTTCAATGACTATTTAAAAAAATACGAAATCAGTTAAAAACTGACATACGTCATATTCGTTATTACAATAAAATAAGACATTTGCATCCTAAATAAATCCGGACATAATATGTTTCTTCAAAAAAGCATCTTTTTCTTTACCATCCTTTTTGCGTGGGCCAACGCATACCCTCAACTTACCATAGACGCGGAACTTCGTCCGCGTTTTGAATACCGCCACGGCTATAAAACCCTTTTCCCCGATGGTGCAGATCCTGCGGCATTTGTTTCGCAACGCACAAGGTTGAACTTTGGTTATAAAACCAAACAAATACAATTCTATTTAAGCCCTCAGGATATTAGGGTTTGGGGAGATGTGCCACAATTAAACAGCGCCGATGAAAACGGATTTTCGTTACACCAAGCTTGGGCCGATGTATTATTGATTTCAGATCTTTCCTTAAAAATTGGCCGTCAGGAAATTATTTACGACGATCAGCGTTTCTTCGGAAATGTAGGCTGGGCACAACAAGGAAGAAGCCACGATGCGGCAATTGTAAAATATGAACCCAGTTTTATGAAACTGCATTTTGGAGCTGCATATAATCAAGATGGAGAAGCCTTAACGGGAAACATACTAACCACCAATACCTACAAGAGCCTTCAATATATTTGGCTTCACAAGAATTGGGAAAAACTATCTGCAAGTTTTTTGTTTTTGAACAACGGCTTGCAATACATAGACGAGATAGACGAAACAAAAAACGGCACGCGCTATAGCCAAACTGCAGGAATTCATTTAAAAGCAAAAGTGGATAAATTCAATTTTGCTTCAAACCTATACTATCAATTAGGGAATGACGTGGCAAATAATGATTTAAACGCCTACCTGCTTTCACTGGAAGCCAATTATTCCGCATTGGAAAACCTTATGATTGGCCTTGGCGGCGAACTGCAAAGTGGAAATGATTATGGCGCACCTGCCAATGGAAAAAACAAAGCTTTTACCCCACTGTATGGTACCAACCATAAATTCAATGGACTGATGGATTATTTCTATGTAGGCAATCATACCAACAATGTGGGGTTGGTAGATTTCTATGGAAATGTAAAATATGCATTCAACAAAAAATCAAACGTACATTTGGCACTCCACCAATTTTTCGCTGCCGCAGAAATTAATGACGAAGCATCAAAAGATTTGGGATTTGAAGTAGATTTAGTAGCTTCGTATGAATTGAGCGAATTTGTGGGCGTTCAAGCCGGGTATTCGCACTTTTTCGAGCAGCCTGGAACTGAAATCGTAAAAAACAATTATGACGGCAATACCAATAACTGGGCTTGGGCTATGTTGACAATTGATCCAGTTTTGTTCACTTGGCAAAAATCAAATCCCGAAAATAAATAAACAATAAATAAAACAAACATTAAAAACCAACCACATGAAATTACTTTTCAAAAAAAACTTAGTTACTAAAATGCTGTTCGGTATAGGTGCTTTAGCATTTCTTTCTGGCTGCGTTAATGACCAATCAGACAAAAAATACAATGATACGGTAGATATTCCCGTAAATCAGGAAATGATTGCGGAACTTACTTCGCCACCAAATGTACCTACTCCGGTTGGCAAACGAATGGCAAAGAAGCTGATTGTTGATCTTGAAATTCAAGAACGTGAAGGCGAAATGACCAATGGCGTAAAATACGTGTACTGGACATTTGGCGGAACAGTTCCCGGAAGTTTTATACGTACCCGCGTGGGCGACGAGGTAGAATTTCACCTAAAAAACCACCCGGACAACAAACTTCCACATAACATAGACCTGCACGCAGTAAATGGTCCAGGTGGCGGAGCGGAATCATCTTTTGTAGCCCCCGGCCACGAAAAAGTGTTTTCCTTCAAGGTACTTAACCCCGGCCTCTATGTTTATCATTGTGCTACCGCACCGGTAGGGATGCACATTGCCAACGGAATGTATGGCCTTATTTTGGTAGAACCAGAAGGTGGTTTGTCTCCAGTTGACAAAGAATATTATATCATGCAAGGTGATTTCTATACCGAGGGAAAATATGGCGATCGTGGCCTGCAAGCTTTTGATATGCAGAAAGCAATCGATGAAAAGGCAGACTATGTTGTTTTCAACGGCCACGTGGGTGCCATGACAGGCGATAATGCCATTACCGCAAAAGTTGGTGAAAAAATTCGGCTTTTTGTTGGAAATGGCGGGCCAAACTTGGTTTCATCATTTCATGTTATTGGAGAAATATTTGACAAAGTACATGTGGAAGGGGGCGATCTCGTTAACGAAAATGTGCAAACAACCTTAATTCCCGCAGGAGGAGCCGCAATCGTTGAATTCCGTGTGGATGTTCCGGGAACTTTTATACTTGTTGACCACTCAATTTTTAGAGCCTTCAATAAAGGCGCTTTGGCAATGCTAAAAGTAGAAGGTGAAGAAAACAAAGCAATTTATTCTGGGGAAATTCGTGATGGCATCTATCTTCCAGAAGGTGGCGCAATCCAATCTATGCCTACAGGTGGGGCCAAAATTGAAAAAGAAGAAGTGAAAGCATTAGGTATTGAAGAAAGGATGGCTTTTGGCAAGGACAAATATATGGCTACTTGCGTTGCCTGTCACCAAGCTAATGGCCAAGGGATTGAAGGCGCTTTTCCCCCTTTGGCAAAATCTGATTACTTAAATGCTGATGTGGACAGAGCTATCGATATTGTATTACACGGAAAAACTGGTGAAATAACCGTTAACGGTAAAAAATACAACAGTGTGATGACCGCCCAGGCACTTAGCGATGAAGAAGTGGCAAACGTACTTACTTACGTTTATAACAGTTGGGGCAACTCCAAAAAAGAAGTTACCCCAGAAATGGTAAAGGCCGTCAGAAACAAATAATAAAATTGTTTAAATTGAAATTATATAGTCCCGTCCTTTTCTTAGTCTTTTCATTATTATTTTGCGAGGTCGCAGCCCAAAATGATAAAATGGCTTTAGTAAAGGGCGGGGTTTATTTACCCCTTTACGGTGCAGAAAATAAAACTGTTAAGGTTGAACCATTTTTAATGGATATATATCCTGTAACCAATACAGATTATTTAAAGTTTGTAGAAGAATATCCACAATGGAAAAAAAGTAATGTCAAACCTTTATTTGCCGATAAAAGTTATTTAACAAATTGGAAGGATGACGAAACCTTTCAAGGCCTTCCAAATGCTCCCGTAACAAATGTTTCCTGGTTTGCGGCAAAAAAATATTGCGAGTGCCAAGGCAAACGGCTACCCACAATGGACGAATGGGAGTTTGCTGCCATGGCTAACGAAAAAATGCAGGATGCCCGAAGAATAGAAACCTACAACCAGTATATCCTAAATTGGTATGAAACCCCAAAAACCTTTAACAATCCCATTGGGGAAACTTTTAAAAATTATTGGGGAATCTACGATCTTCACGGGTTGGTGTGGGAATGGACATTGGATTTCAATTCGGTATTAATCTCGGGAGAGTCCCGAAAAGACGTTGATAAAGATTCAAACCTATTCTGCGGAAGTGCGGCAATAGGTGCTTCAGATTTAATGAATTATGCGGCTTTTATGCGCTATGCCTTCAGAGGGAGCATGAAAGCGCGCTATTCTTCGCAAAATTTAGGTTTCCGTTGTGCGAAGGATGTTGAAAATTAAAAAATAACCCAAAATGAATAATTTCAAATATTTAGCAATAGTGATCGCTTTAACTGCTTTTTTTTCCTGCAACAATAATTCAGAAAAAAATGTAGATACCGCTGATACTGCAAAAGTAAAAAAAACAGAAAGTGAAGCCATTCCGGAAATGTCTATCTACAACCTTCCCTCCCATTGGACCAATCAAAATGGGGAAGAAATTGAGCTGAAAGATCTGCAAGGAAAGGTAGTTGTCATGGTTATGATCTACACAACTTGTAAAGCTGCCTGCCCGCGTTTGGTTGCAGATATGCGCAATATCGAAAAACAGGTGCCCGAAGAAAAAAAGGACGATGTACAATATGTTTTTGTGAGTATTGATCCAGAAACCGATACCCCCGAAAGGCTAAAAGCTTTCAGCAAAGAGAATGAAATGGAAGATGAAAAATGGCTTTTTCTTCGCGGAACCGAAGCAGACACCCGCGAATTTGCTGCTGTATTGGCAGTTAGCTATAAAGAAATTTCCCCAATGGATTTTTCACATTCAAACATTATAAGCGTTTTTAACCACAAGGGCGAAATGGTACACCAACAAGAGGGCTTGGGCGTTGACAATAAAGAAACGGTACAGACTATTATCGATTTGGCGAAATAATCAGATCTTTATTAAAAAAGGGAAAGGGAAGGGTTTGGTTACTCTTCTTCTTTCTTTTTTCCTTTCATCACAAAGTTTATTACCAAGACACTTAGTACAACACATACAACTGCGAAAACGATTATCATTGCGGTACCTACGCCCCAATTTGCCAAGGGTATTATTGAATTTATCATCATTTTGAATATTTTTAATGGTTATGTATTGTTTTGTTTTCTGAAGTCATGGCGTGACAGTTGTAATTGGCATCTACATTTTCTGTTATTGGTTTTGGTGATATGTATGGAATGCCGAGCCCCAAACCACGAGCTATGAAAAGGCAACCTATTATTACTACAAATACCGGAATCGCACGACGTATGCGCTGCCGAACCTGCCCGTTTAAAAAATTTCCGAGGTAGATTGCCGAAGTCATTAGGGGAATAGTTCCGATGCCGAAAAGTGCCATATATAAACTTCCCTGCAACGCATTTCCTGAAGCTATGGCACCAAAAACCGCCATATAGACCAAACCACAGGGCAAAAAACCGTTTAGGAAACCAATAGTTAAAAAAGTGTCGGGACTTTTCTTTTTAAGTTCTTTTCCCAAGGCGGTCTTCACTTTGGAAATGATTCTATAGATAGGTTTTGAAAAGTTATACTTATTAAATGTCTTTTGGGGAATAAAGATAACCGCGAGCATCAAAACACCTATTAAAATGGAGAGTTGCTGCTGAAAGCCAAACAGGTTCAAACTTTTGCCTACCAGTCCAAAAATGAAACCTATAATACCGTAGGCCAATATTCTTCCAAAATGATATAGTGAAATCTGTACAACCTTCTTCAGATTATTGCTTCTGCCTACGGGCAGCAAAAACGCAATAGGCCCGCACATTCCCACGCAGTGGAAACTTCCCAATAATCCAAATATGAGGGCGGTGTATAACATTCAAGGCTTGATTAATAAACTATTTCGTTTTTGTATAAATAATCTTTTCCTTCATAGCTCCATTGAACAATAGTGTTCCACCGGCCTGCGACCAAACGTTCATCGGGGATCACCATACTGTTGGACGAAAGATTTAAGGGTTCTTGAAAATCAAGTTTTTTATTGGAAGGCCTGTAAAGAAAAACAGTGCCCGTAATCTTGGAATAATCCAGGTTTTCGGGAAAAGTTAGCATCCAGCCTTTTTCGGTTTTTACACCTGTTATGTTAGTCTCCAAGGAATTTGAATTTGTTCTGTCATCAATTTCTTTTTGAAAGACCATTTCCTTTTTATAATATTCTTCGGTAACCAAATCGTAATCGTACTTTTTATCGGTACTTATTTTTATAACAAAAAACAAAATGAAGCCTATAAAAAGTATCATTCCAATCACCAATCCTGTTCCCCAATTTATTTTCATAACTTACCTTTTAATCGTTTTTAATTATAATTTCTCGGCCCAAGGAAGGTAACGCTGGTAGTTTCTATTAAATCCTCATTGCTATATACTTCAATCACAGCACGGCTTTTGTCGCCACTCAAGGCTGCATTATTGATTTCGATAAAAAGAGTCCCTTCCGCCAACCCTTGTGCAGGAACAATTATTTCACCCTGTTTTACACTATGGATCGTTCCTTTTGGGGATTTTAGTTTAAAGTGGATATTTTCAATATTTTTCGTGGTTTTGTTGAGCAATTTATATGTAAAAACATTACTTATAATGTTGTTTTCCTTGTGTTCATAAAGCTGCCCGGGAAGCCGTAAAATGTTTGCCTCCACATCACTCCTTAGGAACAACATTCCGGTAAGCACCCCAATCAGGATAACCAAAACCGCTGTGTAGCCCTTTAAACGTGGCGTAAATTTGAATTTTGCCTTCTTTTCGATATTTTCTTCACTGGCATAACGAATTAAGCCTTTTGGCAGATTTACCGCTTCCATCATGTGATCACAAGCGTCTATACAAGCCGTGCAGTTTACGCACTCCAGTTGCGTTCCGTTGCGGATATCAATACCTGTTGGGCAAACCTGTACGCATTGGAAGCAATCTATACAGTCCCCTTTGCCCGTAGCTTCTCGATCTTCATTTTTTTTGAATTTTGCCCGGCCCGCTTCCTTTTCGCCACGTTTGTGGTCGTATGCCACAATTATGGATTTATTGTCCAACAGCACACCCTGTAACCTTCCATAAGGGCAAGCGATAATACATACCTGCTCACGGAACCATGCAAATATAAAATAGAAGACACCTGTGAATATCAGTAATGATAGTAAGGTGCTGATGTGCGCTAAGGGCCCTTCAACTACATATTGTATCAAACGGTCGCTTCCTATTAGATATGCAAGGAATATATTTGCGATTAAGAATGAAATGGTAAAAAAGATAAACCACTTTAGTGCTCGTTTCCGAATCTTTTCAGCATTCCAAGCTTGTTTGTCCAAACGCATCTGCGCCCCTCTATCGCCATCAATCCAATACTCAATTCTTCTGAAGACCATTTCCATAAAAATGGTCTGAGGACAAATCCACCCACAAAAGATTCTTCCAAAGGCAGCTGTAAAAAATATAATGAAAACTACCCCAATTACCATCATTATAACAAAAATATAAAAATCTTGGGGCCAAAAAGGAAATCCAAAAATGTTGAAACGGCGCTCCAGAACATTAAAGAGCAGAAATTGGTTTCCGTTAATCTTCACGAACGGAGCGGCGAACAGAAAAGCAAGCAGAAAATAACTTACATATTTTCTGTATTGATACAGTTTTCCCGAAGGTTTCTTAGGATAAACCCATGCTCTTTTGCCTTCTTCGCTAATCGTACCAATGCTGTCTCTAAACTTTTCGTTTTCGGGAGTATCCAAAGTATATTTATTTTGGTATATTATTGAATTAAAGGTTTTTATTTTCCGTTTGCCTGAAGATTATCTACGACAGGTACATCGGTCATTTCAATTGTGGTTGAGTCTATTACCTTTGCTTCCACATTATCAACTGGTGCGTTTTCATCTACCCACACATCTCCTTCGGGTTCCTTCCCATCCGCAGGATTGGTGCCGTGAAGTGTCATAACATAACTTGCTACTTGGGCCATCTCGCTAGGTTTTAGATCTGTTTTCCAGGAAATCATCCCTTTTCCGGCACGTCCTCCTTCGCTTATGGTGTGGAAAATGTTTTTGATTCCCCCGCCCAATATCCAATAATCATCGGTTAGGTTTGGACCAATACCGCCGCCGCCGCTATCTTTATGGCAAGCAACGCAATTATCGGTAAAAATTGTTTTCCCGGCCGCAATATCGCTGGCATCGGTAAGCAATTCTACTGTATTTGCATCTATTAGGTCTTTGTTGTTCTTTTTATATTCTGCCACGTCCAGTTTTGCCTGGGCGACTTCGGTTTCGTATTCCTCTATTTGGTTTTCGCCATTAAAAATTTCAAAACGAACCAAATACACAACAGCAAAAATTATTGTGGCATAAAACATATAGACCCACCAGGGCGGAAGCGTGTTATCCAACTCGCGGATTCCGTCATAATTATGGTCCAAAACAATTTCCTGCTCTTTTGCCATAGGTTTGGCATCGAGCATTTCTTTGTATTTTCTTTTAAACCAGCCAAATTGATTTTGTTCTCTTAGTTTTTCGGCGGCCAAATAGCGTTCCTTCGCTTCTGGGTTTAATCCTCCAAAAAGGATACGCTGCAGCGCTGCGGCAACAATTTCCAGTGCTATGGCGAAAAAGACCAACATTGCCAGAACGGCCCAGATGATTGGGTATTTTACAATCGCCCACTGGTCACCGGAATCAATGGTAAGTTCCAAGAGAAAAAAGGCGAGTATCGCAAAACCGATGACTCTTAAAAATGATGCTGTGGTTTTCATAGTAAATTTTCGTTTTGGTAGTTAGTATCTTCTTCCAATGGAATGTTGCTCACTTCTTTTATATGCTCTTTTTTAGCGGTAATTACCCAATAAAAAAGTACCACAAAAAAGATGAAGAATATTAATAATGAAATCATTGGGTATATTTGAACATTGTCTATGTTCTCGAGGTTTCCTTTTACAAATTTCAACATAACTATTCGCTTTTTGCTGATGCATTCTCAGCGTTATCTACTTTAATATCTGTTCCCAATCGTTGCAAATAAGCGATAATCGCCACAATCTCACGGTCCTTCATTTCAATAAAATCCTCGCCATTTTCCTCAGCATATTTTTTGCTTGCTTCGTAGGTACTTACAAAGTCG
>Ga0116152_10003597_pt1 | contig 12421 bp, 3 predicted proteins | sample AD_UKC119_MetaG_FD_89894 | JGI IMG/M metagenome (GOLD analysis project Ga0116152, IMG submission 89894) | Active sludge microbial communities of municipal wastewater-treating anaerobic digesters from Hong Kong - AD_UKC119_MetaG | ecosystem: Engineered > Bioreactor > Anaerobic > Digestate...
GTTTGCGACAGGCTCGGGAATTCCACGGAACAGACATTTACCGTACTGTTTGATTCGACCGCACCGGTGATTATCTTCCCCCAGGAGGAAGATATAATTGTATCCGGTGAATATACGGTCAATATAACGGTGAAGGAATATTCCATCGGTAAAATCCTTGTCAATGACAAACAGATAGATTTATCTTCATGTATAGTCAACGGAACGGTACTGCCCGACGGGACAATCGACGGACAGGGTGAACTCCTTGTCTGTGAATTCAACTACACTATTGCATTTGATACCGAAGGGGATCAGGTTATTTCCGTTTTTGCGGTTGATAAACTCGATAATATATCCGGCAATTCAATGACGATAACCTGTGATTTTACACCTCCGGCCATTGCAATAACAACGGAAAAAACGGCCTTTAATTATTCCCCGGTTGTACTTGAGGGTACCATTACGGACGGGAATCTTGACAAAGTGTATATAAACGGAACGGAAGAGGGGATTACCCTGACGCAGAACGGTAATGTCTGGTCTTTTTCAAAGGAGATCCCTTTCGAAACACAGGGGACCCATAATATCCCCATAAAAGCAGTTGATAAAGCGGGAAATGAAACCCAGGTCATCTGGCAGCCGGTTTATGATACGGAAGCACCTGAGGATGTGGCAAACCTGATGGTTACTTATGACGGTATAAAGAATAAACTTACCTGGGAAGACGATGGTGAAGATACAGAGTATTATGAAATCCATAAAACAGTGGTTCACTATTTTGAAACCGGAACACCTGTTGAAGATGACCCGGTTATTTATACAACCGGGAATAAGATGTACGAGGATTCTGCAGCTACCTTGCCGCTGGATGGGGAGACCCTCCAGGTCAACAGGTATATTGTTTATGCTTTCGACCTCGCAGGCAACAAATCAACGGGGATTGAAGAATTCAACAAAGTAGTCCAGGTAGTCAGCGAGGATTCGGAAACCGTAATGTACCAGGAAGATACGGGGACACAGGTGACAATCCCTGCGGGTTCGCTTGACGGGGGAAAGGTTGTTGCTTTCAGTACGGCAGTGGATGAAGAGACACAACAGGTAATACAGCTTCATTTTGAACCCGAAGGAACGGAATTCAACCGATTCATATCGGTTAAGGTTGATATAGAAAAACTTGAAGAAGATGAAATTATCAAAGAATATACTGAAGAGGAGAAAGAAGAGGTAAGCCTTTATTATTACGATACAACGGCAAATTCCTGGGAACTGCAGTTCAGTTACCGGGATACCGACGGAAACATAGTGGGGCTTATCCAGCATTTCAGTGACTTTAAGGTTGATACCCCGAATTTTGAAGTTCAGGTGAGGGACGGTATTGTTTCGTCCAATACTTATTTCCGGTTCAATAATGAGTTTGTTGACGAAGGATCGGGAACGCTTTACATAGACAGGCTGGAGGAGACAATAACCGCATCCGATGATCTTGCTTTTGAACTCAAGGGACTGTTCAGTTCCACACCAAATGATCCTGACAGCGGGTTGAAAAAACTCCTGCAGATCGGCCCTTACTTTAATTATAATATCCCGTATATTGAAAACGGGTACCTTTTCCTTGAAAACGGAGCAAGCTACAGGCTCGTCTGGACCGGTAACGAGTGTCTGTATAACAAAGATATTTATTTCAAAGGATATATTGACAAAACTACAAAACAGATCCATATCCAGTTTAAAGACGGCAGGACTTATGTGTTTGACGGCAGCCCTTATTATGAAAAAATCACAAGCACCACCGCTGATATTCCGGAAGTGGACAAAACTGTATTCAGTAAAATCAAGGGACTTTTCAGTAAAAGTACTGTAACCAGGGAAGTCAATGATGATTTGGGTGATTCCCCTTCCAAATCGGGGGATCCGGAATTAGATATAAAAACATTACACATTTATTACAGTTCGGTCGGCACAATAAATGAAATGCAGGAGTTAATAAACTACAATCTTTACAAAAAAGATGTTAAAGCACAGCTTTCCGAAATTACGAATTATGCCCGGACAGGTAGAATATCCTTTTCTTATTCTTCCGGAGGCACCACAATTACAGTACAGAACAAAAATACATTGGGAACTATGAAAACACTGTATACCTATGAAATAGCAAAAATATCAGGAGGGTACAGGATAGTAAAAACTGCGGGGGGCAAAACAAAAGAGATCGGTCGGGTAACCTTTTCAATCAATGGCAATGACTATATCTATACATTAAAGAAGGGGAAGAGAAAGGTTACGGTTAAAATATCCAAACCTTCGGAAGAACTTGATAAACTGGACGGAATAACCATTACAAACGATGAAAAAGGGAAAACAGTTTATGAGTTTTATTACGAGGCGTTCGATATCTACGGTGCAGATGGGAAAATATACAGAAGCGCAGTAAAAACAAAAAAGACTTATGATAAGAACGGAAAACTGAAGCTGGAAATTGATTTTACCTATACCATGTCCGCTTATGCTTACTCGGCAGGATTTATCCAGTGTGATATGACTTTTATTGAGAACGGGGAAACAATCAAAACACTGTCCAAAGAATTTTATGATGTATTCAATAAATCAAGTTTATCCGATGGAAGCGGAAATCCTTTAAGTGAAGATATATTACTTATCGGGGAAGGAAAAACATGGTATGTCAGATCAAAATTGTCTGATATTTTTACAAATAAAACGGAATATATTAAATCGGATAACGGGGATTTATCCCTTCAAACAACTGATTTTATCATAGCACTGCAGGAAACAGTCCCTTCCATTGCACCTGAATGGAGTGTTATTTCAGGGGACGGGAAAATCATTCTTAAAAAAGGGACAACACAACTTACCTCAAAAACAATAGAAATATATCCTGATAAAATAAAATATATTTATTATACGGAGATAGCGAAAATATATTCTTCGGTTCTGGCTTTTTTCGGCAGTCATCCTGATACCAGCAGTTCCGAAAAAAAAGATGATATCATTCTCCATTCGGATGAAGAAACAATTGACGGGGTTAAATTCAATGTAAGAATTATTCTTGAATTGGTCGGTGATTCCGTTGTTCTCTGGAAACAACTGGTTCCCGTCGAAATCGAGGGAGATACCGGGGAAACTTATTCGCTCGGTTATTCGGGCCGGGTGACCAATGCTTTGAGTTACCAATATTCGATGGCAGGGGATAAAGTCCTGGTTTCGGATGTCCACTATGAATATGGTGCTGAGGGCAATCCCGTTAAAATAACCGAAAACGACAAGGTAACCGAATATGTATGGAACAGTATCAACAGTGATGATACACATCATATCCTTTCTTATCCCGAATATGTAAGCTCGAAACTGTCAGGCGGGACAAAAACAAATATTACTGCTTTTGACTTTGACACAGGGTTCGGAAAAGTATCCGCACAATACGATATCGGATTTGTTGCAGATTTTGACCCTGATAATCTTTCATCTTTGAAATCTGCCCCTGAAACAAGGAAAACATTTTTTGAATACTATAATTACAATGGCGCACTGAAAAGTCAGACCAATCCCGAAGGTGCGGCCGTTGAGTTTGAATATGGCGATAACGGTTATTTCCAGCCTTCTAAAGTATTATACAGGACAAAAGACGGAGAAATGACCAGTTCAACGGGCATGGACTATGATCTTCTCCATGATTCAGTTTTAACACAAATCCTTGCTGATAATAACAATGAAACTGTTAAAACAACCCGGTATGCCTATACCGAAGACGGGGACCTCCTCAATATTTATTCCGACGCACAGGATTTTATCATAGATAAGGAACCTGTTTCAAAAACGGTTGCATCCGAATATGTATTCGGGGCCAATTATGTTGCAGTGCTTGATTATGCAAAAGACGATGTCAGCCAACCGGATCTCGATGCACTCCATAATACGTTTGAAGCAACCTTTAACCAGGATAATCCGGGATCAGCCGTATTTACCAATGCAATGAAATCATTCCTCGGCAATTACCCGGACGGCGGGGAAATAGCTTTTGCCGCCCTTTATTCGTTCGACGGGCTGGGACATATTGACAGGATATGCCAATATACCGTTGAAGACGGGATATGGGTTTCAAAGGATATATCCATCCAGTATAACGGAACGGGACAGAGGACAAAGATAACCTATCAGTCCGGTAAAATATTGGAAAGGATGTTCGATGCGTCGGGAAGGGTGACTTCCATCTCAATGGAAAACAGTGATACGGGTTTTTATGTCCGCCTTTATGATATGTCTTACGATTGGGAAAATACAACTGGGGAATGGCTGTACAAGACCACTTATACGCAATATCCCCCTTACGGAGGGACGGACGATAAGAAATACACCGTTTCCTACACGGACCTTCACGGGCTGGAGAAAAAGATTGAAGCCTACCACAATGATATACTGCTGATGAGTAAGGAAAACACTTATTCCCCGGATTTATTCCTTACCGGGGAATCGCAAATTTCGGGAACGGATTCTTTAACCGTATCGGCAGAGTATGATTATGATAATTTCGGGCAATTGGCTGCGGTCACTTTACCTGTTTCAGAGTATTATGAGCCCTATCTTGACGGTAATGACCTGATGATAAACCATACGTCAAAGAATAAAATGATTCATAAGACATATACGATCCTTGGCCAGCTTGAGAAAGAGTTTATAAATATTCCCATGGACGGGGATGATAATGTCGAAATAGGGGCAACAAATATTTACAATGAATTCGGTTTGGCTATAAAACAGGTCCTGTACGACGGTTCTTCCATGGAGAAAGGGTATACGTGCTTTTTCCGGGAAGCCTATGGGAAAGATGTTGACGGGGAGACACAGGTTGTACTTTATGATAACAGCGGAAGGGTTTTTGCAAAAAGGAGCAAAAACAAATCGTCCTGGGTTTATTATCTTTACAATATTCAGGGCAAGGTCGCAGCCGAGGTGATGAACAGGGGGCTTGATTATACTTTATTCGACAGTAATAACCAGCCTATCGAACCCTATATTGCCGCTAATGCTGAGATCGGTATTTACGAAAGGAATCCGGCATTCACCCTATCCCCGGGTGAAAACTGGCGGGATTATGCTGTTTTTTACGAATATGACCATCTGGGAAGGTTGGTTTCCACGACCGATCTGAAAGGGAATAAAATAGTCCGTACATACGATGAAGACGGTAACCCCCTTACGGAAACAATGATCCTTGCGGATACCGACGGGGAGGAGATACGGACAAAAACAGCAGTTTATGATGATCTTGGCAATGTATCAACCTTAAAGGATAAAAACGGCGTAAGCATGGAGTATACTTACGGGCCATGGGGGCAGGTAATCCTGGAAACCATTGTCAGCAAAGAGAATAACCCCCTTCCACAGAAAAAATATGAATACAGCCTGCTGGGCCTTGTAACGGAAATCCTTGTTTATGATGAGGACTACGGTGATGAAGACGGATTCAAGACCGCCTATACAGCCGCTTATGACGGACTGGGAAGGAAACTCACCGAACTGGCAGAGGACGGGAACTTCCTTGAATACAGTTACAATGCGGACGGGTCGGTTAAAAGTGTGGAATACAATCATGACGGGGAAAAACAGGTTCTTTACGGGTATGACCTCCTTGGTAATGTTTCCTGCCTTGACAGGTTCGGGATAAAGACTTATTCCGTTTTCTCCAGAAAGGATATCAACGGGGAAGACAGATATGTGAATTACTCAGTATTCCCATATGATGCAAAGACACTTGCCGGCTACGATGAAAATACCGATTATCCTGTTTATACGTTTAACATGGCAGTGATGAAAAACCCGAAAGAGATAGAGTATATACAGAGGGCCGACGGTGTAATTCTTGTCCCCGAGATTGATTTCAACCTGGCGGAGGATGATGAGGTATTCATAAGCCAGGTAACCCATTATTTCAAAGATTTCAGCCTGTATGGAGACTGGAAGGACAGCGGGGCTTTACCGGGTGTAACGGGGTATTATGAATTCACATCAGTGAAATCCGACGGATACGGGCTGCCTTTAACCGTAAACAATGATGACCAGGTAGTAACAGAATATGCATACAATAAATACAATGAGATAACTGAAAAAAAAGATACGGTTTCAGGGGAAGAGTATTCCCAGTCTTATCTCTGGGATAATGCAGGCGTGCTTGCCTACCAGTCTCTGGTGAAAACATCCGATGATGCCGAAGACTACCGTTATATGGAATGGAATTACGATGACAAATACAATGTAAAAGGGATAACGGGGATTATCAATGATATTTCCTATGATAATTTCGGCAGGCTGCAGGCAATCGATTTTGCAAGCAGCATACGGCAGAAATTCACTTATGATTCCAGGTCAAGGATAAAGGCGCTTTCCTATACGAACGGAACGGATAATGTTTTTTCCCAGGAATTCGAGTATAATGTCCAGGGGAAAATCGGAACAATCAATGAACAGGGATTGTTGTTCAATGCGTTTGAAATAAAGAACGGGAACGGCCAGTATAAACAGGCGAAAACTTTCGGTTACGATGAAAATACAGGCCGGCTTATTTCCGCTGAACTGGACCTTCCTGTAACCCAGACAAGGGTTATGGACAAGGCTTCGGGAATGACATTTGTCAAAGGGGATTTCTTTCCTGCGGATGATCCACTGGAAGATGGGAACCAGGATTATTCAGGAGGAAACATAAACCTGGGTTATGACGATTCGGCATCCGAGAATAAACCGGTCGGATGGGGCCGGGAAGTTGATCCGACACTTGAGGGGAATCCCTGGTATCTTGATATGGGGGAAAATTCCCTTATCTTTGATGTTAATTCTTCATCGGTCAAAGAGGTCGGGTATTATCTCGATTTCCTGCAGATGACTTCCGATTATGGGGATGCTGATGCTTTATGGGCTGTAATGCTCAACAGATTCAAGGATAATAATTATTCTGTCTGGGTCGGGGAAAATACCGGCGCATGGACAGAACTTGATAAGGAAAAATATATTCTTTCTCTTGAAAAAGGGCAATTAAGGGTTATTTTTACCGAGGAACTTGACAATGTATCAAAGATCAAGGTTCACTATGAAAAAACTTTGAAATCAATCTTTTTTGCAAGGAGATCGGAAGCCGGGAAACCTATTTCCGATATTCAGCTCCAGGTAAAGGACAGTAAAGATGCCCTCCTCCTTGCCAAAGGAACAGGTTATGTCGTTTGTTCCTCGGCCGGAGCGGAAATCTCATACTCTTACGACGGGAGGGGAAACCTGACACGAAAAACCGTTACCTATGCAAACGGCCAGCAGGATATTGCGGTTTACACTTATTCGGATAGAACAAACAGGCTGATATACCTGGAAAAACTGTTTAAGACCGGTGAATCCGTATCGGACGACTCGGCCGAAGTAACCGGGGCAAAGATCTATTCCTACGACCTCCTCGGAAACCTTGTAAAGCAGATAAATTCAAAGAAAACCGGTTCACAGATGGTTTCTTCCGCTGAGGATTATACATACAACCTTAAAGGAAGGCTTGCTTCCTATACCGTGGAATCCTCAGGAATACTCCTTGCATCCGGCGAATACCTGTATGACGGTATGGGCAACAGGGTGAGGAGTGTTACCTATGTAAACCACGAATCAAATACAAATGTAAATGTTTATAACCTGAAGAATATGCCTGCTTATTCCAAAGAAACCAGTGGTTCCGATACCCTGGAATTCTACCTTCTGACCCTTTTCCTTGTCCCTATAGTGAGAATCAGGAAAAATGACGGGGAAACATCGGGGATTGAAACGATAAATTCCGTTGACTATGACGGCAGTACCATTGATGTTATCTCCGGCTTTAATCAAAGCTTATCCGAATACATGTATTATGACTACCTGCATTCATTGCGGTTTGTCACCGACGGTACTGGGGCACTGAAAGCTGCTTATGACTATTATCCTTACGGAACACCTGTTTATTCCATGACAAACAGTGATACGGATGCGGATCCTACCTTTGCCTCCCACTCCCAGGACGAAGAATCCGGACAGTATTATGCGAAGCAGAGATACTATGACCCGGAAACAGGAAGGTTCAACAGGCTTGATCCTATGCAGGATAACCTTAACTGGTATGCTTACTGCGGCGGTGATCCTGTCAATAATATTGATCCGTGGGGATTGGAACAACACGCTTTTGATCAATCAGTTAAAAATATCAAACTTTTGACTATAGAACAACAAGAAGCAAGAGATAGATTATGGAAAAAATATGCAAAAATATTAACTGATGCTGGTATCACTTTTGAAGAATTTAATGATATGATTATTAAAGGATGGTTTGATGTTGGTGATTTTGATAAAGCATTAGATATTATTGAAGAAAAGATAAAAATTATTATGGATTGGGCTGAAAATCATATAGATGCTTCTGATATTGGAAAAACAGGATTCGAATGGTTATGTGAATCGTCAGATAACGATGGTACTTCATTTTTTGAGTATTATATGAATCAGGATATTAATACTTTAAGAACAATTGCAAAAAAATTTGATAAAACAAATGTAAAAATATTTGTTGCTAAAGGTGATAAATATGATCCGCATTTTATAGCAAATACGGAATTATTAATAAAAATACTTGATCTATGTATACATTTCAAAGCAAATGCCATTGTATGGGTTGATGGTTATAGAAGCGATTATGAACAAAATGATCTTTTAGGATATACTTGGTATACTTCATTGCATCAATCAAATAATGCTGTAGATTTTGCTATAGGGTATTGTGATACGGGTAACATTAAAGATGTAAGAAGAATTCGAGCTGATGTTGTAGCAACATATGCCTGGTCAACAGGTGATTTTTATGAACATGAATTAAAATCTCCATCATCAGGATTATTACATTTATCAATTAATCCTTATGTAGATAAAGATCATGATGGTAAATATGATAACAACGAAACTAAAAGAAAATTCTGGATAGACACGTCAGCACATGAAACAGCTTGGGAATCTATATGGCAAGCAGAAAATAAAGGAGTTGTTTATACGAATGGAAGAGATTTTGGGACTGATAATATGCGTAATAATTGGTTTACAAATGGAGGGTACAATAATTTTTCAGGAACATGGGATATTTATTATGTATTATTTGGTGATTTTTGGAAATTTTATGTTTTGAAATAAAATTAGGAGTAATAATAAATTATGAAAAAGTTAGGATTAAGTATTTTAATAATACTTTTATTAATTTCATTTGTTTATTTATCAGGGCAAAATATGAATAAAGTTTGTAAATTAATTTCAATTATATCAATTAATGATTTTCCTGTTATTGATAAAAAGTATATACCTTTTGAATTTAAAATATTTCCAGATAATGGTTACATTTTATATAGTTTTCATAATGATGAAGATTTTTCAAAACAAATGGTAAAAATTGAAAGATTTAATAACAATAAAGAAATAGAAGGGACTTTTATTATTGCAAATCCTACTTTATATGCGAAAAAATTAGAACTTAGCTCCATTGTTTTTGATTTTATTAATTTTGTAAATTCAAAGCTGATATTATATGATTATTTTGGTAATTCAATAACTGAGTATAATAATAAATTTGATTTATTAGTTTCATATAGTTTAGGAAAAACATTTTTCCCTGTAATTCGACAACATAATCTAGAACAACAAACAAAATCAGTTATCCAATTAAATGAAAAATTTAAAAAAAGAAATTTTTTTCCAGGAGAGCATTTTTTCTTTAATACAATTAATTCATTGTTTTTAGATAATAAAAAGAATATATATTTATTTAATACATGCACTTCGAATTGGGATAAAGAATATGAAGAACAAAGTTCAGGAGAAGATCAACATTCTTTTTTTGTAAAATTAAAAAAAGAAGGGAATAAATATATTGAAGATACTGATTTTATGCTGAAATTTGATGGTACTCAGCTATGGTATCCTGAAGAATTAGTTGAAAAATACGAAAAACAAAGTTTGTGTTTAGAATCACAAACAGTAGGTTATGCCAATATATCAGTTTTTACTGCAACTTATCTTGATTCTTTTTATTACTACAATCCCGGAATATCAGTATTTGTAAAAACAACACTTGATGCAGACTTGATTAAGAAAAAAGAATTAACAGAAAATGATAATAAAAAAATATCTGAAATTGCTAAAAAGTACGATTATGAAAATGATGAAAAACTCTCTTTTTATACAGGATATATGCATACCCTTTATGTTGATGAGGATGAAAATATTTATGTTGTAAGTTTAAAGGATATTGTCATTTATGACAAGAATTTTAATCCAGTTGATATGATCTGTCCTGGTAATCTTAAAGAACTGGGAGAAAATGTATTTATAGATGAGATAGTAAAAATAGAAGGTAATAAAATGTGGCTTTCAATCAGAAGGTACACAGGGGAAATCTTTACATCCCAGGAACAGGATACAAGGGAAATCTGGGTTGTTGATATTAAGTGAGAAGATTTTAATATGAATCCCCCTCTCTTTGCGGGGATGATATTCTTTCCTACGATATCAGCTCCCATCCATAGGAGCTGACAAACATAATCTGACTTATAGAAAGTTAACTGCCTCCTTGCAGACTTTCCATAAGAAGATTATGTTTCATAGGAAAGAACCGAATATTTTTATATACTTTATTTTCTGTATTTTCCGGTTGTTCTTTATATTCAAAGAGAGGGGGATTGATATTTATTTATTTTTAAAGAAAGTTATATTATTGAATTATTAAATCACACTGAAATTTGTCTTAAAAATTAGATTCTGTGGAAATGTTATTGAATTTATATATTTTTTTATGTGAAAATTACCTGTAAATTAAAAAACGGTTAAAATTTGAGGATTTTACGGGGTTTGGGGGGAAATGGTTAATGCCAGTAATGATAATTTGTTAATCAGGAGGAAGTCCGGGAGAGTTTATATCTTTATACGGAATTTGCCAATTGTTTCAGTTTTCTTTTAGCATTTAAAGCATCGATGAAAAGCAGAATTGCTTTTTTTTCATCATCAGGAAGTTCATCCATTTCTTCAATTTTCTTTATTATTTCCATGTTATGTTTTTTATCAAATGAAGCTTTCGGAACACCATCCAGTACCAGATACTCAATACTTATATCAAATGCTTTTGCCAGTTTGATAAGAATATCAATAGATGGAACAAATCTATTATTCTCATACTTACTGATTTGTTTACTGTCTATGTTGGATATTTCAGCAAATTGATCTTGTGTCCAACCTTTTTCTTTTCTTAATTGTTTAATTTTTGAACCTATGTCAATAGCTTTTGTTTCCATATGTTAAGGATAACATAATAACAAAAAAGGTAAATAAGGACAAAATGATTCTTAAAAAAACGCTTGACATTAAGTAAATAGATTTTACTATTTTTATTGACATATGTGTATAGGGAAATATTTTAAAAATATTTATTTTCCTAAAAAATGAAACCTGTTATCCCAACGTCGCCAAACAGCAGGATAACAGGCTCGTACACTAAGAGGAAACCCTCTTTGTAACTACTCAAAAATATATACTGAAACTAAAAAAAGTCAAAGAGCGGATTTCCTCTTAATTAAAAAAAATTAGGAGGTATCCATGTCAAATGTCACACAGATCACAACTTATGATTTCTATGAATCAGCTTTCTATTTAACCCGGGGATTTGATCTTGAAAAGATTGATATTGTACTTGAGCTTGGCCAGGAAAAAATCAGGATGCACTTTTCAGGTATTGGCCTTGGAAAGGCACAGAGCGATTACTTACGCTCTAAAGCGGATGTTAACCTTTTCAATTTCAGGAGATCATATCAACGGCTGCAGAGTATGATTTTTGCAGAGAAGAAACGAAGGAAACAGGAGGAAAGCATATGAAAAAGATCCTGTTTCTTAATAAAAAAGGGGGTGTGGGTAAAACAACCGTCTGTTTCCAGATGGGGGTATACTTTGCAACTATTGGCAAAAAGGTTTTGTTTGTCGACTGCGACAGCCAGGGAAACTTAAGCGGAATATTCCGTAAAAAAGGACAATCAGGAGTTTATGAGCTTATCTCAGGTAGTAATCCCCAACCCCACCTCTGCAGAGATAATTTATTCATATTACCCGGAGACATCAGGTTAAGTTCACTGGAAGAAAAACTGTTTGAAAATGAAGAGTATACAGTGCTTAACCATGCACTTTCCCATGATATGTACAGGAATTTTGATTTCTGTTTTCTTGATACGGGTCCATCGCTCGGAGCATTAACCCTCAATGCCCTGCTTGCATCCGATGAGCTTGTCATTGTTGTTACCCCCCAGGTATTTACACTTGATGGAACTTCGGACTGTGTAAAAACAATCGTTGAAGTATGGAGTAAACTCGGTGGCAAATCAAGGTTATCAGCAGTTATATTAAA
>Ga0116152_10003598_pt1 | contig 12421 bp, 9 predicted proteins | sample AD_UKC119_MetaG_FD_89894 | JGI IMG/M metagenome (GOLD analysis project Ga0116152, IMG submission 89894) | Active sludge microbial communities of municipal wastewater-treating anaerobic digesters from Hong Kong - AD_UKC119_MetaG | ecosystem: Engineered > Bioreactor > Anaerobic > Digestate...
CACGTGGACGAATGAAAGTGGAACGCACAACGTGGACGGCCGGCTGGACTTCTACCCAGCCAACCCGGAAGGCTTCACCAACGGAGACCCATCCAATGACGATTGGACCTATTCGTACACCTTTACCATTCCAGGGGTGTACAACTACATGTGCGGAAGCGAAGGGCATTCCGCCACCCAGACCGGGAGGGTCTTCGTTCTTGAACCCAACAGCGTCCCTGAGAACCGGCCCGCGGCGGCCATCGTACTTTCTCCCGTCCCAGCGAAGGACCACCTGCTGGTGGAAACTGGCGATCTTCAAGTCGCACGGTTCGACGTGATCGGATCGGACGGCCGCACCCTGCTCACCTTCCAGGCCGGAACGGGAAAACAGACGCGATTGGACGTGGGTACGCTGGCGGCCGGGACCTACTTGCTCCGGATCACGGAAGCCCCGGAGCGTACAACGGTCCGGCGGTTCAGCAAACAGTGATCACGGTGTCCTCAGGACCCGGATGGCGCTGAACGATCCTTCCGGTGTGACCGCCTTCACCGTATAAGCGCCCGGCGCCAGGCCGGTGAGGTCCAGGTCGATCCGTTGTTCGCCGGGAGGAAGCACCGCGTCAAGCAGCAGCAACACCTCCTGGCCCACGGCGTTCATCACAGTGATCCGCTCACGACCTCCCTCGTTGACCCGCACACGCACCTGCGTCCGTCCCGTTGTCGGATTCGGATAGGCGAGCAGCTCAACACCCGCGACACCACTTTCCGACACCGTAGCGCTCGGATCGAAGGGCATTGCCAGTGCCGCCATGCTGGCCACGGAGAGCTTCGCCATCTTCTCGAAGTAGGGCACATCGAAGTGCTGGATCCTGTCGTTGGGTGTGTGATAGTAAGGATTGCCATCACCGCCGAACTCCTCGATCATCAACACGGCACCATAACCCGCGGACCAGAAGGAGGCATGATCACTGTAGGTCGCACCGGGGTTGGTGAGCAGCAGGTCGATGTCAATCTCGTACCGGTCCAGAATGGCGAACACCGTATCAGCGATGGCCATGGAGTTCGCCACCGGCCTTGCATGCACGCGGGCCTTCTTATCGCCATTGCCATCATATGCGATGGCATCCATGTTCACCACGCCCACGATGTTCTCGTCGTTCGCAGCCATGTTGTTGGCGTAGTAGATGCTGCCGATCTTGCCCTGCTCCTCCTGGTCCCAGAGCGCGAACACGATGGTGCGCTCGAACGGGATGTCATGCAGGACCCTTGCGGCCTCGAGCAGCGCGGCGCACCCGCTCCCATCATCATCCGCCGCCGGTGCATTGTACAGGCCACCGGGCGGCATGGCATCGTAATGGGCGCAGAGCACCACGATCTCCTCCGGATGGACCGAACCCAGCTTCCTGGCCAGGATGTTCCGCCCGGTGGCATTGAAGGCTTGGGCTTCCGTGGTGTATCCGAAAGCGGCGAGTTTCTGTTCGTAGTACTGCTGGGCCAGCGCATTTCCTGCATGATCCGAGTGACGGCTGTTGATCACCACAGGACCGGAGCCAAGATCAACCGACACCTCACCGGACATCTCCTCCACGTACGTGAGCATCGAATCAAGGGCCATCCCATCCATGATCCCTTGGATGATGAGGTGCTGTCCATGGGCTACCGAACAGGTGAGGGTAAGAAGGAGCAGGATCGTTCGCATGAGGTTCTTCTGGGAATTAGCGCAGGACCACCACCCGTTCAACGAAACGCTGCTCGGCCGTCCGTACCACCACCATGTAGGTGCCAGCACCAACGAGCGGTATCGTCATGCGGGTGTTCCGGCCTGGCCGTTGCTCGTGCACAAGCCCACCGCGGGCGTCGTAGACCTGCACGCCGAGCACACGCTGATCGAGCCCGTCGATCCGCAGCTGGCCATCACTGATCGGGTTCGGGAAGATGCGCACGCCGAGTTCACTGAGGTCATCGATCGCGGTGGACACATCCACCACCTCCTGCTCTTTCACCAGCACGGGCGTTCCGTCCGCAGCGGCGTACATATCCCTGAACAGGTCGATCTCCGGGGTATTGTACGCGAACATCTCCTCCATCCAACGTGGCGGTGCGCTCTGGTACCACACCCGGCTCCGTACTGTGATCGTGCCGGCATAGCCGTTCATCGGAACGTGATAGTGCACCTTGTCCGTACCGCTGCCTTCGGCCCCTCCTTCGTAGCGGTTGAAGTCGGTATCGGTCACCGGTACACCAGCCACCAGCACCGTGTCATAGGTGAAGTGGGATGAGGTGAAGCCCAGTGGTGCAAGACGGTTGTCCTTCAAGGGTTCCTTCGCACGCTCCAGCACGGTGGTCTTGTTCCCGTTCACATCGGCCATCACCATCTCGTAGATCTGTGCCTGCCCTTCGTTCCGGATCACATCGTGGTGCGGCTCCCAATCCGCGTCGTGTCCGATGACCTCGTACGTCTCATCCCATCCACCGCTGCGGAAGAGGGTGTCGCCATCGGCATCCTCCACCACCAGTTCCACAAAGGCCCTGCGCGCCGGGTAACCGCTTGGGAACTTATGGCCGGCCAGGTTGGTCAAGGTCACATCGATGAAGGCCGTATCCGATGTGCGCTGGGTCACCTCGTTCTCCAACAGCAGCGTCCGGTCCTGGAGCAGGCGCGTGGTGCGCGAGATCGTACTGTCGAACTGCACCGCGTTCGCCGTGAGCGAAAGTTCCTGGCGGTTGTTCTTCAGCAGGTTCAGCATGAAGGTGTTCGCACCCACGAGCTCGTGCTTGCCATACGGGCTCCGCAGGTATTCCTCGGAAGCCAGGAAGTCGTACAAGGCGGAGATGACCATGGGCTCCTCGATCCGCGGCATGTGGCAACCCTGGCAGGTCACACCACCCGCCTCAGGGTCCAGGTCGGGATTGAACACGGAGTTGAGCCATTCGTGATAGGTGGCCTGCTCCACGAATTCATCACCGGTGAGGTTCCCGTCCAGGTCGGCGGTCTCCGTGATCAGTGTATGGCATCCCGCACACAAGCCGCCATCGTTGATGTGCGCACCGTAACGCGGCGCATAGCCAACAAAGGACTCCATCGGCGCACCGAAAAGGTTCTCCGCATTGTAGGGACCGTAGACCACGTCATTGGTGTCGAACTTCAATCCACCGGAGTTCAGGAGCCCGATGCTGTCCGGTCCCTGCATGTGACAGGCCAGACAGGAAACACCATCCAAGGCCACAGGGTCCATGGTCATTTCCAGGATCGAATAATGACCACCGACGGAGAGGAACTTGTCATATCGGCCCATCGGGGCATGGCAGCTCGTGCATTTGTCCTCCAAGGCGGTTTGATGCGAGGGGTTCACCGCCACCTCATGGCTCACCTTGGCGCGCCAGAAGGGGTCCTTGGCGGAATTGGCCATCATGGTGGATCGCCACATGTCCACGGCGTTCACATCGATTCCGTTCGCGTCGTGGTTCGCCAGAACAGGCGGGATCTCATCCAGGCCATGGCAACCCTCACAGGCACCACTACCCGTGAAGTAGGTGTTCTGGTCGATGGGAAGAGGGGAACCACCTCGGAAGGCCTCCAGGTCCCGCTCCGAATGGTATCGGGCATGAGCCTGTGGAAGCTCATCACTTGTCCAGGCCACGAACAGGGCCACAGTACCAATGATACCTGCGAGGATCGCTGTGCGGGCGGGTATGGATCGCTTCATGAAGAAGGGTTGCGAAGGGTGCAAAATACAACGCCTCCGGGGCACCGTGCTGGCACACCGGAGGCGCAGGATGGTAATGTCGACGGGCTCAGGCGCCGCGTTGGGCGCTTTTGCGCATGGTGGTGGCCTTCGCCTTGGAGGTGGTGGCCTTGGGTGCGGCGGCCTTCTTACCGGTATCGACCTTCGCCTTCTTGTCACCCTCCTTCGGAGCCTTGGCCTTCGCCGTCTTCTCCTCAGGCTTCTCCTCCTCCCTCTTCTCGAACTCACCGGCCTTCAGCAGCTGGTCGTACCAGCTGAAGAGCTTGCGGACATCGCTGCCGTAGATGCGCTCACGATCGGCATCGGGCAGCGCCTCCATCAACTTGGCGAAGAGCTTGTCCTCACCCTCCTTCGGGTCGATGCTCGCCTTTCCCTTCTCCACCTCATGCAACTTGCTCAACACATCCTTCAACGGCACGTCATCTCCGGTGGTGAACATGCTGATCTCGTCCAGGGAGCTCACCTTGGCACTGGAAGGTACGGGGATGCGCTTCCCGTCCAATAACGACTCGGCGATGACGGCCTGACGTCCTTGGGCGATGACACGGAACAGGCCGCTCTTGCCGGCCACGGAAATGATCTTACTGAGGTCCATGCGGGGTTCTTGAAGGGCTAAAAGTAGTATCCGGGGCCGCTCCGATCAGGTCTTCTGCTTCTTCTTGCGCGCCGCCGGGAAGAGGATATTGTTCAGGATCAGCCGGTAGCCGGAGGAGTTCGGATGCAGGTCCAGGTCCGTCGGCGGATCGCCCACCATGTGCTGGTAGTCCTCCGGGTCGTGGCCCCCGTAGAAGGTCCACTGGCCCAGGCCGAATTCCCCGTGGATGTACTTCACCGTGCCCTGCGCCTTGTTCTCGCCCATCACCAGCACACCCGGCTTCACGAGCGACTTGCGGAATGCCGTGGTCTGACCCATGAATCCGCGCACCACCTGCTCATGGCTCTGGCAGAGCATAGTCGGCACCACGTCCCACTTCGCGCTGAAGTCGAACAGCGTGAAGAAGTCCCGCGTCTGGCCGATGCTCCCATGGATGTCCGTGGCGTCAATGTTACTGAACTCGTAGACCATCGGATCCGTGATCAGGCGGAAGTCCTGGAAGGCGAAGCTGCGGCCGAAGTCGAGCTTCTGTTGCGCCTGCGGATCGACCGGGTCGTGGTCGAACTCGGGCGTGCAGATATCCACTCCTTCCGCCGCGAGGGCGATGTCGTAGCTGTCGGTGCCGGAGCACATGGTGAAGAGGTAACCGCCGCCGGAGACGTACTCCCGGATGCGCTCGGCCACCGCCGACTTCATCTGGCTCACCTTGGCGAAGCCGAGGGAGGCCGCCATGGCCTCGCTTTCCTGCACCTGCGCCTGGTACCACGGGGCATTGCGGTACATCCGGTAGAACTTGCCGTACTGGCCGGTGAAGTCCTCGTGATGCAGGTGCAGCCAGTCGTATTGTGGCAGCACACCGCTGATGATCTGCTGGTCGTAGATCCGCTCGTAGGGGATCTCGGCGTACGTCATCACCAGCGCCACCGCATCATCCCACGGCTGGAAGCTCTCCGGCGCGTACACGGCGATCTTCGGCGCCTTCTCCAGCTTCACCACCTCCATGTTCGCCTCGGGATCGGCGATCTCCGACAGGATGGCGGCCGCCTGTCCATCGGCGATCACTTGGAAGGTCACCCCGCGGATCGCGCATTCCTTCTCCACCTCGGTATAGTGGTCGATCAGAAAGCTACCACCGCGATAGTTCAATAACCACTCTACGGTGGCGTCTCGTCCCAGGGTCCAGAAGGCGATGCCGTAAGCCTTCAGATGGTTCTGCTGCGACCCGTCCATGGGGATGAGCAGCTTGGTGGCCGAAGCCGGAGCCACAAGGACGAGGAGGAGCAGCCCGGCCAGCAGGCCATGCCACTTAGAACGGAGCGGAGTTGTCGTCGAAGCTGGTATCATCGTTCATCCGGCTGGGCCGGGTGATGGTGCGGAAGGGGTTCTGGTCGAACCCATCCGATCCCGTGCCATCACCGCCAAAGTTACCGGACATGCTCTCCAGATCGGCGAATTTGGCCAGTTCAGGGATGAACCGCAGCCTCACCGTGTCCACCGCGCCGTTCCGGTGCTTGGCCACGATCACTTCGCCGATGCCGAGTGTACTGCCGTGCTCGTCCTCGTGGATCTTGTAATACTCCGGGCGGTAGAGGAAGCACACGATATCGGCGTCCTGTTCGATGGCGCCCGATTCACGCAGGTCGCTCAGCATGGGCCGCTTGTCTCCCCCGCGGGTCTCCACCGCACGGCTCAGCTGCGAAAGGGCGATGATCGGGATGTCCAGTTCCTTGGCGATGCTCTTGATCGAACGGGAGATGCTGCTGATCTCCTGTTCCCGATTGCCGCCCTTGTTATCGCCACCGGCCGTCATCAGCTGCAGGTAGTCGATGATGATCAGGTCCACATTGTGCTGGCTCTTCAAGCGTCGCGCCTTGGCCCGCAGTTCGAAGATGTTAAGACCCGGGGTGTCGTCTATGAAGATGGGAGCGTTCGTGAGGCGTGCGATGTGCTGGTGCAGGATGGTGAACTCCTGATCAGAAAGATCGCCCTTCCGCAGCTTCTCACTGCTGATCCCCGCCTCGCTGGCGATCAAACGGGTGACCAACTGCGTGCTGCTCATCTCCAGGCTGAAGACGGCAACGGCACGCTTGTGCTCCACGGCGATGTTGCGGGCCATGCTCAGTACGAAGGCCGTCTTACCCATGGCGGGACGCGCCGCCACGATCACCATGTCGCTGCGCTGCCAGCCGGCCGTCAGCTTATCCAGTTGGATGAAGCCCGTGGGGATCCCGCTCACACCTCCGGTCTTGCTCTTCGCGCTCTCGATCTGCGCGATGGCCCCCTGGATCAGGTCGCTCATCGGCTCATAGTTGCGCTTGAGGTTGCCGCTCGTGATCGTGTACAGGTCCTGCTCCGCCTTGTCCAGCAGATCGAACACGTCAGCCGTATCGTCGTACGCATCACGCGTCATCTCGGCACTGATGCGGATCATCTCCCGCAGGATGTGCTTCTGGCTGATGATGCGTGCGTGGTACTGCACGTTCGCACTGCTGGCCACCTTGTTGGTGAGCTGGCTGATGTAGAACGGACCACCCACCACATCCAGCTCCCCGCGCTTCTTCAGCTCCTGGGTGACCGTGAGGATGTCGATGGGCTGGTCGTTGCGGAACAGCCCGAGGATCGCGTCGAAGATCCGCTTGTGGGCCTCCACGTAGAAGCTGTCAGGCTGCAGGATGTCGATGGCCTCGTTCACCGCATTCCGCTCGAGCATCAGGGCGCCCAGCACGGCCTGCTCCAGTTCAGGCGCCTGTGGTGGAAGCTTGCCCGCCTCCAGGGCCGTTTCAAGCAGGGACGCCGCTTGCCTGCGGCCGGCGGAGCCGCGCGTGCGCTCCGTGGATCGGGTGTTGGAGAGGTCGGCCATCGCTTATGTCGAACGCAGGCGACCCGGCAGCGGCCCGATGTTCATCAGGCGGAAGTGCGACAGGATCGAAGCGTGGGTGGGCGGCAAAAGTAGATCCCCAACGATCGGTCAGCGGAGCCGAAGTGAACAACTCATGCGCAGCCGATCAACATTGTGATCGTGGAGATCAAAGGCCATCGCTCCACCTTGTCCACCCGCCTTACCTTTGAAAGGTATGAGGCTTCACCATGCAGCGCTGGCCGCGGTGTTCATCGCGTCGCTGTTCGGATCGTGCAGGAAGGACAAGGACGAGCGGCCGCCGGTGGTGGAGATCCTGCTGCCGGTGCCTGGCACCACCATCGCCATTCCGGATACCATCCTTGTTCGCGTCCAGGTCAGCGACGATCATCAGCTTACCGGCCTTGCAGTCGAACTTCTCAATGTGGATGGTGCTGTGGTGGGGAGCGCCGGAACGATCAACCTGGATGGATCGACAGGGACCTATGAACGAACGTTGGTCATCACGGATGAACGACTCCCCACTGGCACGTATACCATTGCGGCCCGAGCCACCGATGGCACCAACGACGGCAGAGCCTTCAGACAGGTCAACATCCTGGAAGCGCCGCTGCGACTGCTGGCCACTTTCCTGGCTCCGCCCTTCACGCTGCAGCAGACCACCATCGACCGGCTGGCACCGGATGGCACCTCGACCCCCTTCGAGACCGTTCAGGACTTCAACGGCATCGCCGTGAACAGTAGGAGCGGCCACCTCGTTGTCGCCGGCGCACGGTACGCCCCACTTCAGGCGCTGCCCGCCGCGCCCGGGGCCACCCCCTGGCAGGTCCAACCCACCACGACCGACCAGGACCAACAGTTCACCGCCGTGACGGTGGACCCCGGTGATGGGCAGGTGTTCTTCGCCTCTCGCGATGGCCGCATCCGAGGGTTCACCGGACAGGGAAGCGGAAGGTTCAATGCACAATGCCTGGTCGACCACCGTTGCGAAGCTATCGTGACCATGGGCGATGAGGTCGTCACCTGGCAAACGGCGATCGTGGGGGGAGCGCACCGTGTGGTCACCTACACCCCGGCCGGTACCATCCTGGACCAGCTTCCCTTGCAGGAGGAGCACGTAGCCTGGTTCGAGCGTTCAGCGGACCAGCTTCTTCACTTCGCCAATGTGGATGGATCAGGCCTTATCGAGGAGTTGAACATTCAGCAGGGGGGCTCGCCGGACCTGCGCAGCTTCCCAGGGGAACCGATCCGGCACGTCGTCCGGCTCAATGCCAACCTTTACATCGTGGCCCTTCAGGAACGCCTCATGCGCTTTGACCACGCCACTCATGTGGCCACCGAACTGCGCAGTGGGTTCCCGACGGATGCGCTCGCCTACGACCCGGTGAACGGTGCGCTCCTGGCGGCACAGGGCGGTGAACTGCTCACGGTGGACCCCACCACGGGCGCCACGGTCGCGAGCATGGGAACGAGCGGCACCATCGGCCACATCCTCCCCTTGTACAATCGTTAGGAGCGCCGCTTCCTGGCTTCCGGCTTCGCCTTCAGCACCACGCCCATGTCGCAGAACTTCTTGATCCTGCGTTCCACGAGCTTGGCGGGGTCCACCTTGGCAAGCTTGTCCAGGTGCTTGATCACCTCCGCCTTCACCAGCTTGCCAGCACCATCCGGATCGGCATGCGCCCCACCCACCGGCTCCTGGATGATCCCATCGATCAACTTGTTCGCCAGCATGTCCTGAGCGGTGAGCTTCAGGGCCTTGGCCGCCTGCTCTTTGTAATCCCAGCTGCGCCAGAGGATCGAGGAACAGGATTCCGGGCTGATCACGCTGTACCAGGTGTTCTCCAGCATCAGCACCTTGTCGCCGATCCCGATGCCGAGCGCACCACCGGAAGCGCCTTCGCCAATGATGATGCAGATCACCGGCACCTCGAGCTTCATCATCTCGTAGAGGTTCCGGGCGATCGCCTCGCCCTGACCCCGCTCCTCGGCCTCAAGACCAGGGAAGGCCCCAGGGGTATCGATCAAAGTGACGATCGGCTTATTGAACTTCTCCGCCAGTTTCATTAGACGCAAGGCCTTCCGGTAGCCTTCCGGGTTGGGCATCCCGAAGTTGCGGTACTGCCGCATCTTGGTGTTGATCCCCTTCTGCTGCCCGATGAACATCACGGTGCGGCCATCGATCTGCCCGAAACCACCCACCATCGCCTTGTCGTCCTTCACGGTGCGGTCACCATGGAGTTCGATGAAGCTCTTGTCCGAAAGGACATCGATGTACTTCAAGGTGTAAGGACGGTCCGGATGACGGCTCACTTGGACGCGTTCCCACGGAGTGAGGCCGGCGTAGATCGTCTTGCGGGTCTCGGTCAGCTTCTTCTCCAGATCGCGCAATGTGGGTTCCACATCCACGGCACCCTGGGTGGCCACTTCCTTCAGCTTCTCGATCTGCTCGATCACGCTCTGGATCGGCTTCTCGAATTCCAGGAAAGTCTGCATCGTCTGTCGTTGGAATGGGCGAAGGTAGAAGGAAGCGCGTTGGTGGCGACACCCTGCCCGATACCTTCGCCGGGCGATGCTCACCTTCCCCAACGCCAAGATCAACCTGGGCCTTAATGTCCTGGCGCGCAGGCCGGATGGCTACCACGCGATCGAAAGCGTGTTCGTTCCCGTCCAGCTGAACGATGTCCTGGAGGTCATTATCGCGCCCGAGCTAGGAACCAATGAGCTGGCCTATACGCGGAGCGGGATCCACATCCCGGGGGAACTGGACAGCGACCTGTGTTCCAAGGCGGTGCGCTTGCTGCAGCAGGGTCGCGAACTTCCCGGATTGCGTATGCACTTGCACAAAGCCATCCCGCTGGGCGCCGGCCTTGGAGGGGGCTCAAGTGATGCCGCCCATGCCCTCAGGGCCATCAATACCCTGTGCCGGTTGGGACTTGGGGCCGACGAACTCGCGCACCACGCCCTGAAGCTTGGGAGCGACTGCCCCTTCTTCCTCCACGGAGATGCGTGCATCGTACGTGGTCGTGGTGAGGTCCTTGCTCCGGTTGAACTGGACCTGGGCGGCCACTGGATCGTGCTCATGAACCCGGGGATCCATGTGAGCACCGCGGAAGCCTACCGCCATACCATCCCCACTGGAACGAGCTGGGACATCGAGGGCATGCTTCGGAATGGCCCAGGCCCTTCCTGGTCGAAGGAATTGCCTAACACCATGGAGCCCTGGGTATTGACCACCTATCCCATGGTCGGTATGCTGAAGGAGCACCTGATCAGGATGGGCGCGTACTACACGGCCATGAGCGGATCGGGATCAACGGTATTCGGCTTGTTCAAGGAAGAGCCAGCACTCCCCGGACTTCCTCCGGAGGTCGCCGTGTGGAAACTGCGATGCTGATCACTTGCGCACCTTGTCCAGGAACGCGCGCAATTCCACATGGTCCATGGGCTTGGCAACGATCAGCCCCTGCCGGTCCAGTACATACAAGGTCGGCGTCGCCTTCACATTGAAGGCCTTCGCCGCAGGTTCGCCCCAACCGATCAAGGCCGAGTAGCAGGGCCAGTTGATGCCCTCCTCCGCGATCGTTGCCATGAACTCTTCGGTGGTCGCATCCAGCGCGATCCCGATCAGCTTGAAATGACGAGGATCCTCTTCGGAAACAAGTTCACGAAGACCGGGCATCTGTGCATGGCAGTGGTCACAGGTGCTGGAATAGAAGAAGAGCCCGGTGTAGTCCTGACTTGGCCAGATCGCGGATAGGCGTGTGGTGTCCTGTTCACCCGGCACCGTGAGCAAGGTGTCAGGAGCAGGTGATCCGAGGGCCAGGCGAAGTTGAACAGCGGCGATCCGCACCAGGTCCGGGTCCGGGGGACGAAGTGCACCGGGCCCGATCACGTACTGGTCCACGAGGTACTGAGCCACCTCATCCGGCCCATAGGTGCTGAAGATGTCGACCAGTTGGTGGCGCATATAACGCCAGCAGCTGGTGTCGGCAGCCGCCTCGGAGAGCAGGGTGTCACAGGCCCTGTGGTAGGCGTACTCGTTGTCGAACTTGATGCTCTGCAGATACATCACGGTCGCCTTGGCATAGGCGTTCGAACGCAAGGACCAGGGATCGGAAAAGTCGAACGTGCTGCGGATCACTTCGGGCCCGCTAAGCGCGACAGCGTCCAACTGCCGGTCCAGCCGGACGGCACGTGCGAACTGGCCGTCGGGCGCGATGGAACTGAGGCTGTCCAGGGCACGACTCATGCGCGCACGCACCCTCTCCTCATGATGGTCCAGCCGGTGGAGCAATGCGGTATCGAGCGGTGAAGCCCCGGCTCGCTGATCGCGGATGGCCAGCAGTTCATCCTGGCCTGCACGACTCACGAGCTTGTACGCCCACATCCGCTGGTTATCGCCGGAGCGCAGCACATTCAGGTTCCTTTGGAGTGGCGTGCCGTGAAAGGCTACATCCACGACCGGATCGCTCGGGTCGATCACCAGGTCGATCCGATCATCGCCATGGATGCCGAGCTGATAGAATCCGGGCGGGAAGGTCTGCTTCGGGAACTCGAAGGAGCCGTTGGGGCTTATGGGAACAGAATCGAGCGCTGGATGATCGGACCCCGTGGTGCGGTAGAGCACGACATGCGTGGCCGGCAGTGGGTGCTCGAAGGTCCCTTTTATCGATTGCGCCGTTGTTCCAACGGCAGCAAAGCTCAGGACGAGTAGCGGAAGGGAGCGCAAGGCGGTCATCGGCGATCGGGAGGCAAAGATCCTGCCGGATGCGACAGGCACTAAAAAAAGAACCCCGTCACTTGCGTAACGGGGTTCAGATCGGCGACGACATACTCTCCCAGGATTTTGTCCTAGTACCATCTGCGCTGGTGAGCTTAACTTCTCTGTTCGGAATGGGAAGAGGTGGACCTCACCGCAATAGTCACCTGAAATCGTAAGTACGATTTGACAGGTCGTTGGACAAGACAAGAATAGCCGAGGATCGTTCCACGAGCGATCTGTACTGATCGAAAGTTGACGGGTAATTAGTACCACTCGGCTTTGCCATTGCTGACTTTACACCTGTGGCCTATCAACGTGGTGATCTTCCACGACCCTTAGAAGAAGTCTCATCTTGAGGTGGGCTTCGTGCTTAGATGCTTTCAGCGCTTATCCCATCCGAACATAGCTACCCAGCGGTGCCCCTGGCGGGACAACTGGTACACTAGCGGTTCGTCCACCACGGTCCTCTCGTACTA
>Ga0116152_10003599_pt1 | contig 12420 bp, 10 predicted proteins | sample AD_UKC119_MetaG_FD_89894 | JGI IMG/M metagenome (GOLD analysis project Ga0116152, IMG submission 89894) | Active sludge microbial communities of municipal wastewater-treating anaerobic digesters from Hong Kong - AD_UKC119_MetaG | ecosystem: Engineered > Bioreactor > Anaerobic > Digestate...
ATGATTGAAAACAAAAACACACAGTCAAAAGATTACGATCATTTAAAGAAACATCCACGACCAGGACATGCTGATTTTGTTGCTGATGTGACGTATAAAGGATTCCAAGATTATCGTGGTGGTGGACATTTTTCAGGTCGATTAACCGCTGCTTTAGTTGTTGCAGGTGCCATAGCTAAACAGATTATTCCATTTAAGATATCATCAAAAATCATTCAATTAGGTGATGAAACGGACCCGTCTCAATTCGATGAAATAATCAAACAAGTTCAAGCTGAAAAAGATTCATTAGGTGGCATCATTGAAGTGAAAGCAACCGACATGATAATTGGTTTAGGTGATCCCTTTTTTCAAAAATTAGATGCTGAAATTGCTAAGATCATGTTTTCAATACCTGCAGTTAAAGGTGTTGAAATCGGTGATGGATTCCATGGTGTTCATCTTAAGGGAAGTGAATTTAATGATCTTATCCTAGATGCTTCTGGAAAAACATTAACCAATCACAGCGGTGGTATTTCTGGCGGCATCAGTAATGGAAATGACCTTATCATCAAGGTCATGATGAAACCTGCATCTTCTATTGGTAAACCACAACAAACATTTGACTTTGAAGAACAAAACATCAAAGAACTTGAAGTCAAAGGACGACATGACAGTGTCATTATCAAACGTGCTGGTGTTGTGTTAGAAAGTGCACTCGCCATGTGTTTACTTGATTTTTATTTACGTTATAAGGCTTATTATTAGATAAGTCTTTTTCTTCACACAACGCACGTGGAGACGGTGGTATTGATGTCAAGGGTAGATAAGTAAGTGTATAGAAAAGCCTTGAAATAAAAGCTTTTCGAGACTTTAGAGAAAAAATCTGATGTGTGAGAATCGTGAAAATATCTGTTCGTGAAAACAAGTCCAAAGGCATGATTTTGAACGTGACTGAGCGATTTAGATAACATGGGTTTGCGTGTGGTAAGTTAAGATGTTTTGGGTTTTTAGGGCTTGCTGAGTGGTCGATTTAGATGTTTTTTGGATTTTCCGAAGTTGAGTGTTCAGGATAGATGCCATAAAGGAAATGTTTGACAATGCAAGGGTTAGCATATAGCATCTGGGAAGGAGTCATGTTATGTCAATTAGCGAAATAGGCTGCTGTGGCGCTTATTGCCGTACTTGTTCCGCATTTATAAACCAGGCATGTAAAGGCTGTAAAGTTGGTTATGAAAGCGGAACCAGAGATATTTTAAAGGCAAAATGCAAGATGAAAGTTTGCTGTATTTCTAAAAAACTACAATCATGTGCTGATTGCAGTGAATATTGCACTTGCAGTGTACTCAATGATTTTTATAACAAAAACGGCTACAAATATCAAAAATACAGACAAGCTACCGATTACATCAGAACTTATGGATATGATGCATTTCTTGCAGTAGCAGACAAGTGGAAGAATGCATATGGGAAATATGAATGATGCGCCATCCTTTCCTGTAATATCTTGTTTGAATTATTATATGGTCGGATATTGCTAGTTTCTCGAACATATATGCCGATTTTGATGGAATAGAAGAAAGGAGGCTGATGGAGTAAATGGAATATCAAAAGCTGCTGAATATAAGCAATGACTGGCTGAAATACGCGGTCCGTCTTAACCTGTGCCACGAACCAAAGGATAATCTTGTTAACATCAGAAATGCGGCGTTGGCAGATACCCGTATAAAGAGATACCTTACAGATATTGCAAACTTCCATAGCGCTCTAGTGACAAATCATAAGAATCCCGATTTGCCAATACAAAAATTGCTGTTTCTGATTGACCTCGGATTTGATACGGAAGTCCCGGAAATCGAAGCAGCCGTCAATGAGATTCTTAAGCATAAGGATGAGCACGGCATTTATAAGTCTATGACCAATGTGCCAAAGCATTTTGGCGGTACTGGTGAAGATGTATTTAGCTGGTGTCTGTGCGATGCGCCCTTGCTTTTGCTCGCCTTGTTAAAGGCGGGTATGGATTATGGTAAATACATCAAACCCGGTGTTGATCATCTGGTTTCCTTATGTCGTAATAACGGATTCCCTTGTTCCGTGTCACCTGAACTGGGCAAGTTTCGTGGCCCTGGGAAAAAGGACGACTGTTGTCCATATGCGACATTGATTATGGCTGATTTGCTGTCGTATATCCCGGAATATCACGGTTCCCAGGTTGCCACTTCCTCTGTGAAAGCGTTGCTGAACCTATGGGAAAACAGCCTTAATCAGCATCCTTATATGTTCTATATGGGGACGGACTTCCGTAAGATGAAAGCACCTTCGTGCTGGTATGATATTATCAGCGTAGCCGGAGTTCTGAGTAAATACGAATTTGCGCGGGATGACCGGCATTTTCTTGAAATGATTGAGCATATAAAAGGCAAACAAGATAAGGATGGTTTTCTCACCCCTGAGTCAGTATACCAGAAATTAAAAGACTGGGATTTTGGCCAGAAAAAAGTGCCATCGCCTTATTTGACATACCTTTGCTATCTGATTTTTGAGCGATTGAAATAATGGACATATAACAAGGCACCCTACGTCAAAATTTCGTAGAGTGCCTTACTTACTCTTTTACTCTTATGCTTCCACATCCACTGTTACACCGGACTTGAATTCTACAGTGAATTTGTCCTCGTAAACGGTGACTTTTTCAATCAACCGCTGGATAAGTTGCTCATCGTATTCGGCGAGGGCTGTGGATTGCTTTTTTAGGAATGTGCTCATGTCGGAAATCCATTTTTCAGCTCATCCCGTCTGTAGCTCATGAATCCGTCGGTTACGCTTTCCTTTTTGAACTGTACTTTGTGGATTTTCGGGTCTTCCCAGTCTCTGTTTGAATAACGTTGCTGCGGGAAACCTTCTCGATTTGTACGGCTTCAAACATTTCTCTGCTGATAATAGCCGGATGATGATTATAAACGCAATAACCATCTCTGTCGCTTTGAGTTTTCTCAGGGTCAAGAATTGTAGAGTCTCCGGTATATTTATTATTATTTAGAATCATCTCGATGGACTGTTTGCACCATAGTATTTTATTTGTCGGAGAGTTGATTCCATTTTCAAGTAACAACCTACGCAGACCTAAAATACTGTATCCTGCCAGATAGCTTTCAAAAATCAACCGAACTGCAGATGCTTCTGGCTCTTTGATGACCAGATTGCCGTCTTTGTCATGGTCGTAGCCAAAGCACTTTTTAGAGTAAAGCTTTGAATTGATACCATTTTCTTGTACTTTACGTTCTTTGTAGTTCTTGTATCATTTATTGATTCATGAGTCTATATTGGATAGGAGAATAACCACCTAAAGTAAGTTTGATTCTTTCATGATTATACCAATAGATATACTCATCAATGGTTCGAATTAAGTCAGCTAATGATTCAAACTTTTGTAAATAGATAGTTTCACATTTAAGTGTTCCAAAAAAAGCTTTCAACCACTGCATTATCATAAGCATTACCCTTTGCACTCGTAGATTGAGTAAATGATGATTTCTTAAGGTAATTACGATATTTAGGGGATTGATAGAGGATGCCTTGATCAGAGTGTATGAGAAGCTTTGATAAGTCTTCATTTAGATTGATTGCTTTCTTAAGAGTTTTTAGAATCAAGTCTTGATTTTGACTCCTAGAGATTTGGTATGCTTTGACTTCGCCATTATAGAGGTCTTGTATGACAGATAGATATAATCGTTTTCGATTAAATCTAAATTCTGATACATATGTGACCCATGCGATATTAGGATCACCTTTCTTAAAGTCTCTTTTGAGAAGATTAGGTGTGATTTTATTCGATATTTTAGAGATATAGCTATATCTCTTTTTTCTTACCTTACAAACGATATGTAGTTCTTTCATGAGTTTAACGACAGTTTTATTAGCTATTTTGACCTGATAAAAGTTTTGAAGCGCGAGTTTAATACGTCTATAGCCATATGTTCGATTGCTCGCTTCAAAGACCTCTGATATCAGTATCTTGATATCATGATATTTATCAATTTTTTTATGATGCTCATAGTAATAATAAACAGACTTAGGAAGTCCAGATATCTCAAGTAGATCTTTTAATGCATATTTTCGCCTTAATACTTTGACTACTTGGTATTTTTGTTTGTTCGTTCCTATTTTTGAACTAAGGCGATAAGTTTTTTTGTATATTCAAGTTCCATTTCTAGATGTTTTACTTTCAGTTCTAAATCCTGTTCTACCTCTTTAGATGGCTTATGGAACTTTCTAACTGGATTCTTTCGATAGTCTTTAGGTGTTTGAAAAAAACGCTCTTTCCCATAGAGTCTATACTGATATACCCACCTAGCAGGCAGTGTATCATTTAGACTTCCTGATGTTAAATACATATCATATTTTCGTGCTGCTTGACTGTATGAGAGTTCATTTTCAATGATGTCTAAAACGACTTTTAACTTGAATTCTCCGCTCCATAACCTATTCTTTTTCTTCTTATCTTTCATTTGATACATCCTGCATATATCCTAGTTTACACTAAGTACAGGTTTTTGGTATCAGTTCAATAATAAGCTTGTTCTTGTTGATCTAGCTCAAAATAAAAGATTAGAATATCTTCATCAGTACATTGGATATGAGTCGATAATTATCAAATTTTTCGACACTAGCGAAATTATGCTCGAACTTAATGCTGATTTTATTGAATATGAATGGATTGAAAAAAAAGTGTGACTTGTTCACTGCTCGTTCATTTAAAAAGTGAGTTTTAGGATACCATATGTGCAGGTAAACGGATACTGAAAAGTTATACGTTGATTTGTGAAATGCCATTTAAGCAAGTTAATGGTTGATTATAAATGCAAGTTCTTGCAAAAAAATTCAATAGTTTGAATTGCATATTGATATAATCTGATTATTATGCTAAAATTGTATTGAATAAAATTGCAAGAACATGCAAAAATATGCAATAGGTGATAATAAAATGAGAATTAATAGAGACAAGTACCTTAATGAGTTAATCAGTAAAATGCATAACAAAATGATCAAAATAATTACAGGTATTAGAAGATGTGGAAAATCATATTTGCTTAATGAAATATTTTACGATTATCTTATCTCCTTGGGTGTCAATGAAGATCATATTATAAGAATTTCCTTAGAAGATTTGGAAAATGAATATTTAACAGACGCCTATGTGTTAAATAATCACGTAAAATCATTGATTAAGGATGACCAAATGTATTATTTAATTGTCGATGAGATCCAACAAGTTAATCGTTTTGTACCGCTTTTAAATGGGTGGTTAAAAATTAAGAACTTAGATGTTTATGTCAGTGGATCTAATTCTAGATTTTTATCTAAAGATGTGATCACTGAGTTTAGAGGAAGAGGCGATGAAATTTATGTGTCTCCTTTAACGTTCAAAGAGTACTATGATGCTCGAGGAAAAGACTTTGATGATGCATGGAATGAATATATTATTTATGGTGGAATGCCTTTTGTATTAGAAAGAAGCACGAATGAGCAAAAGTCTAAGTACTTAAAAGATTTATTTAATGAAATATATATTAAGGATATCAAAGAAAGATATGGGATTAGAAATGATTCCCAATTAGAAACGCTACTTAACATCATTTCTTCATCGATTGGTTCCTTGACAAATCCATCAAAGATAGAACATACCTTCAAAAGTGTGAAACAAGAAACGCTTTCGAGAAACACCATAGAGAGTTATTTGGATATTTTAGAAGATACATTTTTAATTAAGAAAACTAATCGCTACGATATTAAGGGTAGAAAGTATATTAATACACCTTCAAAATACTACTTTGTGGACATGGGACTTAGAAATGCCCGTTTAAACTTCAGGCAATTAGAAGACACACACATGATGGAAAATATCATTTATAATGAACTTATTCAAAGAGGTTATAATGTAGATATTGGTGTTGTTGAAGTCAGTGAAAAAAACGAAAATGGCAATTATGTAAGAAAATCTCTAGAAATTGATTTTGTTGCTAATATGACAAATGATAAAATCTATATACAATCAGCATATCATTTACCAAACAGCGATAAAGTGAGACAAGAGAAAAGACCCTTTTTGAATGTTGATGATTCATTTAGGAAATTCATTATTGTAAGAGATAATATTGATGTTAGAAAAGATGATTACGGCATTATTACTATCGGTTTGAAACACTTTCTTTTAAATGATGATCCATTCAGGCTATAAGGATTAACGGGTTCATTGGATCCATAAAATATGTTACTTTGGTATTATTGACAATTTTCAACCATGTAAAGGTAAACATATTTTAGTCGAATTTAATGTTTCTTTAATCCACACAAGGTTCATTTTACAAGCAATATGGTTTTTTCAACGCACGTGGAGTTTATCACATTGCTTTCATTAAAATAAACTAGCAAAGACCACGAATTATTTTTTTTGGATAGATTTGTGGTTTTTTAATATGTATATAGTTTTTAGTAAAAAAATGGTAATATTTAAATGTAATTAGAAAAAGCTATCCGTCAAGGATTAATGAATCTTCAAACAAAGCATGCAAACACCATGGACAGATTTTTATCGAATTAGTAAAATAATAATACATTTAGCATCAATCACTCAATCACATCACTCAAAGTAAGAAATTCTCACTTAACGTGTCCACTTTAAGGTATTAAAAGCAGCATCAAAAAAATAAGAACTAAGATTAAAGCAGAGGGTCTACGAATATAATGTAACCCCCCGTTTATTTTTTATGTACCATTACAGATTATTGAAGTCTACATTTTTACTATGATTAAGTAATTATGTAATATAATATGTTCTCACACTAGAAAAAGTCTGGAATGGAGGAACATAAAAGGGCTAAAAACATGTTTCAGACTTACATTAACCGACATATTATCGAGCAATATGATGTACATCGCGCAGGATGTGTGTTATCATATATATGAATATATGAGCAAACGTTCATATAAGGAGGCATCATGCAAAACGATAGATGTGAAGCAGTCATCATTCATCCAGATAAAATCAAAGAAGTTCAAAAACATATTTTAAAAGATGCTGACTTAATGAAACTATCTAATCTCTTTAAAGTGATCAGTGATCCCACAAGGATTAAGATTCTTTTTGCTTTAGAAAAACAAGAACTCTGTGTCTGTGATATCTCAGTGATACTTGATATGACACAAAGTGCGATATCACATCAACTTAGAACATTAAAGATGGCAGAGCTTGTCACGTTCCGTAAGGAAGGTAAAACAGTCTTTTATAAGTTGGCTGATGAACACGTTCAAAGACTATTTAGACAATCACTTGATCATATTATGGAGGGGTAATCATGAAGAAAAGTTATCAAATCAAGCATATTGATTGTGCCAATTGTGCACTTAAAATAGAAAACGAAATCAAGAAAGGTGAAGGTATCGATAACGTTCATCTTGATTTTGCACGTGAAATGTTACACGTTGAAGGTAAAGAAAAAAGTATACAGCTTAAATCATTAGAACATATTGTTAAGTCTGTAGAAAAAGATGTTGACCTTCTTGAAAAAGATGATGTCATTGAGAAGGAAGAAGTTAAGTTTACTAAGAAAGAATGGATGATCTACGGCATAGGATTATCATTAGTCGTTATCGGATACATTCTCAAAACAATCTTTCCAACAGATCTCGTTTTTTATCTCGTTTTACCTTTATTTATAGCAAGCTATATTATTTTTGGACATACCGTTTTAATCAAAGCTTACCAAAACATCAAAAAAGGTAAAATATTTGATGAACATTTCTTGATGACGATTGCTACAATAGGTGCATTCATGATTAAAGAACCCGTTGAAGGGATTGCGGTCATGTTATTCTATCGTATCGGTGAATACTTACAAGATCTTTCAGTTGCTCGTTCAAGAAGAAGCATTAAATCATTAATCGATATTAAACCAACGATTGCTCATTTATTGGATGCTGATGGTATTAAAGATGTCAAACCAGAAGATTTAAAAGTTGGTAACCAGATCGTTGTCAGACCAGGCGAAAAGGTACCTGTTGATGGTATGATCACCGAAGGAAGTTCTTGGTTGGACACAAGTTCAATTACAGGTGAATCGATGCCAAGAGATGTCTTCGAAGGTCATGAAGTCATTTCAGGTTCTATCAACACGTCAGGTTTATTAACGATTCAGGTTGTTAAAGCCTACAAAGATTCAACGGTTCAACGGATTTTAGACTTTGTTGAAAATAACACCATGAAAAAAGCGAAAGCTGAAAAATATATGACGAAGTTTGCGAAGTATTATACCCCCATCGTTGTTGGGTTTGCGTTAATCTTAGCATTTCTAGTACCAGGTATTGTCAGTTTAGTCGATCAAGTATCATATCAATCGATACTGATTGATTATGTCAGAAGAGCACTGATCTTTCTCGTCATTAGCTGTCCTTGTGCACTTGTATTATCCATTCCTTTATCATTTTTTGCAGGCATTGGATCTGCATCTCGAAGAGGTATTCTCTTTAAGAGTGGCAGTGACTTAGAGATGATGGCATCGATTGAACACTTTGTCTTTGATAAAACAGGAACCTTAAGTCAAGGGAAGTTTATCTTAGATCAAATCGTATCAGGAGAACCTGAACTCATCTTAGAATATGCTGCACATGCAGAGTATCACTCCAATCACCCAATCGCAAAAACGATTTTAGAAGCTTACGGTAAAACACCGAATGACAAGATGGTTTTATCCGTTAGAGAAATTACAGGAAAAGGTGTCAGAGCAAATTATAAAGGTATTCATCTACTTGTAGGTAATGATCGTTTAATGGATCAATATAAAGTTCAATATATGAAAACTCACCAAATGGGAACCATTGTTTATGTTGCTGCGAATAATGAGTTTATGGGTTATTTAGTTATTAAAGACCAACTTAAAAAACGTGCAAAACGTGCTGTTCAGGGATTACTTAAACAACACAAAGGTGTCACCATGGTAACTGGTGACTATGAATCCGAGGCGAAAGATGCAAGCTTCAAGTTAGGTATCGAAGATTATTATGCGAACTGTTTACCAGAAGACAAAGTAAAAATAATCGAGGCATTATCTGCAGCACGAAAAGTAGCATTTATCGGTGATGGCATTAATGATGCACCTGTTTTAACAAAAGCTGACTTAGGGATTGCTATGGGTGGTGTGGGTAGCGATATCGCGATTGAAGCATCCGATGTGGTGATTATGAATGACGATCCACATAAAGTCTTAGTAGGTTATCATCTCGCAAGAAAAACGATGCGCATTGTTTTACAAAACGTCGTTTTCGCTTTAGGTATTAAAACATTAGTTCTAGTTTTAGGTGCTTTAGGATATGCCAATATGTGGTTAGCCATCTTTGCAGATGTCGGTGTCTCCATTTTAGCGGTTGCTAATGCCATGAGAATCTTTAAAGTGAAAAAACATAAATAGTAAGAAAGCTTCAATCGATGAAAAGATTGAAGCCTTTTTTAACGTATTTAACATAAAAACATAAGGTATAATATAAATGGTGATGAGATGGATATCAAACTTGATCAGATTAAAGGTATTGGACCACAGACATTACGCATCTTAAGAAATCAGGGGATATGGTCAACGTATGACCTTGTTTCTCGTGTACCTAAAGGATATGAAGATTTTTCAATCACAGATTTACATGATGCTAAACATAAAGATGTCCTGACTGTACTTGGAAAAATCACATCAGAGTTAAAAATCATTCACGGTGGCAAAGTTGAAAGATTAGTGTTTAAAGCATTAGTTCTTAATCAAACACTAGATATCATCGCATTTGGTAAAAGCTATTTATTTAAACAACTTCATAAAGGTGATGAGGTACAGATTAAAGGAACGTATCATCTTTACTATAATCAAATTAACGCATCCTCCATTGTGAAAGCTGAAAAAAGATTAGAGATTAAGCCAATTTATAAAATTGAAGGTTTACATGATAAGACGTTGATGAATTTAGTTTCCTTCATTAAAAATGAAAACTTAGTGAGCATCTATGAAAATATACCTAAAGTCTTTTTAGATCGTTATCATTTACTCAGTCGAAAAGAAGCGCTACTCCAACTTCATTTACCCGAATCGATGGCATCGATTCAGCAAGGCAAACGACGCATGAAATATGAAGAAGCTTTTTATATGCAACTGAAGGTCATTGGTCAACAAAAACGTGGTGTCAAACGATTACCTAAAGCCTATGATATTGAAGCCGTTAAACATGTTATCGATCAGATCCCCTATGAACTCACCTCAGATCAGAAACAAGCAGTTAATGATATCTATCGTGATTTTAAGAAACCTGAAAGTAGCTATCGTTTGATTCAAGGCGATGTGGGTTCAGGAAAAACCATTGTTGCACTTTTAGCTGCATATGCGATTGTCACAGCGAAAGAACAAGTGGCCATCATGGCACCAACTGAGCTATTAGCCTATCAACACTATCAATTCTTTTCAAATTATTTAAAAGATGTGAAAATCGCTTTATTAACCTCTAAAACAAAACAAAAGGATGAGATGAAAAAAGCTATTTCATCCCATCAATATGATATCGTGATTGGTACACATGCCATGATTGAAACAGATGTTCAGTTCCATCATTTGGGGCTTATTATCATCGATGAACAGCATAAGTTTGGTGTTAGAACACGTGAAGATCTCATTCAAAAAGCACACAGTAAAGATATCATTTACTTAACTGCAACACCGATTCCAAGAACGTTAGCACTCATCGCATTTGGGGATAATCACGTCTCATTTATTAAAGAAAAACCGAAACAACGCATCCCCATTGAGACACGTTACATCACGCGTGATCTTGTTCAAGAAGCCTATGATAAAATGCATTCAACATTGTTAAAGAAAGAGCATGCTATCGTGATTGTTCCAGCGATTGATTCTGAGCAGATCAAAGATAACATTGAGAACATGATGCTAGAGTTAAAACAAGAATTTGATGTTCCCATCTACACACTGCATGGCAAAAAAACACCTGCAGAACAAGATGAAGCGATGCAAGAATTTCTTCTTCATCCAGGGGCCATTTTGCTTGCTACAACGATGGTTGAAGTTGGTATCGATATACCAACAGCAACCACGATTACCATCTTTCATGCAGAGCGTTTTGGTCTATCACAACTTCATCAATTAAGAGGTCGTGTCGGTAGAAGTAACTTAGCAAGTTTTTGTTATCTCATCTCTGATAAGGAAGATATTGAACGTCTTCAAATCCTATCAAAGACACACGATGGTTTTAAATTAGCTGAGTACGATTTAAAGATGAGAGGTCCTGGTGATTTTATCGGTGTCGAACAATCAGGATACCTTGACTTTAAGTTTTTGAATCTTGTCGATGACTTGAATATTTTACAAGAAGCACAAAAAAATGTTTTAGAATTGCTTAATCAGCCTGATTTTTATACCAATCCAGCGTATAAATATTTGGTTAAGGCCATCACACCTGTGCCACACGTGTGATATAATGGTAAATACGAAAGTAGGGATAATATGATTCGATTAGCAGTTGACGGAATGGGTGGCGACTACGCACCAGAACCGATGGTCAAAGGGACTTTGATGGCATTAGATAAATTTGATAATATCGAAATTACCATTTTTGGTGATGAAACCAAAATGGCACCATATTTAAAACAACACGAAAGACTTCATGTTGTTCATACACCTCATTATCTACCTATGGGTGAAAAAGACCCCATTCATCAATATCGTACCAATAAAGAACATTCCATGTTTATGGCGATGCAATATGTGAAAGATGGTAAAGCGGATGCTGTTGTATCAGCTGGTCCGACACAAGCACTCGTTGTGGGAGGACATTTTATTATTCGAAAAATGCCTCAAATGAAACGTGTCGCGATTGCTCCTGTTATCCCATCGATTGATGGAAAAGGACGTATTTTATTAGACAGTGGTGCGAACGTTGATTTTAAACCTGAACACTTACTTGATTTTGCGATTTACGCATCCATTATGGCTGAAAAAGTTTTAAATCATCCGAATCCTAAAGTTGCTTTAATAAATATTGGAACTGAAGATGGCAAAGGAAGAGACTTTGATAAAGAAACATTTGCACTTCTTAAAGAAAGTAAAGACGTTAACTTTTATGGCAATATCGAACCCAAAGAAATCTTAACAACAGATGCTGACGTTTTATTATCTGATGGTTTTACAGCAAACATCGTGATGAAAACCATGGAAGGTACAGCAAAAGGTTTAGGCGCTATCTTAAAAAGAGAGATCAAATCAAGCATATTCTCAATGATTGGTGGACTTTTTATGAAAGGTGCACTCAATCGCTTTAAAAAATCATTAGATGCATCTGAAATTGGTGGCGCATTACTCATGGGATTCCAAAACATCGTGATTAAAGCCCAAGGTGCAT
>Ga0116152_10003601_pt1 | contig 12416 bp, 7 predicted proteins | sample AD_UKC119_MetaG_FD_89894 | JGI IMG/M metagenome (GOLD analysis project Ga0116152, IMG submission 89894) | Active sludge microbial communities of municipal wastewater-treating anaerobic digesters from Hong Kong - AD_UKC119_MetaG | ecosystem: Engineered > Bioreactor > Anaerobic > Digestate...
CATTACCCACCGAGACCTGTCGACCAATGAAGAAAAGATCATGGTCAGTGGCGGCAACAACTGGCAAAGCTATGTTAATGCCGCAGCCGGAGTTAATCTTTTCGTTCGCCGTGTCGGCCAGACCGGCAGCATTTTCCGGCTTTTTAAGAATTCGTCTGACCAATGGGACTATGAGAACCTTACCAATGCCAGAACCTATGACTGGCAGCCTGGATTATCGGCTGACGGTAAAACATTGATTTTCAGATCCCTGCGCAATGGTATTTTTGTCACCGTCATTCGCGGACTCTCTGAATCAGCTGAGCAAGAGAAAATTTTGCCAATCGAAGGGTTTTCGCAGATCTTTTTTCCTTCGATTCTGGAACCTGAGACGGTAAATTCCCTTATGCAGGCAGATTTACATTAATTTTTTAAAAAAATTCCAGTTTGTTGGTACGTACCACCGCCCGATGGCGGTGGTTGTTCTTTGTGTTTGTTTATATTCGTCTGTCCCGGTCTGAATCTTTTTCATAAACAAAACTTCACTTTGGTTCGAAAAGGTTTATGGATTTGTTTGCCTCCTTATTTTTCAGTCCGGGATAGCTCCCGGATTCTTTTTTTTAGCAAAAATCAGTTATACTGTTCGAATATGAAGCATTTGCCTGAGAAAACCCATCGCGTTTTATTGTATCGAGTCATCGCTCTGGCAGTGCTTTTTCTTTTCTTTTTTCTGCCGCTTGTTTTTTTTGAAAACCAGGCCCTGCGTCTTTACGAAAACGAAAAAGAGGTAGCGGTCACCGATCTGAAAGATCGACTTCTTCAGGAAGTTTCCGACTTTCAACTTGATTTGTGCCCGGAAAACTTTGTTCAAAAAGTATTTGAAAGTTTTGAGAAAGAAATTTTTCAGAATGAAGTCGATGTGTTTGCTCCATCGGGCCCATCTGATTCTTACGCCAGGCTTGATTGCCATAAGTTCAACTCTCTGTTGCGAAGGCACTTAGCCAATGAATTCAAGGTCAAGCCGCTTTTCATCGTTTCAACCCCAGCTGATTTTTCCCCGGTGGTCATGGCGGCAGAAGAAAACCTCGCCGGCAAAGCCTATGGCCGAAAAGAATTGGCTCATTTTCTGATAGATTTTGGCCTGCGTTCTTCGGCAAATTACAAGACCGGAAATTATCATGATCACATCAAAGATCTCTATAGAATGTCGGAAAAGGTGTTTTCTACTTATAGCAACCAAATGCTGGCAAATGGGTTGGTAAATTGTGTTTTTTCCGACCTGTACGGTTTTCAGAATCTTTACCTGTTTCATAAAAGGCTTGAGCAGGATGGAAAAACGATCGGTTATTTTTCTGCAGGAATTCTAGAAAAAGAACTGAATCTTGAAGCCTGGGAAAAATTCGCCGTAGGTTTGGCCAGCCCGAATACCAGAAGAAAGCTTCTAAAGAATGTCAATGCCAGACATTTCAGCTTTGGTTTTAGTCGGGTAAAAAATGGTCTTGCTTTTGCTGACCGGATTTCAGCAGATTTTGCTGCCTTTATTCGGACAATTTCCGGCGACAATGTTGATATGTCGGATTTTGAAAGAGTTCTCATGGTTGAGTCTACACTTGAAGAGCCGGAATCGCTGAAAAAAATCCTGGCAGTTCTGCAGTGGGTGAAAAAGATCGTTTTGTTATTTTTCTTTGCATTTGCTGTTCAGGTTTGGATCAAAGGGTTCTGTATCTCACTTAATCTTCGAAGAAAATTCATTCTTATTGCCGCGACTGTGTTGATCCCTCCAGCTGTATTGCTGAACATTTTCATGATTTTAACCGAAGAGAAAGTTCGCTCTGACAGGTTTGCACAGGCCGAAAGCCGCTTGAAGCTCAAATTGCAGAATGCAGAAATGCTTCTTCAGGAAAGTAACATTCGCCAGTCAATGGCGGCAATGGCTTTGAAAGAACATTTCATTAGACTGCCGGCAACCAGTTTCAACCCGGACCATATTTCTCATGACATTTTTAACTTGCGTAATCCTTATGTTCGAATGGGGTGTTTTTATACATTCCATGGGAAAATTGTAAACGCAGTGTTTGGTACCAATGCTATCTTCAAGGATGCCTCGATGCTGGTTAGTAACAACAGCGTTCGATTTCTCAACAATCTTGTCGAGCTCGACAACAGCAATAAGGAAGTGCGTAAACAGCTTGAAAAATTACAGTATACCGACGCTTTCATTGGTGATTTCATTCAGTTGTTTGAAGATACGCCGGCCATAATGGCCGAGGAGGTGTTGAACAATCCAGATATCACCAAAGGTTCGGCGCTTTCGCGCATGAACTTTTTTTTGTTTCCTGATTTGGCGAGAAAACCAGTCAAACCATGGGCAATTGCTTTTTGCGATTCTTCACGCTTTCCGGTTTTTAAAAGTCTTTTTCAAAAAGAAAAGAAGCTGCCGTCATCTTTGGTTTATGAAGCCGGAGAAACTGCTGAATTTTTCATCAACTACGCTATCAGAAACACTAATGAGCTTGAATCGATCGACTTCAAAAATCTGTTTCGCGGCTGGCCTGACATGACCGGAATTTTCAATAACGCATTGGCGACCGGATCTTCGGGAAGTAGAACTGTTCGCAGTTCTGATTACACAGAAATTCATAGCTGGATATTCAATGAGACTTCTGCGGTTTTGCTGGCAGGTATTTGTCGAATAAAAGAGGGCCGGTCGACTTTCTGGATTGGTTTGTTGCCTCTGATTGCTCTGATCATTGCTCTGCTTTCCCTGTTTGTTTTATCCGAAATCATGGGCAGGTTTTTTCTTGGGCCGGTCAGGGCCCTGCAGCTTTGCGCCAACCGCATAATCAAAACCGGAGAATTAAACATTAATTTGAAAATTGAAAGTAATGATGAATTTGCGCAAATGGGCGAGGCTTTCAATTATATGGTTGGCGAGCTTTTGCAAAAACAGAGATTGGCAAGGTTGGTTTCAGGGCGCTTGAGCAGCAGGCTTGAAAGTATTACCGCCGGTCAGAAAATGGCCGAAAGAGCAAATGTCAGTATTATTTTTTCGGATCTCCGTGATTTTACCAGCATTTCCGAGAATAACTCCGCCGTTTCGGTCGTTGAAATGCTGAATCAGTACTTTACCGAAATGGAAAAAAGCATCATTGACTGTAATGGGGTTATCGACCGATTTATCGGCGATGCCATCGTTGCCGTTTTTTTTCCGGACAACTGTCCGGACGGCGTAGAAGTTTCAGCTTGCCATGCGGCATTGAACATGAGAAAAAGGCTGGCAGAACTGAATCGCGACAGAAAACAAATCGGGCTCTTTACCATTGAAAACGGAATAGGTATCGCCAGCGGCGAAGTAATCTCCGGAAGCATCGGACAATCGGGGCAACGCAAAGAGTATGCGGTTATCGGAAAGCCATTTGGTCGGGCATCTGAGCTGGAGAGCCATTGCAAACTGGCTGGTTCGGTTGGCATCATTGTCGATGAAAATACTTTCGCCAAGTCTTCTGCCAGATTCAGCTTCGCCGAGCTGGAAAAATTTCGCGGCGAATTCCATTTACAAAAAGAGAAGGGCGACCATGAATAAGTTTTTAGTTGCGGCTGAGGGTCGAATTTCGTGGAAACTCGTTTTCTGCGGCTGGCTGATTTTGCTGGTAACTCCGCTTCTTCTTCTAAATAGTGCTTTCAAGCAATATGATTCATTCATTTTCAATCGCAATGTAGCTTTAAAAAGACCTTTTCTTTTCAACGAGCTCTCTTCTTTCAGTGATGATCTGTCGCTGAAAAAATGGTTACAGAAAAAGTTCGATGTTTTCAATCAAAGCGACGCTCATTCGTCTTTCGGGGCAGACGATTTGAGAAGTTCTTTGCAAAAAAAACTCGGCCTTAAAATTTTGGCGGTATTTTTTCATGATTCTGGAACCGGAAAAGTTTCAAGGGCATTGGCTGATTCCGGTAATTGGGATTTCAAGGCGCCTCCAGATGCTTTTGTCAAAAAAATGTTTGAAGTTTTAAAAAACTGGAATGCTTTGGAAGAGTCTGAGCGGAATAAATCTCCGGAAATGCGGCTTTTTAGGTCGTTTTTTGGAAATATAGCTGAGTTTGCACCGGTGAGCGGAAAGGTTTGCAAAACGATTTCTGCAAAATTTGGCGATACCGGACCGGTATATTTCCAGTTCTACTACAGTGAGAAAAGCAAAAATTCTTACCTGGCTTTGATCAAAGAAGCAGATATTAATCCGAAACTTTTGCTGAACTCAGCTTTAGCTAAGGAGAAAAAGCAATTCAAAAGAAAAATAGTATTTCCGGGCAAGAAACTGGATTTGCCCTGGGCTTACGAGGCTTCAAGGTTCTGTAAGCTTCGTGAAAACTCTCAGGGTATCCTGGTCAGACAGTTTTTACCGCCAGAAAGCTTTATTCACATAGTGCAGAGGGGGGGAATCGTTCCCCGCAACCTTGAAAAATACTTCGACAATCCACCAATGATGAGTGTCCATTGCCAAAGAGAGCATTTGCAGGGAAATCTGTCGCCATATCAGAATAGTTTTGTCTTTTTGCTGCGGCTACTATTTTTGTTCGGTACCATGATGTTTTTACATGTCGCACTCTGGGGAGCCAATTTCAATTTAAGCATTTCAATGAAAGTCTTTCTTGCTCTTATTCTTGCCGGACTGTTTCCTGCGTCTATTTTTGTTTTTGCCTATAGCTCATTCAATGAATATGGAAAAATAAACCAGGTGCAACAGGCGCAAAGAGTGCTGCAACAAAAGGTTGCCGCCGTAAAGAAGAAGTTGAATTCAAGTATCAGTCAAATCGAGTTGGAAAATGTCAAAATGGCGATACGGGTACAGCAGGCTCAAAATGTAAATGAAAGAAATCGCCTTTTACATGAATTTATTGCTGCGAACAAGATCGATGTTATTTTTCTGCAGGAATTGTCAGGGCTCCGTGAACTATTTTTCCCGAACGATGAATTAAGACCTGATGAAAAGTGGCGCCCACAGGAAATGAAAGCTTTCGAAGTTTTTGTCTTTCAGATGATCGAGATTCTTAACCTTTCTCCTTTGCTTAAAGGCGATGTTGGAGTGTTTGGCAGACTTCTCGACAAGGTAGCTTCAAATAAGACCAGCGTAAACATTGTGGTAGAAAGCGTCGGAAAGTTTCAAAAAATAGAAAAACTTGCCCACAAATTTTGGTTCGCCTGCTTACTCTTGTTTGGAGAAGACGATAAAGGAGTTGGAGTGCCGCAAACCTTGCTTTTTCCTGGGTTTCAGGTGAAAAAACTTGTGAATGAGCAGCTTCAAAGGGCATACCGGCAGTTTCCTTTAAGTGAAAAACGTGCCAACTGGCAAATAGATATGGCAATCGCCTTGATCAACGGCAAAGAGCTTTCTTTATCGGCAGAAAACTGTTCTGAAAAACTCGAAAAAGAAAAAACAATGGATAAGCTAAGACTGGCAAACCTTTTGAGGCGGGACCTGGTTTGGGAGGCCGGTGATGACATTGAAGTGGCCATGTTCGATGATGCTCTTCCATACATTTGTTTTGGGCGAATCAGGCCGATTGCGGCAAAAAAAGGCTTTTTTCAAACAGAGCATTTGCAGGTTCTGCTTTTTATGGCTATTACGGCGATAATAATTTTTCTTGTTGCCAATCTGTTTTTTGTTGCTCCGGTTAAAAAAGTTGCCAGTGAAATGATGAAAGTCGGCTCCGGCGATCTTGAATTTTCTTTTACGGCTGAAACCGGCGATGAATTCGATCAGCTGGCGGGAACTTTGAATTCCATGCTGCAGGGGATCAGGGAGAGAAAAATCCTTTCTGAATATGTTTCTGAAGAAGTTTATCAGGAAGTGGCGGCCGGCCTGGATGCTGAATTCGCTCCGGGAGGAGAACTGCTTGAAGCCGCGGTTTTGTTCTGTGAACCAATTGAATTCGCTGATTTCGCAGCTGAAAGTGATCCAGAAAAGGTATTGGAATTTCTCAATGTTTTTGTTGCCGAAATCGCCAGTATTTGCCGAAATCATGGCGGAATCATCGATAAAATGATCGAAAATTCGGTTATGCTGGTCTTTCGGCAAAAAGCCGGTGAGGAAAACCATTCTTTACGGGCAGCCAGAGCAGCTTTTGAAATTAACCGGCGTTTTTGCAAAAGCTTTGCCGATTTTCCTTTCGTTTGCCGGCTTGGTCTTGCTTCTGGTTCGGTTATTTCCGGAAAAATAGGTTCAAGGATCGGAAAGCTGGACTTTACCGTAATTGGTGATACGGTAAATTTCGCCGCCCGTCTGAAAAGCATCGCTGAAAAAGCTGAAACGACAAGAATTCTTACTTCCCGAAAAACCATTCACGAATTGAAAAACCAGGTGAAATCAAGGCTCGTTGCCACTGTAGAAATCAAAGGCAAAGCCGGAAAACACGAGATTTTTGAACTGCTCTCGCTCTAGTTTCCAGCACTTACGGTTGAGAAATGGCATTGGTAGATTGCGGCGAAAATTTTACTTTTAGTGCCAATTTTCAATGTTTCTGTTATTTTGTATGGGTAACAGTTCGTTGTGGGGGGTGCTGAGTTGAACAAGAAAACCTGTTGTGGATGCGGATGTCTTTTAATTGTCATCATTATCATTGCCGTCGTTGTCGGTGGCTATTATGGCGTTTCTTTCCTGCATACGGCTGGTAAGGATTTTGCCGCGGCGACATTTGAAAAAGGATTTGAAATTGTTACGGAAAAAGCATTCAATCAGGAAAATCGCAAAGAGATCATCGATGGCGCAAAAGAAGTAGCTAAAGGTATCAAAAGTGGCGATATCGGCTTGATTTCAATGTTTGCTGAAGGATCTCAGCAATTGATCGAAGGTGTTTACGGCAAAATCATTCTGCTGGCGTTCAAAAACCATTATATGCTTCAGGCCGAAGACGGCGCCGAGGCGACCTTCTCAGTAGAAGGCGCAAAGTCTGTGGATCGCATGCTTTACGGCATGCAGCAAAAAAGAATTCCGTTCGATCATGTTGCCTCGGTTACCAACAAGTTGACCCAGCATATTCACGAAAAAATCCCATCCAAAGATGGAAAATCAGATGTTAAGTTCAGTAGCCGGCGCATCAATACCAAACTTAGCCGTGAAGAAGTTTTGCAATGTCTCGATTTGATCAACAAAACCTGCGAACTCAACAATATCGACCAGCCGGGTGATGATTTTGAAGCCGAATCTGCGGTAAAAAACGACATTCTCAAGATGTTCGAACGCATGAAAAAAGGCGAAAGTCAAAAAGAAAGCCAGGCAAAACCCGATTTACAGCCTCAACCCCAAAAGCCAATTTCGCCTGAAGTCGGTGTCGCATCCGCAACAGAATTGAATGAAGCCTTGCCCGGAGAAAGCAATCCATGACCTCTGAATGGAAAAGCTTTTTCGATACCATTGCTCCCGAGTATGATGCGGAATCTTTTACCCGCAACACCACCGCTGAGGTTGATTTTCTCATTGAAGAGCTCAAATTACAGCCTGGGGCAACCATTCTCGATATTGGCTGCGGCACCGGTCGTCACAGTATCGAGCTTGCCCGTCGCGGTTACCGGGTTACCGGTCTCGATCAGTCTTCGGGAATGCTGGCTCTGGCCCGCAAAAAGGCGCAATCTGAAAACCTGAAAATAGAATTCATCGAGTGCCCGGCGCAGGACTACAAGCCAGAGCGCAAGTTTTCAGCGGTTATTTCTTTATGTGAAGGCGCCCTTTGTCTTTTTGAAGAAACAGACGACATCTGGGCCAAGGATATGGCAATATTTGCAAATATTGCCGACTCGCTCGATCCGGGCAGTCCTTTTCTGGTTACTGTTTTAAGCGCTTTCAAACCGATAAGGCAATTTTCCGACGCTGAGGTTAACGATGGAAAATTCAATCTTCTGACGCTTAGTATCAGAGAGGAAAATTCCGTTGATCGCAATGGCGTCAGGGCTACTGTTTGTGGCATTGAAAGATACTACACTCCACCGGAAATCGTTCGCATGGTCAATCGGGTCGGTTTGAAAATAGACAACATCTATGGAGGCACAGCCGGAGACTGGCGCCGTGGACCGATCAAACTCGACGAGTTCGAACTGATGGCGGTAGGGCATCGCAAGGACCACAAGGGTCGCAGCAGCTGAAGAATAATGCCCGGCTTCACTTAATGTCATCGCCCGACGAGCTTGTGCCCCGAAGGAGTAAGCGGGCGATCATTATTTAAAGCCTATCCTGAGATGCCCCGATCAAGTCGGGGCATCTCAGGTTTGCTAAGTTGGCTACTATGAGACACCCTTTTTATCGGGCAGTTTAGCGCTGACGGTGTGCGTCGTCGAAATTCTGAAGCGTTTTGTATTTTTCCATATACTCACGCACTGTTGCCAAATTCATGTCAGATTTTTTCAGGCTGTTAAAAGCTGTTTTCATGTTTTTGCGACCTTCAACTGCCTTGATGAAATTGCGAACCCGCAGAATCTGGGATCGGTTGAAATTGAAACCGGCGAAGGGGTCGGTCATGTCCAGACTTATTTCAGGAACTTTTTCGGGCTTTTCAACAATTCTTGACCTCGGGCGATGGTATGAGCCAAGATCCTTGTTTTTGGCGATCTGCATGATCTGTTGCTGGGTAAAGGCGTTGTCGGAGGCTTCGGCAAGCAGCATACATTCCCGGTAACTGAGCGGACATTTTTTTGCCGCGGTCAGCAGGAATTGATCACTGATATACGAATTGCCGCAGGTTTTGGCCAGGTCGACGATGGTTCGGGCACTCATCAGTTTGAAGGCCTGCCCATCAGCGACGGCATTGAAAAGTTGCTGGCGCATCATATCGTTATCGATCGCGGCCGAGACATCGACGAATTCGAAACTGCTGACATAGTCGCGATTGGCCATATTTTTGGCAAGTTCTACCAGGAACTGGTCGCGGGTGTAACTGTTGTTGATGAAGTCAGCCATTTCGATCATACTTTTGCTGCTGAATTCGCTGAATCTTGGATGTTTGCTAACCTTGTTAACCAGCTGACCTCTGGTGAAATCATTTTCGATAGCCTTGGCCAGTGCGATAAAATCTTCACCGGTTCTGGCGCGGTCGCTGCCTTCAAGCAGCATCTGATCACGGGTGAAAGAGTTGCTGATATCTTCGGCAATACGAAGCAGTTGTCTGATTTCTCTTGAAATACCAGTGTGATGGTGGTTGTAATCATCATCATGGTGATGATTGTCATCACCGTTATAGTTATCATCGAAAGGATCGGTATTGCCACCCGAGCCACCGACGTTCAATTCGCGAAGACGGTCGGATGACTTTCTGCCAAAGGAATTTCGTGGATAATTTTTGTAGCAGCGCCGGTAAACCCGGATTGCCGAACGGCGATCACCGGTTTCCTCATAAACCCGACCAAGAACATACAGCGCATCGGGAACGAATTCACGACTGATGCCGTCGTCGTATTTTTCAAGAAATCTTTCGAAAACTCTGACCGCCTGCCAGGGATCATTGTTTTTAACATGGCAGTAGCCGATGTAGTACATTGCTTCCTTTTTCACCGCTTCGGGATTGCGCGGCGAACGGGCTATATCAGTAAACTTTTCAATGGCGTAGGCATAGTCGCCTCTATCCATAAGGCTTTTGGCCCAACGCAAATCTTCGTTTCCGTGGCCTTGTGCGGAAACAGCGGAACAGATCAGGCTGAGAAACAGAACAATCATCAAAACAGCGGTTCTTTTCACAATTTCACCTCGAAAAATCATTTATGACTCGGTAGAGATTTCAGCAATTCATTGACCTCGATAGTCAGTGGTTCAACAGCACTTTTAAGTTTGAGACAGGCTTGTTGCCAATATTCAGGATTGGTTTCGCGTGAATACCAGCTGCCGGCAACAGCTGCTTTGGCTGTAGCCTTGAAATACTTTACGGCAAATTTCAAACGCCAGGCGGGAAAATCATGGTTGCCGACCCGGGCGGCGGTCATACCGGCCTCATTGCCTGCGAGAATAGTCGATCGCGCTATTCTTTGCCAGGTTTGCCGGGCGTTTTCATCCGGGATTTGTTTCGGTAAAGAGGGCAACATCTCTTTAACCCGTGTTAGACCGGCATGGGCATTTGTTGCCCAAACTATTTCAGCGGCCCCGGGAAGTGGCTCGGCTCTCGCCCACAGCTCAAGTTCTTTCAGGCCAAGGTCGCAGGAATTGGCAAAATCGCGACATTGAAATTCATGGACTCGGCTGCTTTCAGTTTTGTGCGGGTAAATATGAGTTCCAAGAATGAATCTTTTGCGAAAGTATTGGGCGCCAAGTCGCATTTTCACTGGAAACTCGTATTTTTCGGTCATTTCCATGAAAACTCTTGAGCATTTAAAACAGGCTTTGGCCACGGCAATACGAATTTCCTGCCAGCTTTTACCGATCAGTTCCTTGGGAAGTTTGTTGGGAAAACCGGCCTGGGCGCTGAAGGGAAAAATGATTTCACGGCATTGGTTAACTGCTTTTTCAACCGCCTGTTGATGAAGCAATTGCCAGGGAGCATTTTCTTCGCCGTAAAGATTGGGGCTGGCAAGAAAAAAGAGCACCAACACCATTAAGAGAGCGAAAATTCTCATACAAATCTCTCCTGAACACAATGTTTTCTCAATTTTAACATTTCGTGAAGAAAAAACCAAACAGTTGTACCCTGCTCCTTTTGCCTGCTTTTTTAACAGTTGTAGGGTGTTTGCAGCGTTACCCCGGATTTAAGCTACTTAGAATTGATTTTTCTCTTCGCAAAGCTTATAATTGCCGTGCAATTTCAGATAAACCTGCTTAAAGCAAGAATCGGAGAAAACAATGGTAGATCTCGACAAAATCATCTCTTTGTGCAAAAGACGCGGCTTCATTTTTCAGGGTAGCGAGCAATATGGTGGACTCCAGGGAACCTGGGATTACGGCCCACTTGGTGTCGAACTGAAAAATAACGTCAAAAGAGCATGGTGGCGCCGGGTGGTTTATGAACGCGACGACATGGAAGGTCTCGACTGCGCAATTCTCATGAATCGTCTCGTGCTTAAGTATTCTGGCCATGAAGAAACTTTTTCCGATCCGATGGTCGACTGCCGCAAATGCAAAAAAAGATTTCGTGCCGACCAGGTTGACCCTAATGAAAAATGCCCTGAAGGCGACAAGCACGATCTTACCGAACCGCGACCATTCAATTTGATGTTTAAAACAACTGTTGGACCAGTCGCCGATGAAAGCAATATTTCTTATCTGCGCCCCGAAACAGCTCAGGGCATTTTTATCAACTTCAAGAATGTTCTTGACTCAACCAATCGCAAGGTGCCCTTCGGTATCGCCCAGATCGGCAAATCATACCGAAACGAAATCACTCCCCGTAACTTCATTTTCAGAGTGCGCGAATTCGAACAGATGGAAATAGAATTTTTCGTTGAACCCGGCTCAGATGATGAATGGCACAACAAGTGGGTTGAAGATCGCTATAACTGGTATGTCGAGCTGGGTATCAGGCCTGAAAACCTTAAAAAATACGAACAGAAAAAAGAAGAGCTGGCCCACTACGCCAAGGCAACCGTCGATCTTTTGTATCGCTTCTTTCCCGACCGTGAAGACGAAAACAAGCAATATGACGAAGTAGAAGGAATAGCCAACCGCACCGATTTCGATCTTACCTGCCATACCAAAGGCGGAAAACTGGTGCTTGGCGATGGTCGCGAGATACCCAATACCCATGCCATCAACAAACTGACCTATTTTGATCCGAAAAGCAATAAACATTATTTGCCCTACGTAATCGAACCCTCAGCCGGTGTTGATCGTGCTACGCTCGCCTTCTTGATGGATGCTTACCATGAAGAACAGGTAAACGATGATACCCGTGTCGTGCTCAGGCTGCACCCCGAACTCGCTCCGATCAAGGTTGCCGTTTTACCTTTGAAAAAGAACAATGAGAATATCCGTAATACTGCCATTAAAATCAAAAACGAATTGATGAAAAAGAGCGGCTGGCGAACCGTCTATGACGATACCGCTGGCATCGGCAAGCTTTATCGCCGCCAGGATGAAATCGGCACGCCCTTTTGCATTACCGTCGATTTCGATACCCTTGAAAATAACACCGTAACCGTGCGCGATCGCGACAGCATGCAGCAGGAACGCGTTAATATCGACGAACTGCAGCAGTACCTTTCTGAAAGGCTTGGAAACTGTTGATCTAAAACGTGGTCGACCATAATAAAAACGAAAGAAAACTTTTCAGAGGCGACATGCTCGATGTCGCCTCTTTACTTGAGCCCGGCAGTTTCAGGCTTATTTATCTAGACCCACCCTTTTTAACCGGCCGTGAGCGGGTCGGCTCAACCGCCGAATATAGCTACGATGATCGCTGGCAAGGAGATCTCGACGCCTATCTGCCCTGGCTTGAACAAAGGCTCAGAGCATTGTTTGCTTTACTTGACG
>Ga0116152_10003602_pt1 | contig 12415 bp, 13 predicted proteins | sample AD_UKC119_MetaG_FD_89894 | JGI IMG/M metagenome (GOLD analysis project Ga0116152, IMG submission 89894) | Active sludge microbial communities of municipal wastewater-treating anaerobic digesters from Hong Kong - AD_UKC119_MetaG | ecosystem: Engineered > Bioreactor > Anaerobic > Digestate...
ATCCATACGCGGCACAAGATCATCAAACCTACAATGCGAAAGCGTTTACCGATGCTAATGCGGGAATCATCATTCCGGATAACGAAGTAAACGAAAAGCTCCCCGAGACGATAGAGCAATGGATACATGACGATGCTCGTTTGGCCATGCTTCGCGAGAATGCGCGAACATTAGCGAAGAGTGATGCCGTCGAAGAAATTCTTCACGAGGTAAATAAGCTTGCAGGAAGATAAGAAACCGAATGTGATGATGATTAATCCGATGAAACCGGATGAAAATACGGATGCAATAGCAGCCGAAGGTATGCCCATGCCTTCGAATCAAAACGGCATCACATTCATGATTAAAGGGAAGATGATTCCACTTCGTACTGTTCTGATTGCCATTCTAGGAATCATGCTTATTGTTTTTACCTGCGTCATCTGTTTTCATCCGAATTTTCAGGTCGGCTCGGTTGAGATTGAAGGTACGAAAATTATGGACGCGCAAACCATCCTCACTGAGATGGATATTCATTCGGGAGACCATCTGTTCGCACGCCTTTCAGGTGGTACAATTCCATTCCTCACGACACATTATGGCGACCTTGAAGAACAAATCAAACGCGACAACCCATACATAAAGGACATAGATATCACGATTGAATTTCCCTCGAGGGTTCATGTCAAAGTCACTGAACGCCATAAAATCGCATACATCGCAGTGCCGGATGGCTATGCTGTGATTGACCAAGATCGAGTGGTAGTCGAATATAACCAGGGAAGTGTCCCGCTCGGCATCCCGGAAATACAGGGGCTTCCTATAACCGCGGTCGTTTTGGGAAAAACCATCGAGCTCGAAAATCAAGAAGGCTACGAAGTGTGTCTCACAATACTCGGTGCGATGCTAGGTGCGGATGCGACAGAAAGTGATGTGGAAGAGACGTTCGAATTTTTGGCCTACGTGAAGTCGGTTCGCTATTGCGGATATGCGAATTCATTTATCGTCATGACATTACCCGGACAGCTTGACACGATAACGGTAAAGATTGGCTCGCTCAAAAACATATCGGATGACATGCTATGGTTACGCTATGCTATTTCACACGGGTCATTTGATGACACAACCGGTAGATTTTTGGATATGTCAGGCAACTCGCCGGTATTCAAATAGGGTAAAGGAGGAACAGAAACGTGATTATCCCATTGATCGGATTGATTCTCGGACTTATTATCGGATTACTCATCGGATATGATATTCCGTCGGCTTACTCGACCTATATTGCAATATTGATTCTCACCATGGTGGATTCACTCATGGGCGCGATTGTTGCCGATATGCGTGGAAGATTTAAGACCAGACTCTTCGTTACAGGCGTTCTCGGCAATGCACTTGTTGCATTGGCGTTGACAGCGCTCGGAGAGCAATTGGGTTTACCGCTCTATTACGCGGCGATATTTGCTTTCGGTAATCGTATTTTCGTGAACTTTTCGAAGCTTCGTCGCATCTTCTTACATAAAATAGATGAAAAAAATGCTGCTAATGCAAAATCGGTATCCTCTGATTCTCATGAAAACGGGGATGAAAATGCGGATATTACTCCACTCGATGACTGATTTTTCACGCGGTAAAACAGGCTGAAATCTCGCTGTAAAAGCACTGTAACAGAATTGATTATATAGTAAATTTCTATTGCTAGACCACTACATTTAGTGTAGAATTGACAGTGGTACACAATAGGCATGATTATATTACGTTAGAATATATGCATATGGAGGAATAGAGCTATGTCAGACTTTAAGCTCGGCTATTCATTGGAAGACGATCCGTTCGCAGCAATTAAAGTTATCGGAGTAGGCGGTGGCGGATGTAATGCCGTAGACCGCATGGTTGAGAGCTCTGTTCAGGGTATTGACTTTATCTCTGTAAATACAGATCATCAGGCGCTGGCCCGTTCGAAGGCACAGAGCTGTATTCAAATCGGCGAGAAGATAACACGCGGCCTCGGTTGCGGTGCTGATCCTACGATTGGTGAGAAGGCTGCCGAAGAGAGTAAGGACGAAATCGCACAAGCGATACGTGGAACCGATATGTTATTTATCACTGCTGGCATGGGCGGCGGTACCGGAACCGGTGCTGCACCAGTCGTAGCACAGATTGCGAGAGAGCTTGGTATCTTAACTGTCGCAGTAGTAACTCGTCCTTTCCGTTTTGAAGGACCGCGTCGTATGCAGAACGCAGAACGCGGCATTCGTGAGATTGAGAAATATGTCGATTCGCTGATTGTTGTCGCGAACGATAAGCTTCTTGATGTCACTGATGAAGATACATCGATTGATGATGCATTTAACATGGCTGACCAAGTATTGAAGTTTGGTGTTGCCGGTATTTCTGACTTGGTTGCTATCCCGGGTCTCATTAACCTTGACTTGGCGGATGTCCGCCGCGTTATGACCAATGCTGGCGTATGCCATATGGGTATCGGTCGTGCTTCCGGCGAAGGCAGAGCTTCTGCTGCTGTGAAGCAAGCCATCAACAGTCCTCTTTTGGACACCTCAATTGAAGGCGCGAGAGGCGTTATCATTAACTTTACCGGTAGCCGCAACATGAAGCTTCATGAAATTGACGCTGCCGCTTCTGTCGTACGTGATGCTGTTGCAGGCGACGCTGATATTATTGTTGGTGCCGTAATCGATCCTACATTGGAAGATGAAATCATGATTACTGTTATCGCTTCAGGCTTTGACAATACCGAGAACGCTTCGGCTTTCCGCCCGGCAACATCGATTATTTCCCGTCAAAATCCGAACATCATCAGCGCTGTTCCGCATGCTGCACCAGTTGCTGCACCTGCCGCTTCTTTTGAAAAGGAACCGGAACCAGCACCTGCACCTGCACCAGCCCAGCCACGTCATTCTGCGGTACCTGAATTCCTTTTCGGTGATCCGGAACCAGAAACGAAGGCTGATGAAGGCACACGCATTTTCCCTTCGAAATCACAGTCTTCTATAAAGCCGGTTGCACATACAGCACCAAGTACAGGTTCTTATAGTGCTGTTCCGTCATATCGTTCGAAGGAAGCTACACCTGCACCGGCACCGAAGCAACCACAAGCCGCTGCTCCTGCTCCGCAACCGACACAACAGGGCGGTCGTCCGCAATCAAACGTGGTTCCGTCACATCCGGTTGCTCCTGCAGCACCGGCACCGGAAGCATCGAAACCTCATGAGAAGAAGAATAAGGTTCTTCCTTGGTTCTTAAGCGATAACGACAATTTGGAAGAGTGATATGACATGAAGTGCCCATTTTGCGGACATGACGAAGATAAAGTAATTGATTCGCGCCCGGCAGATGATGGAGCAGCGATTCGCAGACGACGTGAATGTCTTTCCTGCGCTTCGCGGTTTACAACATATGAGAAGGTTGAGATTGTGCCTCTTCTTGTTATCAAGAAGGATGGCGCGCGTGAACCATATAACCAAGATAAGCTTCTGGGCGGTTTGCTAAAAGCATGTGAGAAACGACCTGTATCCATCGAACAATTAACCGGGGTTGTTGCATATGTTGAATCGCAAATTCAAGCTTCGGCGAATCGCGAGATTTCCACTCAGGAAATCGGGCAACTGGTGATGATGAAACTGAAAGAAATCGACGAAGTCGCATATGTACGCTTCGCATCGGTTTATCGTCAATTTAAGGATGTGAACTCATTTCTTGATGAATTAAACGAAATGCTCAAAAAATAACCGTACGAGGTGACGCAAATGAAAAAGGTATTGGTAGTTGATGATGATCCAAACATTGTTGAAGTTTTGCGGCTGTATTTTGATAAAGACGGTTTCGCAGTAATCAGTTGCTTGACTGGTGAACGTGCAGTGGAGACATTTCAATCGGCCAATCCGGATTTGGTCGTTCTCGACTTAATGCTTCCGGGTAAAGACGGTTATGACATTTGCCGTGAGATTCGAAAGACCTCTGATGTTCCGATTATTATGTTGACTGCAAGAACCGATACCTTGGATAAGGTGGTTGGCTTGGAGCTCGGAGCAGATGATTACGTGCAAAAGCCTTTCGAGCCGAAGGAGCTTCTTGCTCGCGTGAAGGCTGTTTTACGCCGCACCGATAAACGTGATACCGCAGTTGCGCAACAACAGGAACCACAAGAAGTCAGTGAAATCATCTCTTATATTGGATTTACTGTTGATAAGGCTCGCTATTGCGTGACTGTAGATGGTACTGAAATTGATATGCCACCGAAGGAACTGGAGCTTCTCTTTTTCCTCGCTTCTCATCCGAATCGCGTATTCACACGTGAACAGTTGCTCGAAAATGTATGGGGCTATGATTTCTACGGAGAGTCCCGTACTGTGGATGTACACGTGAAACGTATCCGCGAAAAGATCGAAAATCCGGACCGCGAAACCAATTGGCAAATTAAGACCGTTTGGGGTGTCGGATATAAATTCGAGACGACGCAAACGACCTGATTGAGGTCAGATTAATCGTCGGAAAGCGCATTTGTAATGAAAAACAAGACGAAAACGCCATCAGTATATTTACGCACAGTTCTTTCCTTGGCGCTTTGCACCATTATTGTTTTTTTGGTGCTTTGTATTCTCTATTATCAGCAAATGTCTACTTCTTTGATTGTTGACGCGAAAAGTGAAATGACGGATCGTGCCGCATCGATTACGGATGCCTATGATGCCTTGTTAGAAGATGAAAACGCAACACCATCCTCGATTACTTCATATTTATCATCCATGGCGCGCGTTGAGGAATGCACGATTTGGCTGGTAGATCAAGACAGTAAACTTGTTTATTTGTCCGATATTCCCGAATCGAAAAAGGCATACCTTGTATCCGTCGGTGACAATTTGTATCTTTCTGAGGAAATGCATACAGATATGCTGATGCAGATTGGTAAGACAAATACTGACGAGTCAAGAGATGGTCTTTTTACTGATTCCAGAAGTGTTTGGGTTTCGACAGTAACGAAAACGGACAACGGACGATATCTCCAATTCTATACAGAGTTTAACGTCCAAGCAGAGGCCTTCTGGCGCCTTTCAAACGCATTGGCATTACCGGTATTGATTTCATTTTCCATGGCGCTTGTTCTTTTTACTTTAATGACGCGCTCCATCATTCGACCGCTTCGTTTGCTTTCTGATGCCGCCTCAAAGGTTACACAGGGAGATTTGTCCGCACGTATCGTGATGCCGGAGCTCGAGAAGGAATCCCCGGTAAAGTACGTATTAACGGATGAAATATCGCTCATGGTACGAACGGTGAATAGCATGATTGAGCGACTCGAACGCCAAGAATCAGACCGAAAGCTCTTCATTTCGTCCATTGCTCATGATTTGCGTACTCCTCTGACATCAATAAAGGGATTTTTGACCGCGATGACGGACGGGACAATTCCGCCGGAAAAATACCCGATGTATATGGATACCATCGTTACGGAAGTGAATCGCATCCAAAAGCTCATCACATCAATGACTGAAGCCTCTTCATTAAGTCAAATTGATCGCAACAAGCTCGAATTTTTCGATATCAACGAAATGATTCGTGACACGGTTTCGAATCTCGAAAATCTCCTTGCTGAAAAGAATCTCGATGTACAAGTCGATCTTAATTTCAATCAAGACAACGAAATGCTTGTTTATGGTGACAGTCAGGCGCTTTATCGAGTGATATATAATCTCATTACGAATGCGGTGAAGTTTACGCCAATCGACGGAATCATCGGACTTTCAACAACATATCAGCCGAAAACCGATACGGTAATCGTTTCTGTCGAGGATTCTGGCACGGGAATTCCACCGGAAAAGGAAAGTCGTGTTTTCGAAAGCTTCTATAAGGTCGACCCGTCACGTGCAGAAAGCGGTTTTGGTCTCGGTCTCTATATTTGCCGCGAAATCATCTATGCTCACGGTCAAAAGATTTGGGTCGAGAGAAGCCAAGATCTCGGTGGTGCGAAGTTTGTTTATACCCTCCATGGTTGTAAATCGGAGGAACAAGCATGAAAAAAAGCGCCGATATACAGGCGATTCTCACGTCTCTAAAAGCCATGTATCCAGATGCTCATTGCACGTTAACGCTTGACGACGATCCGTTTCATTTGATTGTACGGGCGCTTTTGTCTGCGCAATGCACGGATGTCCGTGTAAATGAAATCACGAAGCTTCTTTTTGAACAATACCCGACTGCCAATGATCTTGCCGAAGCTTCCGAGGAGAAGATTGGTGAAATAATCTACACGCTTGGGTTATGGCGTAACAAGGCCAAGTCTGTCTCTGGATCGGCGAAGCTGTATGTGACGACGTTCCATAATACATGCCCCAAGACACGTGAAGAACTCATGATGCTACCGGGTGTAGGACGCAAGGTCGCGAACCTGATATTAGCAGAACAATTTCGTATTCCGGCGATTGTAGTTGATACGCATTGTAGCCGTGTCGCAAACCGACTTGGCCTATCAGACGGAAACACCCCGATTAAAATTGAAAAGGACTTAATGAAGCAGCTTCCAGAAGAAGAGTGGGCGACCTTTTCCCATCGTATGGTGGCACATGGTCGCGCTCTTTGCTATGCAAGAGTGGCTTATTGTGATGAATGTTCGTTGGCACCGTATTGCTCTTATGCATTAAGTAATCGAAAGAAGGGTGAAACGAAGTGACCACGGATGACCGCATTCTTGCCAACCAATATATCACATTCCTTGACACTCCTTTGCAAACCTTGCAATACGTCGGTGCGAAGCGAGCGTTGTTGTTTCGTAAGCTTGGTGTTGAACGCGTCTATGATTTGATTTCGTTTTTCCCGCGGAAATACGAAGACTGGACGCAGGTAAAAAGCATTGCTGACCTGGAAAATAATCGGGAGGAATCCTTTGTTGCTACGATTTTGAAAAAACCTACTTTGCAACGGAAAGGACCGAGAACGATTTTGCGCACGATTGCGAGTGACGGAACGAATTCTATTCAAGTGACATTCTTCAATCAACCTTATATGCAAAACAAGCTCATTGTCGGGGAAGAATACTTTTTCCATGGCAAAGTCTCTCTTGAGGGATATACGATTCGTATTACAAATCCAGTCGTTAGTGCCGATATAGACGCGATTTCAAACGGAATCCGTCCAATCTATCCGTCGACAAAAGGATTACCGCAAGGCATCATTCGCGGTGCAATTTCTTTTGTAATGGAAAAAGCTTTACAGGAACTCGTTGATCCGCTTCCCGTGGCTTTGCGAAACGAATATCACTTGTGTGCTATGAATTATGCCTATGAAAAAATTCATCAGCCGACTACGATGGACGAGGTGGAAGAGGCGCGAAAAAGGCTGTGTGTCGAAGAACTTTTCCTTATTGCAGGCGGCCTTGCCATCTTGAAGCGTCAAACAGAATCGGAACAAACGGCGCCGCAGGTGACGCTTGACGAAGAAGGACTGGAGCGCTTGAGAAGCTTTGTGAAAAGCTTGCCTTTCGAATTTACTGATGACCAGAAAAAGGCATTTTCCGATATTTCGGTCGATATTCAACGAAAGAAGCCGATGAATCGTTTGGTTGAGGGGGATGTTGGCTCCGGAAAGACTATTGTCGCGCTTCTCACTATGGTTGCGGGGGCAATCTCCAAAACGCAATCAATCTACATGGCACCGACGTCGATTCTCGCGACACAGCACTATGATAATTTTGTCAAGCTGCTCGACGGAACCGGCATTCGCGTTGCTTTATTACAAGGAAGCACGCCGGCAAAAGAGAAAAAAATCATCCGCGCTGGGCTTCTTGATGGGACAATTGATATATTGGTCGGGACACATGCCGTTTTATCGTCAGATAACCATTTTCACAATCTCGGAATCATGGTCACAGATGAACAACATCGTTTCGGTGTTCGCCAAAGAAAGCAAATGGAGCAAGATAGTGAGCATGCCATTCATACCCTTGTAATGTCGGCGACTCCGATACCGCGCACATTGGCTTTGATTCTGTACGGCGACTTGGATATTTCTATCATTCGCTCCAAGCCGAACGGACGAAAGCCGATTCATACCATGATTGTCTCGAGTGAGGATGAGGGACGCATAATCGCCACCATCCGAAGTCATATTGAAGCGCAACATCAGGTGTATATTGTGTGTCCGCTCGTGGATGAGTCGGAAACGGAGGATGAAGCCGGCACAAAAGCCAATCAAGAAAAGCTCGGCTTAGACTCTGTCGTCAGCTTATATGACCGATATGCCAATGCCATTTTTACGGATCAAAAGGTCGCACTTTTACACGGCAAAATGAAAAGCGCTGAAAAAGATGTCATTCTACGCGACTTCTTGGAGAAGAAGATTGATGTCCTTATCGCAACGACTGTCGTTGAGGTCGGTGTCGATAACCCGAATGCGACACTTATGGTCATTCGAAACAGTGAGCGATTCGGTCTTTCTACATTACATCAATTACGCGGAAGAATCGGGCGTGGGAGCTCTGATTCCTTATGCTTGCTACATACAGACGCACAAGAATCGATATCGAGGCAAAGACTCGAAGTCATGACGCAAACGACGGATGGCTTTGAGATTGCAAAGCAGGACTTAATTCTTCGCGGACCGGGTGAGTTTTTTGGAACCCGTCAGCATGGCTTGCCTGCATTTCACGTGGCGAATTTGTATCAGGACGCAAAATGGCTGCCAATCATAAGCGATAGTATCACAAAAGTATTCAGTGAGGATCCCATGATGCAAAAGCCCGAAAACAAAGCGATGATTGAGGCATTCCGCCGTCGTTTCAGCGATGCATGGGAAAAGCCTACATTATAAGTAAAGACAAAACGAAAAGCTTTCGTATTTGCGGTACAATAGAGGCACAAGTTCATCTAAGTAAGAGGTATATATGCCCAGAGTTGTAGCAGGAAAAAACAGAGGAACCATTCTCACGGCGCCGAAGGGAAATGACACACGCCCGACGACCGACAAGGTGAAGGAGGCCCTTTTTTCGAGCATACAACACCATATTCCGGATGCACTTTTCCTCGACTTATTTTCGGGGACTGGGCAAATGGGCATCGAGGCGGTGAGCCGCGGTGCGGAGAAGGCCATTTTGGTCGAGCAAAATCGAGGGGCATGTGATATCATTCGCAAAAATATTGAGAAGACGCATAACGAATCACAAGTGAAGCTTATCATGATGAATGTCGATTCGGCACTCGATCGGTTGCACGACGAGAAACAGACTTTTGATGTTATCTTTATGGATCCACCATATCGAATCGCCTCGGATATGGCTGAGCGTGTCAGCAAGAAGATCCGTGACTACGGACTGCTGGCAAAGGATGGGCTATTTATTGTCGAACACGCAAGTGAGGAAGCATTGAGTCATAATGTAATCAATCTGACATTTTCCAGATGTTGTAAGTATGGTGCTACAATGCTAACATTTTTCATAGAATGACATGAAATAGGCGGCATTCGAAGGAGGATATACGTGAAGACATTTATTTTTCCAGGTAGTTTTGATCCGTTTTCTCTCGGACATCTGGATATTGCCAAAAGAGCATCTACGCTTTGCGATCATTTACTCGTCGCTGTTATGCATAACAGTGCGAAAAAATATACGTTTTCCATCGAAGAACGCGTGTTTATGGTTAAAGAATGCCTAAAAGATATCCCGAATGTGGAAGTCATTCCCTACGAATCCTTGTTGATTAATTTGTATCATGAGAGACAGGCGACGGCAGTCGTTCGCGGCTTACGCAGTGAATCCGATTTTAGAAACGAGGTCGAAATGGCGGCGGCGAACACATTGCTTTTCGCCGATTATCAAGTGGTTCTCTTACCGTGCCGTGCTGATCTTGCTTTTACCAGCTCGACTATCATAAAAGAGGTTGCATACTATGGCGGCGATATTTCACGCATGGTTTCGCCCTCTATTCAAAACTATATCAATCGCAAATTCGGAAATCAGAACGAGGACAAGGACTAAGGGAGGACCAAAGCAATGCCGGATATTCCACAAAACCAAAGAAATAGTGAGAAGGACTTATTTGATTTATTGGATCAATTGAAGTCTGTAGTCGAGAATGCCAAGAGTATTCCATTTTCGGAAAACTGTGTCATCGACAGAAATGATGCTCTGTATTGGATTAACCAAATCAAATTAAGCTACCCACAGGAAGTACAACAAGCCAAGTGGATTGTGACACAAAACCAACAAGTTGTCGCTAGCGCTCGTCAAAAGGCGGAAAGTATTCTCCGTGAATCCGAACAACGCCAAGCGATTATGGTTGATGAACATCAAATCACCAAAACAGCACAGCTCAAAGCCGATGCGATTCTAACGGACGCGAAATCAAACGCCGATGAATTGGATAGGAGAGCGCACAAATACGCTGTCGACCAGATTGAAAAAGTTGAAAGAACACTGGAAAGCTTGCTCGTCAAATTGAACGAGAATAAGAAAGAACTCATGTGAGGTACTAAATATGCTCATCGGAGTACGAATTCAGAACTATTGCATTTTCGAAGACGATATTGCAGGGATGCTTCTTGAAGACGTTATGAAGCCTCAATCCGTGAATTCACTCGCATCATGTGCCGGCGTCGAAAACGAAAGTTTTCCTCTTGCCGGACTTTGTGCATTTATAGGGCGAAACAAATCGGGGAAAACGATGTTTTTCTCTTTCCTTTCCTATATTCGCGATGCCGTCATGATGGGGCCTGCTGAGGCGGCAATGCATGACGGAAAAGGTGGATTTGTCACATTGCTCATGGATCGAAAACGCTCCATGCGTGGGCAATTACTCTTCCTTTTTCCGAAAACGATGGGCTTTGACGAAGAGAAATATTGTGAATACTCCTTTGAAATCGCGGCGGACACACACGGTAAGCCGTATTACAAAAACGAATCCATCACGATTTGGTCGGAAACGATGGAAAAACCATTGGTGACAATGGATTTTACAGACGGTAACGGCACAGTCGAAATCAATGGAAAAAGTGAGATTTCAGAGATAGATGATGTTCGTTACAGTGCGCTTCGTGCATACGGCGCGATTTCGACATACAGGACGGCACGTGCCGTTTATCAAGATATTTCGCATTGGTTTTTTGCGAAATTCTCGAATGATGAGAAAGGTCCTCACGATAAACTGATTGCACCTGGTGGCCATAAGCACCTGAATACACATGGTACCAATATCCAAAATGTGCTCGACTATATGCGAGAAGAGAATCCACAGCATTTTGAACGCGTGATGAATTATCTTTCGGCAAAGATTCCGCGTGTCGGCAAAGTGAAGGACAAGCTTCCGGATAGTTTCCGTAACAGTCCGGATGTCTTATTTATGTATTTACTTTTGCTCTCCGATCCGTATCCACGTCCGCTCATTTGCATGGAGACTCCGGATTCCGGACTCTATCACGATATGGTCGATGTTCTTGCGACCGAAATGCGTGATTATTCTGTGAGATATCCTTACTCACAAATTCTTTTCACGACACATAATCCTTATATCCTAGAATCCATGGCTCCTGACGAAGTATGGGTGTTCAAAAGAAGCGAAGAAGAAGAGAATGACGCGGTGGATATTGAGTCAGCCGCCTCTACACCGATTGTACGCGAGCTTTATGAGCAGGGTGTGGGCATGGGTGCCATATGGTACTCGGGCCATTTTGATGAGAAAAACACGGATGGAAAGGATGACATGTAAATCGTATGCGAGTGGAGCTGTTAACGGAAGACCGTTCGGGCGGTGTCGTTTTGGCGGCACTGACAGAAAGTATTATTTCGTCGGTAATCGATGATTATTCGATTGAAATACGGCCTTCACGCGGTTGCGGGCAATGGCCGGAAAATCCTTATGCTCAACCAGAGCCGTTTGCCAGTGGACTTTTGGATTTACTTCCGGCGAAGCTTCGCGCCTATGACAAGGTATACGCTGGAACAGAGACAATATTGATTATTTGTATGGATTCGGACGATCACGATCAAAGCGAGCTATTTTCCCGTTTGCGAAATACCTGCCGCCGATTTGCTCCGCATATTCGTACGATTATTGCCCTTTGCGTTGAGGAAATCGAATCATGGCTTTTAGGCGATGAAAAGGCCATCCTAAAAGCATATCCGGATGCTGACCTCGCCGCTCTTCGTGAATATGACCAAGACAGTATTTGCGGCACGTGGGAGGTTCTTTGCCATGTGGTGATGAAGGAACGAGCGCCGCGATTAATCCGTGTCGGATATCCTGCTATCGGTCAATATAAGAAAACATGGGCTGAAGATATTTCGCGATATATGCGTCCTGAAAACAATGTATCGCCGAGTTTTGTCCGATTCTATCAATCCCTTCTTCGTGCGATTACAATCGCCAAAGAGGATCAAGCGATATGAGTATTGCCCCATCTTCTCTTTATATACATATACCGTTTTGTATCCGTA
>Ga0116152_10003607_pt1 | contig 12403 bp, 9 predicted proteins | sample AD_UKC119_MetaG_FD_89894 | JGI IMG/M metagenome (GOLD analysis project Ga0116152, IMG submission 89894) | Active sludge microbial communities of municipal wastewater-treating anaerobic digesters from Hong Kong - AD_UKC119_MetaG | ecosystem: Engineered > Bioreactor > Anaerobic > Digestate...
ATCGCCGCAGCAAGCTTGCGACGCGCTCCTGACCTGCGTGGTAGTTAGCCACGAGGCAAGGGGGAAAATGCGCGTCGCAGGCTTGCTAGGGGACGAGCGTCAGCTCGCGATCGATCCAAGCTCCCCCACACACCCTACCCGACGGCTGCCAACACCACTGTCACGCAGCAGCCCCCGGCACCACGACCTTGCCGCGCCAGAAACCTTGCGATGTCCACGCCCCAAACGCCCACTTGAGCCATTGCACCAGCGAAGCTGCGATCCAGATCGCCCAGACGAGCATCAGTACGTTGAACACCCACATGGGTACGGAAATCAGCGTGGGCTGCGGCAGTGCGCCGGAGCTTTGGTCGTTGAACCAGGTGAAGGTGCCGTCACCGGAGCCGGGACCGGCAATACCCATCTCAGGTGACCCGAGCAGACCGTTGCGTATCCCCCAGAACAGGATCCCCATGAGCGCCACGAATGTCAGCAGCCCCAGCAACACCTGCACCGTGTTGAACCATTTTGGCGCGGTCGTGGCGCTCCAGCGTTCCCGCCAACGCATCGCGCAGAGCCAGCCGGCGACCAGCACGAACAACCCCCAGCTTGCCGTGGACAAGCCAATCCCTAACAACAGCCACTCGTGCAGTCTGAGCGGCGAATCACGCCAACGGGACAACATCCATGCAACCAGCAGAAAGGCGATGAACTCACTCCAATACAGAATCACGGGACCTACGCCGTCACCGAGTGCGGCCAGATGCCAGCGAGCTTCGGACTGGATGCTCGTAGCTATGTTGCTGGCCGGTGCACGCAAATCCACCGGCGCCGGGCGGTTGCGAAATGCCTCGCCCACACTGTCGGTCCATTCAATAGCCACGCGATGCTCACCCGGCAACAGCGGCAAAGACAGCTCACCGTTCTCGGGTCGCAGCTGCAACGGCTGACCATCCACTTGCACCTGCTCCACACGCGCATCGGTCGGCAGACCGATCGTATGCCGCCCTCCCTGGGTACTGCGGTACGTCAGCGACAATGACGAGCTCGACGAGCGCTTGCCGATAGTCCGCCGATGATTGACGGAGTCGATTGCGAGCGTAGCGCCGGCGGCCGGCTGCGGCCGCGACACGCCGAGCTGCAGTGTTTCCCCCGGCCGTGGGTAGAACTGGTACACCCAAGTGCCACCGTTCATGTTGTCAGGCTGCACTGCTGGCAGCCCTGCGAAGTCCGCGCGCCACTCTGGTCCGACCCGGAAGTTCCACACCTCGGTACGCGCCGCACCGGCAGGCATCGTCAAGGCTAACGACTCAGTCCGTGGCAGCACGGAATTCCAGGCGACGCTGGCTTCTGTAGCAGCTATGCCTACGAGTACGGTTCGATCGGGCTGCACCTTCGGCCCCGCAGTTACTACCGATTCTCCCGGGATCAGCGGTACTGCGACTGTGATCGCAGCGCGCGCCGGCGCGACGCGTGACACGGTGGTCGTCGCACGCCAGTCGGTGTCGAGGTCGATCGTGCGCGCGACGCGCACGAACGCCGGAAATTCGCTCGCAGCTTCCAGGCTCGCGCTGCCCGACGCCTGCGCGTCGCGACGCTCGCGTGTCAACTCGAGTGAGCCCGAGACCATCCGGCCATCGTTCACGCCACCGACCGCCCAGCCTTGCGCGTTCACGCTGATCGCTCGGGGCTGCTGCGGAAAGGCCAGCTGTATGGATTCTGCCGCGGCGAGCCGGCCGCTCAGACGAATCGTACTCGCACCACTCTGCAGCGGCACCCACAGCGAGCCATCGGCTTCGCGTGCGATCGCCACCGCGCCACGGCCGTTGACGCTGACTTCGTCGAGCTGCCAGCGGTCGTTGGCCTGCGGCACCCCGATCGCAAGGCCGGTGAGCGCGCTCGCCTGCAGCGTCACGATCAGCCGATCGCCTTGCAGGTCGACCCGTGCGAAAGCGATCTCGGCGCAGTTCGGCTGGCAAGCTGGTGGTGCAACCAGTCGGTTGCGCAGTTCGGTGAGGAGCGCGGCGTCGGGAGTCGTTGCCGCCAACGCAGGCAATGAACCGAGAGCCAGCACGCCTAGCAGCAACCCCGCGGCTGCCGGCGATGAGGCCTTGGCATGGCGCGGCAGTCGCACGATGGAGCCATAGCTCAACCGCGCCAGCCACAGGAACAAGCCAGCCAGCGCCAGTACGCCAATCACACGCCAGAAGAACAACAACATCGGCCCCAGGTAGACGAATCGCACCGTCTGCTCGGGTTCCACCGGACCGGACCATCCGTAGGTGTAGGCGCGGTAGCGCCACGCCGGAATGCCAGGCCCGGCCTGCAGCAACGTACCAGGCGCATACGCCTGCACGTTCGCTTTGCTGCGCACCGGTGGCGCGTACTGACTTCGGTCGCGACGCGCCATCGAACCTGCCGACTCACTGACTGCTTCCTCTACCGCAGCGTCCGACGCTGGCTCTTGCATCAATATCTCGGGCGCAGCTGCACTCATGTCGACACCGCCCCAAGCTTGCTGCGATCCGAAGGCCGCGGTGCCAGCCTCGAGTTGCGGATGAATCGCAACGCGCAGCTGGCCCCACAGGAACGGCAGCAGCGCGAGACCCAGTACCACGAAACTCGCGGTGCGGTAGCCCTGCGCGATGCGGCGAAACCGTCCTTCGGGCGCGGCGCGTGCGATCGCCAGCGCCGCTAACAAGTTCGCCCACAACCAGATGAACAGCGGCTGCTCCTGGTAAGTGAGCGCCAAGCCGAGCAGCGCGAGCGCTGCGACTCGCCAGCCAGCCGCCCAATGGATCAGAAAGACGACGACAATGACACCAAAGACGTTCCACAGCCCCCATTGATTGAGCCAGGCACCGAAGGCGAAGTCAGCACCGGGCACCGCCAGCAACAGATGACCTGGCGGCAGATACAACTCGCCCGACACGTCGTCGAATCGCTGGGTCCAGCCAGTCGCCGCCAGCGATGCGCGTGTCGACGCTGTTCGCGCGGTGGTTGTCAGCTGCAGGTTGGGCGTCCGCAGCTCCACACCCAGCTGGCCCTCCTCGCCACTCTCGGTAACCAGCAGCGGCTCGCCACCGAGTCGGGCACTCTCGAGCCGGAACGGCGCCGCCATATCGAGCCGCCAATCACTGCGCAACTGGCCGCTGATCGTATCGACAGCCGTAAACCCGCTGTGATCGAAACTGAGCCAGAGCGAGCGCTTCAGGGACAGGTTGTTGCCGTCGGCATTGGCCAGCCCACGGCTACGCTCGTCGACCCGCAACGTGGTGTCCGGTGCCATGCGAAATGCCGGCAGCTGCCGCCAGTCATTGGGCACGTTGGCCTGCGCCGGGTCGATGCCCGGCGCCCCTTCCGGCGCCGCCACGCGCAAGCGGTCATTGCCCGCAAAACTCCAGACTTCCTCACTCGGCCATTTCCCGTCGGGTGCCGGGCGCGTCAACTCTTTGGCCACATCCTGACCGCGCGCCGTGAGCTCGATTTCGTGCGCGCCGGGACGCACCTGCACGCGCAGCTGGCCGTTCTGGTCCAGCCTCGCCGGCAACTCGCTGCTGAGGCCGAGCGGCACGAACCCGTCCGGCAGCACTCGACCCAGCGTCTCTTCACGCGCGTCGCCCGCCACTTGCAACCGTATACGAGTGGTGAGATGAACCGGCGATTCATCGCGCACCAACCGATAGACCTGCAGATCCATCGCTGCCGTCTGCACGGCGCTCGCGCGCTTGCCTAACCACAAGGCACCGTCCGGTCGCTCTGGCTGCGCAACTGCCTGGCCATCGACGACGAGAACAACCAGCGCTGTCTGCGCCGGCACTGGCAGCGACTCCGGACGCGAGCTCCAAACGAAACTACCTGTGAGTGTGTAGTCGCCGGCAGGCAGGCGCAGCTGCGGTCTGTTGCTTCGCAATACAACGGCCGCGGCTCTGCCATTGACCAGCACATTGCGCGGCCAGATCTCTGCATTGCCTGGCACCGCAATCCAGCTGTCGGCAAGGACCGACCACTGCTGCCTGAACTCGCCGCGCTTGGCATCAACTGACACGTCGAGCCGTTCGGGCCATGCGCAGCGATAGGACGACTGACTAGCCGGATCCTGGCCGGCGAGAAACGGGCATTTGCGGTACTCCTCGCCCTGCAAGACCCACTCTCGCCAGTCCTTGAGCGCGTCCGGAACCGCCATGTCTGCACTCCGCGCTTGCGGCACAAACGTCACACCCAACAAAACGATGAGCACAGCAGCCCCGAGCGCGATACCGATACGGCTATTCACTGACTCTTCTCCCCTTCGAGTGCGACGCGAGTGTAGCAAGTTGCCCGGCGAGGAATGTGTGAGTGTCCCGTTGCGAGTCCATGGAGATCGCCGCAGCGCGGGCGTCGCGCGCTCCTGTTCTGGCATAAGCCTTGCCTCTTCGCAAGGGGAAAGATGCGCGCGGCGCCCGCGCAAGGTTCGCCGTCGCGAGCGCTGCGCTCGCGACGAAGCGCGATCGACCTGGACTCGCAACGGGACACTCACACATTCCTCGCCACTCCCTGCCACTCCCTGCTAAACGCTCAATAGGTCTCAAATGGGCTAACATCAGCGCATGACCTCGCCAGACTATGGACCGCGCGCTCGGGTGGGCGTCGCGGTGCCGCAGGCCAACCCCACGGTCGAGCCGGAGATGCGCGCACTGCTGCCGGACGAGATCGGCGTCTATGCCACACGGCTGGTACACCCCGCCCCCCGGGTGGAAGACCGCCTGTTGCACTATGTCACGCATATTCCCGACTCGATCGCGAGCTACGGGCCATTGCGATTGGCCGCATTCGGCTTCGGGTGCACCGGGTCATCGTACATAGTCGGCTCGAAAAAAGAAGACGAGCTGACTGCCGCCGCTGCGCACGAACGGCAGATGCCCGTCGTCACGGCAGCGCAGGCGATCAGGCAAGCCTTGACTGGGATGGGTGCGGCACGAATCGCACTGGTTTCACCCTATCCCGAAGCGTTGGCGGAATCCGGTTATACGTACTGGCGCTCGGCGGGGATCGAGGTCGCGCATACCCTGCGCGTAGACGAGCGTCTCGCGGATACACACAACATCTATGAACTAACGAGCCAGGATGCCCTGACTGCCGTTCAGAACGTGCGAACCGACGCGGTCGACTGCATCGTCGTCTCGGGCACCGGCATGCCCACGTTGGCCGCGCTGCGTCAATCGGCAGCGACGATGGCGCTGCCGGTGATCTCGTCCAACTTGTGTCTCGCCTGGGCGCTGCTTGGCCGTGCGGCGCCGGAGCTCGCGCCGACCTTGCCGATCGGCCTGATTACCTCGAAACCGTAGCGGCGGAAGACTTTCGCCGCCGCGTCTTGCCGCAAGTACAGCAGCAACCGCGCAGCAGCCGGCGCCGCCGATCGCGTGAGTGCCACGGGATAGGTGACCGGCGGATAGGAGTCCGCTGCGAATTCGGCGACGATGCGTACGCGCGGTTCTACGCGTGCGTCCGTGGCGTACACGATCCCGAGCGCCGCTTCGCCACGCGCCACGAAGGCCAACGCACTGCGGACATTGTCGGCATAGGCGATCCGACTGCTGACGGACCGCCAGAGGCCGAGCGACTGCAACGCGGCGCGCGCATAGCGCCCGGCAGGTACCGTCTCAGGGTCACCCAAAGCCAGCCGGCTGCTCCCCAACGCCCGCTCCAGCGTGCGCGGCTGTGAGAGATCGACTGCCGATCTGGTGTCAGCGGGCGCAATGAGCACCAGACGATTACCCAGCAGATCGACGCGCGTGTCGCTCTGCAGCACGCCCCGGGTATGCAGGTAATCCATCCACTGCCGGTCAGCCGACAGATAGAGATCCGCGCCTGCGCCCGCCTCGATCTGCCGCGCGAGCAAGGCACTCGACGCGAACGACGACCGAACCTCGATACCCGTGGCGCGCGTGAAATCAGCTGCAACTTCCTGCAGCGCATCGACCAGTGAGGCAGCCGCGTAGACGGTGATCGACGCGGGCCGGTCGGCGGCAATCGCGGGCCATGCAGCAACGAGGCCGACGAACGCCACCAGCGACGCCACACACGGCTGCAGTTTGCGGAACTTCATGTTGTTAGCCAGCGCAACAGCGTATCGGTGGGCGGCAGCCTAGCATTGCCTGCCGGCTGCTGCCACGGCCAGGAATGCCCCGGACTGTGCCGACTGCGAGGATAGCTGCTACGATTTGACGATGACAACGGCATCGATTCAATCAGCGCACGACGTGCTGGACTTCTGGTTCGGCACCCTGCCGCTCGACAAGCCTGCGCTGGATGCCCGAATGAAAGTCTGGTTCGCCGGCGAATCGGACCCAACGGCCGCAGCACACTACGACGAGCAGATCCGTACGAAGCTCGTGCCGCTGCTGAACAAGGCCGTCAACGATCAACTGGAGGGCTGGAGCGCGAGCCCGCGTCGGCGCCTGGCACTGATACTGCTGTTCGATCAGGTGCCGCGCAATGCGTTCCGCAGCACGGCCGCGGCGTATTCATTCGACGATCGCGCCTTGGCACTGACCGTGGAAGGCTTGCGTGACGCAGCCGACGCGCCGCTCGATCCGGTCGAGCGGCTGTTCTTTTACATGCCGCTGCAGCACGCTGAACTGCGCAGCGCTCAAGAGGAGTCTGTGCGGCTGTTCCGACGACTCAGCCAGGAGGCTCCTGGCGAGCTGCAGCCGACCTTCGCTGGCGTGCTCCAATATGCCGTCAAGCATGCCGAGATCATCCGGCAGTTCGGCCGCTTCCCCTATCGCAATCAGGTTTTGCAACGTCAAAGCACGCCGGAGGAAGAGCTATGGCTCAGTGAGAGTGGTGAGAGCTTCGGGCAGTGATGCCGCCCGAGCTCAATCGACCACATCGGGCTCGATGAACGACCAGGCGATCTCCGGAAAGCGTGCCTTGATGGCCTGCTCGAGTCGATTGATCTCCGCCACCGCCTGACCGATCTCGATTCCCGGCCGCATCTTCACTTTCGCTGCCAGCATCACCTGCGGACCGAGCTGCAGCGTGATGGCGTTCAGCAAATTCTCGATACTGGGATGCTTGGCGATCTCGTCGCGGATGCCCGCCTGCAGTTCTTCTTCGGCGGAGCGGCCTACCAACAGGCCACGAATCCGCACAGCCACGAAGATCGAGACGATGATCAGCACTACGCCGATGGAGATCGAGCCGACGGCATCGAGCCGCGGATCATGCGTGATGGTCGCCGCGGACACGAATCCGAACGCGATCACCAGACCGAGCAGCGCCGCGACGTCCTCGCCGAACACCACTACCAACTCGGCGTTGCGCGTGGTGCGCAGCCAGGCGTGCAGGGATTTCGAGCCGCGCATCTTCTTGATCTCGCGCAGCGCGCCATACAGCGAGCCCGACTCCAGCACGATCGCGACCGCCAGCACGACCAACGCCACCCACGGCTTGTTCAACACCTCGGGCTCGTGCAGCTTGTGCCAACCTTCGTAAATCGAGAACAGGCCGCCCATGCTGAACAGCAGGATGGCGACGATGAAGCTCCAGAAATACGACAGCTTGCCGTAGCCCATGGGATGCTGGGCATCAGCCGGACGTTGCGACTGCTTCAGCCCGAGCCACAACAACACCTGGTTGCCCGCATCGGCGAACGAATGGATCGCCTCCGCCAGCATACTGCCCGAGTTGGTATAGATACTCGCCGCCAGCTTGGCGATCGCGATGCCCAAGTTCGCGACGAACGCGTACAGAATGGCTTTCGCCGCTGAACCCTGCCCTGCCATGGTATGCCTGACTAGTGTTGTTGGTTGTTAGTGCTGGATCAGTTCGGCGTGAAGCTGGGTGCGATCAAGGGCAACTCGGTTACCGGCCCAAGCCGAGCGGCGTCGGCACGGATCCTGACCGCATCACCGATCATGACGATCACGACGTCTTGCGGCTTGGGAAACGCATCCGCAATGACAGCGCGGATCGCCGTCGCATCAACCGCCTGCAGCGACGGCCCATAGCCCTCGATGTAGGAGAGCGGCAAACCGAAAAGTTCCAGATCGCCGAGCGTTGCCGCCCAATGAGCAGCTGTCTCGAGCCTGAGCGGATACTGGCCCAGCACATAGGCCCTGGCCGACTCGAGCATCTCCGGAGCAATCGCATCGGTGCGCAACGCACCGAGCGTCGTGAGCGCCAGATCGACCGCTTTGCCCGTGTTTTCGGTCAGCACGAACGAGCGGATCGCGAACTCACCAGGCACGCGACCGCGCGAAAATCCGGAGCTCGCGCCATACGACAGACCCGACTTGATGCGCAGTTCTGTATTGAGAATCGACGTGAAGCGGCCGCCGTACAGCGTATTTACCAGGTCGAGCGCTGGTCGGCCGGCATACTGGCGGTCGACGCCGACATTGGCGATCCAGAAGTAGGTCTGCACGGAACCGGGCGAATCCACGAGCAGGACGCGTCGACCCTGCACGCGCGGCGCCGGCTCGAGCACCGGCGTGTCACCCTGCGCTCGCGGCCAGTTGCCGAACGCCTTGGTGATCGCTGCGCGCATCCACGCCGCATCGAGATCCCCGGCGAACACCAAGGTCGCACGGTCGGCACCAACCTGATTTCGGTGAAACCGCACGATGTCGTCGTGCTGCAGCAGATTGAGCGAGCTTTCGCTGCCATCGACGGGTCGCCCATACGGGTGATCCTGGAACAGGAACGCCCGCCCGTAGTCCGTCAGCAGTCCGGACGGATCGGAATCCTTGGTGGCCTTGATAAGCTCGACCTGACGATTGCGCAGCTTGTCGAACTCTGCGGCATCGAGTCGCGGCCGCAACAACGCATCGGCGAGCAGCTCGATCATCAGCGCGCGATCGCGGCTCATGAACTCGCCGCTGACGGCGATCGACTCAGTACCTGCGCCCGCGCTGAAACTGCCGCCCACGCCGGCCACCGCGTCGGCGAACTGGAACGCGGTCCGCGCGCCAGCGCCTTTGTCGAGCATGCCGGCAACGATCGATGCAACGCCAGCCTTGCCCGCCGGATCTGCGAGCGATCCACCCCGTACGACCGCCGTGAATGCAATGAGTGGCACTTCGCGGCGCGGCATGAGGATCACGGTGAGGCCATTTGGCAGCTGCAAGCGCTCATGCGCCGGCACACGCACGCTGGTGCGCGTGTCCGCGATCATCGTCCGTATCGCCTGTTTGGTGGGTGACGTTGCAGGTGCCGTCAGGGGCAGCACCGCAGCCAGCAACCCCATCGCAACGATGACGCGCATGCTCAACTCCCGCTCGCCGATGCAGACGTGGGCACCAGGACCCCCACCGTGCGACTGCGTCGCTGCAGCACGCTGGCGGCTACCTGCTTGATATCGTCGAGCGTGACCGCGTCGAACTCCGCAGGCGCCGCGAACAGCTTGCGATAGTCTCCATGGAAGACGTCGTACTCACCCAACAGTCGCGCTTTGCCGTTGATCGTCGCCAACCCACGCCAGAAACCGGCCAGAGTGAGATTCTTGGCCCTGTCGAGCTCCTCGCGACTGACGCCCTCGCGCACGACTTTCTCCAACTCGAGGTCGAGTGCGCGTTCGGCGATCGCCGGGTCCGCACCCTCCGGCAATGCCAAGGCCAGCCAGAACAATCCCGGATCGAAGCCTTCCTGCAGGTAGCCCGAGACGGAGATCGCCAGCTTCTGCTGCTCGACCAGCGAACGATGCAGACGTGACGCATCACCACCGATCAGGACGGTCTGCAACAAATTGAGCGCCACCATACTGGCATCGGCCGCGGGCGGTGCCTTGAAGGCGACCTGCAGCAGCGGCGTCTGTGCGCGCCGCTCGATCACGACGCGCTTCTCGCCGAGCTGCGGCGGTTCGACGGTACGCAGCGCCGGTGGCGGGTCCTGGCGCGGGATGGGTTCCAGATACTGCTTCGCCAGCGCGAACACCTCTTCCGCTGCGACATCGCCAACCACGACGAGGGTGCAGTTGTTAGGTGCATAATAAGTCCTGAAGAAGTGCTGCAGATCGCCGATCTGCCAGGCCCGGATATCCGACGGCCAGCCCAGAGTCGGAATCGCATACGGGTGTGCCACGAAAGCCGTCGCCTGCATCTGCTCGCTGAGATAGCCATCGTTCGAGTCCTCGACTCGCATACGCCGCTCCGAGAACACGACATTGCGTTCGCTGTCGATCACCTTGGGATCGAAAGCGAGATTGGCGAGCCGGTCCGCTTCGAGATCGAAAACAGCTGCGAGCGCCGTGCGCGGGATCCAGTCCTGGTAAACCGTTACGTCGTCGCTCGTGAATGCGTTATTGGAGCCGCCGAGCGCCTCCATCTGCCGATCGAACTCGCCCGGCGCGCGACGCGAGGTGCCGTTGAACATCATGTGCTCGAAGAAATGCGCGAGCCCGGTGAGGCCACGTACCTCGTTGCGGCTACCCACTCGCACCCAGTTGTAGAGCGCGATGTTCGGAATGTCCCGGTCCGTCCAGACGACTACTTTCATCCCATTGGCGAGCGTGACCGTGCTGACAGCATCAGCGCCGGTAATCGTAGGCGCAGCCGCACTGCTCCGTTTGGTGGCCGCGGCCACGTCGAGACTCAGCAATGTCAGCCATGCCGCCGCGAGACAAGCGAATCGACTCATGAACATACCCGCAATCAGCGCCGGGTGGCGCGCAGGCCGCAACTGTACGGAAAAAACCGTGCGCCTGCACGTCGGTCAACGACTGAAAAAAGAGCGCCGCGAGGCGGGGGATACGCGTCGCGGCGCAATAGAGCGAACACCGGGGATGAGTGATTCGCAATTCGTGACGGCCAACCAAAGGCCGCGAAATCTGTGTCCCTAGAGGCAGCGCCCCCGAGACGATTCGACGGCTGACACAGCTGCGAGGCGCGCACGCGCGAGGCGTGCGTCCACCGCTTTGAACATCACACGACCGTTGCCTTGCACCAGCATGCCGGCGAGCGGCGGACGTGCAGCAGCACTACTCCCCTGGGAGGGAATGAGCAGTCTTACAGTGTGCTTTGCCATCACTTGGGATAAAGCAATCGCCGTGCCAGCGCGCTCACGCCAGCAAACGGCCAAGCGGACGCGCTCACGGCGAGCAATGGCGCGAGGTACTGACGTACATTGTCAGTGACTGACAGGAAGTGAAAACCGGCGGCAGATCTGCCGCCCGGGCACCAGCAGGATTAAGTCATGCTGCAGGACGCGGCGGTCAGTTACTTCTTGGGCAGCACGACTACGCAGGGCTGCTGGTCGACCTTCAGCGCATTACAGATCGCGCGCGCCTGCGCTTCGTCGATCACGCTCGCCTGCAAGCGATACAGCGCCTTGTCACCACTTGCTACAGCCGCCACCCGCGGCGACAAGCCTTCGAGCGGTCCGGGATAGCGCTGGGCCAGCCGCTGCCATTCGACGTTCGCGCGATCCGACGACGAGAACGCGCCGAGTTGCACGCCATACTCGCCTTTGGCGAATGCGGCGCCGCCAACGAGATCGCCTTTCCTGGCGGGCTCGACGACCGGGACGACAGGCGCAGCAGCCGCGGGATCCGCACCCACCGCAAAATTGTCGATGCGTATGCGCGCCTCCTGACTCCACTTGCCGTTGGCGTGCTCGGTCAGGAATTGCTGGTAAGACTGCAACGTGTCGGCGGTTGCCGCCTTTTGCCAGTCGCGTTCTTCGAGCAGCTGGTCGATGCGCTCGCGCGCCTGGGTCGCCAACGTGCTGTCGGCATGTTGGGAGATGAAGCGTTCATAGCTCTCGACCGTGTCGGCGGCCTGGGCCGAACGCCAGTCACCCTGCTCGCGGCTGCAGCCGGCGACCAGCGTCAAGCCGAGTGCGAACGACGTCACAACCATGCGCAAGAATACGGTTTTCATGCTGCCCCCTTGAACGGCCGGGATTATTGTACCGGCTCCCGCGTCCGCTTTGTCCATACAGGGTTGAATCATGAGCGAAGAGCCGAAACGCCGTTTGCTGGATCGCCTCGGATCGTCACCCACCTACATCGCCGAGGGCACGCAGATCATCGGTGACATCGACTGCAAAGGGCCACTCGCGGTCTCCGGGCAGATCCGCGGCAATGGCAAGATCGGCGGCGCACTGAATCTGACAACGTCGGCCACCTGGGACGGTAATGTGAGCGCACGCAGCGCCGTGGTCGCCGGCCGCGTGACCGGCGCCCTGAACATCGAGGAAAAACTCGAGATCGGCGCAACCGCCGTGATCGCCGGGCCCGTCACGACACCCTCACTGGCGATTGCGAACGGCGCGGTAGTCGAGGGCAACGTCGTAGTTACCAGCGGTAAGCCAATCGTCAAGTTCGACGAGAAACGCACGACCGACGCCGACAACTCCAGCCCGCCCTGAACACCTGTCAGTTGCAGCTGGCGAGGCTGTTCACCCAGCTGGTCAACAGACTGACGCCCGCGGCATCGATCAC
>Ga0116152_10003609_pt1 | contig 12398 bp, 6 predicted proteins | sample AD_UKC119_MetaG_FD_89894 | JGI IMG/M metagenome (GOLD analysis project Ga0116152, IMG submission 89894) | Active sludge microbial communities of municipal wastewater-treating anaerobic digesters from Hong Kong - AD_UKC119_MetaG | ecosystem: Engineered > Bioreactor > Anaerobic > Digestate...
GTGTAGCTCAGATTTAATCGTGCAAATTCAATTTGCTGCGGTGCATGAATGCCGAGATTGGCAACAAACCAATCATACAACGGGCGATGTACTTCAAATTCCAATGTGCATACTGAATGCGTAATGCCTTCAATCGAATCGCTTTGTCCGTGCGCATAATCATACATCGGGTAAATATTCCATTTGTTGCCGGTGCGATGGTGCTCGGCATGCAGAATCCGGTACATGATGGCATCACGCATGTGCATGTTGGGCGAGTTCAGATCGATTTTGGCACGCAGAACCATAGAACCATCCGGAAATTCGCCATCGCGCATGCGGCGGAACAACTGCATATTCTCTTCAGGTGTACGGTTGCGGTGCTCACATGCAATACCCGGACGCGTAGGCGTGGTGCGGTTTGCACTAATGGTCTCCTGACTGCATTCACAAACGTATGCTTTGCCGTCAGCAATCAGCTTTTCGGCCCAGTCGTATAATTGCTGAAAATAATCGCTGGCGTAAAATTCATTGGCCCACTCAAAACCCAGCCATTTAACGTCTTCCTTGATGGAATCAACGTATTCAACATCTTCCTTGGTCGGATTGGTGTCGTCGAAACGCAGATTGCATTTGCCGTTGTATTTGCGGGCCAGCCCGAAATTCAGACAAATACTTTTTGCGTGACCAATGTGCAGATATCCGTTGGGCTCCGGCGGAAAACGGGTCAATACATGATCAAACCGTCCGCTTTCGTAATGCGAATCAATGATTTCTTCAATGAAATTTTTCTGCACTTTTCCTTCTTCAGGAAGATTGATTTTTTCGTCGGCCATTTTTTCTACTTTTGTACAAAATTACGAGCAAAATTTTTATCAGCCACTATTTATGGAGATTATTTCAATTGAAGGTATGGAATTCCGCGCTCCGGTTGGATGTTTCGATGAGGAAAAAATCGTACATCCGGGCTTTTCTGTTGATGTGTATATTTCATTCGACGCTTCACAGGCAATGTTGAGCGACAAACTTGAAACAACAATCAATTATCAGGCGGTTTATCTGCGCATTAAAGAGATTATGGAAGTGCACCACAACATTATTGAGCATGTCGCCAGCCATATTCTTGATACTGTTTTGTCTGAATTTTTATTGGCGCAACATGTAAAATGCAAAATTCATAAAACCTTTCCGGCTTTGGGTGGTCGCATTGCGGCCGTTGCTTTTGAAGCAGAGCGGGGAAGATAAGTTGCACAATCTTTCGAAGGGTTCAAAACCCTTCGATGGATTATTTCATTTATCTTATCACACCGCCGGTCACCTTCAACACCTCAGTCGTAATCCGATCCATCGCTTTATCAACTTCTGCATCAGTCAGCGTTTTTTCATCGTGACGGAACATAAAGCTGATTGCGTAACTTTTTTTATTGTCACCCAGCTTTTTATCCACGTAAACATCAAACAGATCCACCTTTTTAAGTAGCTTCTTTTCAGCTCCCAGTGCGGCTTTCTGAATACTTTCAAAAGTACTATTGCTGTCAATCAGTAATGCCAGATCGCGCCGGACCGCCGGATACTTCGGAATATCCTGATAGCGCATATTTGTTTTACGGATTTTCTTAAGCAACAAATCAAGATTTAGCTCTGCATACCAGATTTCATTGTCAACATCTGATAATGTACGTAGCTCGTTTTTTACCAGACCGAAGGCTGCAAGCGTTTTTTCGTTGAGTATGTATGTCATTCCAAATGTAAACTGATGGTTTACTTCTGTTCTTGCAACAACGGAATTTATAATGCCAAGAAAATCAAAAAGATCTTCCAGCGCCGATTTTATGCTGAAAAAATCCGATGTTTCTGCTGTGTATTTCCAGTTTTCAGGACGTTCGCTTCCGGTCATGAGTAACGAAAGCATGTTTGTTTCTGAAAACCGAGCTGTAACTGGTTTCTCTTTGTCTGTTGTATTTTTCACATATGTTTTTCCTGGTTCGAAAAATTTCAGATTAGCAGTATTGCGGTTAATGTTGTATGCTGCCGATTGAAGCATCCCCGGCAACATGCTGTAACGCATCACATTCAATTCACGACTGAGCGGATTTTGGATGTTTACAATATTTTCAAGTGGATAACCACTTGCTTTTTCGTACCATTGCATGCTGTTAAGCGAGTTGCACATGATTTCGCTGAATCCTTTTGCAGCCAGAAAATCAGATACTTTTTGTATTAATTCATTCAGCGATATGCCTGTGTTTTTAGGGTAAATTGTATTTGATTTTTCCGGCATCGGAATATTATTATAGCCGTAAATCCTGAATATTTCTTCATATACATCCACTGGCCTTGTAACATCGGTGCGGTTGAGCGGAACTTCAATCGTTAGCTCTTCTGGAGTTTGCTTTGTAATTACAAAATCAAGGTCTTTTAAAATACCTGCAACAGTGTCGGTAGGAATCGGTGATCCGGCAAAAGCGTTCATGGATGCAATATTCAGAACAACAGCCGGTTTTTCGACTTTCACCGGATAATAATCCGAAATTTCTGAACTGATGTTGCATCCCGTTAGTTCCTTCAACAGCAATGCAGCGCGTTTAATGGCGTAAATAGTGATTTCCGCATCAGTTCCCCGTTCGAAACGAAACGAAGCATCGGTATGCAATCCGTGATGCTTGGCAGTCTTACGCACTGACACAGGATTGAAACACGCACTTTCAAGAAATACCCTTTTTGTTTCCATGCTTACACCACTGTGTTCACCTCCAAATACACCGGCAATGCACATCCCTTTTTCTGCATCGCAGATCATCAGATCGCGTGAAGTTAGTTTGCGTTCAACACCATCCAATGTTGTAAACATGGTATCATCGGGCAAGCATTGAACAATGACTTTTCCACCACTGATTTTATCGTAATCAAAGGCGTGGAGCGGTTGTCCGAGTTCCAGCATGACATATTGCGTAACATCCACAACCACATTGATGGGACGAAGTCCAACAGATTCCAGTTTTATTTTCAGCCAATCGGGACTTTCGGTAACATTTAGGTTGGTTAGTGTTAATCCGCTGTATCGGATACATGCTTCGGGACTTTTTACTTCAACAGGTGTTGTCAGATCATTGTTGTCTGCTTTAAAAGCATTAACCGAAGGCATTTGCAATTCTGTAGAAAATTCGCCGCATCGGTTATGCAGTGCGGCCAGCAGATCGCGGGCCACTCCTGTGTGACACATGGCGTCGCTTCGGTTGGGGGTCAGGCCGATTTCAAAAACATAATCAGAAGAGATATTAAAGAATTTTGCAGCAGGCAATCCTGTTTCGGCAATAGAATCAAGAACCATAATTCCGGCATGAGATGAGCCCAGACCGAGTTCATCTTCGGCGCAGATCATTCCGTTGCTTTCAATGCCGCGCATTTTGGCTTTTTTTATGGTCAGGGATGTCCCGTCCGATTTGTACAATGTGGCTCCTGGTAAGGCAACCAACACTTTTTGTCCGACAGCAACATTCGGTGCCCCGCATACAATCTGCAATTGTTCAGTCCCTACATCAACTTTCGTGAGAGAAAGATGCTCGGTGCCTTCTACATGCGCGCATTCAAGCACATGACCAACGACAATTCCCTCTAATCCGCCCTTGATTTTTTCATGTTCTTCCAGTCCTTCTACTTCCAATCCGTTGTCGGTGAGAATTTTTGAAATGATTTCTGCTGGCAGATCGGTGCTTAGATATTGCTTCAGCCAGTTGTATGAGATTTTCATCCTGAGAATATTTTCAGCAAAGATACTGAATTCCCTTTTTTCAGAATTTGTATATTTACATAATTAATTTTTTATGGGTCGTTTCGTTTCATTTTGTTTGTTGCTGGCGCTGTTTTCTTTTTTTTCTCATGCTCAGGAAAACAGTATCAGTTCCCGTAATGGTCAGGTTTTACCGGTGAAGGGAACCATCAGGATATTATTGGTGTTTGTTGAAGTTGAATATCCGGCTGGTGTTGAAAAAAATGCAACGGATACAAATGAATTTTGGAAACCCGGAGCATATCCTGTTTGGGCCAGTGATTTGTTTGATGTCTTTCCGTCGTCTGATCCAAAAGGATTGGTTAGCCGATATTATCATGAGTGCTCCTTTGGTCAGTACAATGTTGTTGCCGATATTCTGCTGAATCCTGATAATCCGGAGATCCCGTTTCAGTATAAAAGCAAAGGTGATATTAATGTTGCTTCTATTCTGAATGAAGCATGGAACAAGGGCTTCATGACCAAAGCGGCTTTGCCCGCCGATAGTTTTGATCTTTGGGTTAAATCAGCTCCTGGTAAGCAAAAGTTAATCCGGACACCAGATTCGCCACTTTCTTTTGATCATGTAATGGTGATTGTCCGAAATTGCACTTATCCTGGTCATCTTGCCGGTTATGCTTCTTCAGGAAATGTATCAAGAAATGTCTTGTTTAAAACGGATTCCTATAGCGTATTCTCTTCGCGCAGTATCAGTCCTTTCAATATTCTTTTGCATGAATATAATCATTTGCTCTTTGGCGGCAATAACCTTCATTGTTGCGGAGGAAATCATTCAAGCAGCGGCCCGCAATTGTTTTTGTCTTTTCAGGGAGGATGGGGCATGATGGGAGCAGCCAATAAATCACTGTTGTCTTGCAATGCATGGGATCGTTATAAGCTTGGCTGGAAGCGGCCTGAGAAAGAGTATTATATTTCTGCATTGAATTTTTCAGCTAAAGAGGTAAACACAGATTTTGATTTCCGAAATGAGTACATTGTTGATACATTAATTATTCTCCGCGATTTTATAACATCTGGAGATGCGCTCCGGATTAGACTTCCGGGAGTCCCTGACGATGAATATCAGCAATGGTTGTGGATTGAAAATCATCAGACAAAATCTTTTAATGGAAGTTTATTCGATGTGTTTCAATATGAAGAGTCTGGCTGTACCGATCATGCTGTTCCTGGCATTTATGCTTATTTACAGGTTTCACATGATGATTTGTATGGTAAAAATGTATTCGGCGGTTATGCCGATTTTATTCGTTCATTGCCTGCAAGCGGAATGTATGATTTTGTGTGGGGAGACACCCTTGTAAGAAATGATTGGTGTCTGAATAATGGATTGTATTATCCTTTTGAACGAAAACCCGCACTGATGAACCCGTTGAGCGGTAATGCCGTAACTGAAATAGTGGCTTTTGATAATAATTTTGATGGACATCTGGAAGAAAAAGAGAAACGTGATCCGGCTATAGAACGTGTCTCTGGCGGTTATGTAAATAATCTTCCATATCTTGGCGAATCGGAAATGGCCTTTGTTTTTCACGGTAACAATAAAATTGCAGTGGGAACCAATCCTTCATCTGCAAATGCTCTCACTTTGCTCAATGATAATAGATCCATCAATAAGGGCATGCCGCCTGACAATCGTGTCATTTATCTGAATTCGGTAAGTGTTGAAATTCTTCGAGAGAATTGGCCTTCTCCTGGCGATGTGCTGCTGCGTGTTCGTAATGGAGATAATGTCGTTTCGCAAAATGTAAGATGGAGTGCTCCGAAAATTGTCTTACCCGATTTGCCTTCCGATAATCAGTTTGACCTTATTATTGATAAAAGGCGTAGAGTTATTATTGATGCTGGATTGACTCCAACCCGCATCGATTCTGTGATTATCGTGAAAGGCAAAACGGTAATTACCGATTATACCCATTTCCAAATGATGCCGGGTACACGGTTGCTGCTGCGCAAAGGAGCCCGACTTGATATACGTAATAAATCGGTTTTCCATGTTTCTCCCGATGCTGTTATTGTTCTGGAAAAAGGCGCCAGAATTATTGTTGGTAGAGATTCAAAGCTCATCAATGAAGGCAAAATTATTAAACGCTGATGTTTGTAAAACCCCATTATTCCGGGTTTAATCCTTTACTGATTTCGCCTGTTTTATTCATTTATATTTGACCCTTTAATCATTTAACCCTTTAACCCTTTAACCCTTTAATCATTTAACCCTTTAACCCTTTAACCCTTTAATCATTTAACCCTTTAACCCTTTATAAAACATCAATCCCTACTTAATTGCATCTTCCAAAGCAGACAATGTAAGCGGTTTTGCTGCAATTTTCCCTTCAGTGTCAATGACAAAAAAGCTTGGTGTTCCCCAAACATTCCATCGTATGGCATTGGCTCCGTCATATCCTTTGAGGTCGCTTATAGATGGCTCTGGGAGCCCTTCTTCGAGGCATCCGCCTATCCATTTGTTTTCGTCTGTATCAATAGAATATGAAAGCAGCACAATGTCTGGTTTATCTTTTATCAGTGCTGTAACATGCGGAATGGCGTTGCGGCAATGCTCACACGATGATTCCCAGAACATCACAATGACGGTCTTTCCTTTAAAGTCGCTCAGCGATACCGAGTTGCCATTTTTGTCAAACCCTGTCAGTTCCGGAGCAAAAGTGCCTTTTTTCATGTTTTTGATGGAAAGTGCTTTTCGTTCGGCTTCTCCAGGAATGCCGCCATCACAAGAAGTTCCGTGCATGTATGTGTCAAACAAATGCAGATAAACATCGTCAAATCCCGCCGATTCAAATGTGTTGAGCAAAAGATTCAATACATAATCAAATTGTTTGTTGTTCCATGAAAAAGAACTGATAATGAAATCAACAGTTTTGATATAACCGGCCGTGTTTTTTTCGTCTGTAAAATTTCTCAGGTAAAAACTGCATGCATCATATATTACACGCGTATTTACAAGACAACTGTCGTATTTGTCAATGTTGTCGAAGTAGTGTCGTTTTAAAAAGTCATACTCAGTTTTAAATCCATGATCTGGATTTGACAGTGCAAAAGAGTTAAAATCGGGTGGAATGCTGCTTTTGTATAATTTGACTGAGAATAGTCCGGGCCTTTCAGCATCAGTTTGTTGTATTTTTTTCTCAAGTTCAGCTATTTTTAGTTGTAATTGATTTCTGATTTTCTGAAGTTGTGCATGCATCCCCTTTTCATAGTATTCATCGCCAATGGCGGATAAGCTATCAATCGAATTTTCTATGGCGCGTAGTTGGTAAAACGCTTTGTTTTCTTCCGAAATTTGTATGTGTACAGCAAGATTTTCCTCAAGATTGTCAGCGGTGAATTCTATTCTGCGCTCATTGTTAATTACTAGATTGATGAAATATTTTTCTTCCCAAAAAACATAATATTCCCCAGTAACCGGAATTGTGTCGGCCGAAAACAAAACCTCGCCTTTTATTGATTTCATGCTGTCTGCCACATCCCATTCGGATCCTTCAACAGACAAAAGATAGATGGTTGCCGGCCTTTGAAAGTTGCTGATTTGACCGCTTAGCTCAAAACCGTTTTGCGCAATGCTATTGGTGATGAGCATTAAAAATAACGGAATGGTGAATGCAAGACGTGTCATACACTGTTTTTTCGAGGTCAAAATTAATCAAATTCCGGGCCTTTTATAAAAGTTATTTTTTATTGACATCTGTATTGCAATAAAACCGGTAAATTTTCGTAATTTTACAATCCCGTTGTTTAAAACGGTAGAATGGTTATGCGCAAAACTTTCGTCATAATTGTCCTTTTTACCCTTTTGATGCCTTTTCAGAAGGTTTCTGCTCAGTTTTATAATGGGAGCCATATGTCATTTGGTAAAAACAGGGTTCAGTATAACGAAGAGCGTATCTGGAGCCAATTTCGATTTAAAGATTATGACTTTGTCTTTTATCAGGATGGTCGTAAAATTACCATTAATGCCGCCCGATATGCTTCTTCGGCTTTGAAGGAAATATCAGAAAAACTGAGTTATAAATCTGAAAGCAAGATACATTTCATCGTTTTTAACTCCCTCAGTGAAATGAAATCTTCCAATATTGGTCTCGATAACGAAGTGCTGTATAACACCGGGGGAGTAACTCATGTTGTTGACAATAAGGTTTTTCTGTATTTTAATGGCAATTATCTGAACCTTGAGGAACAAATCAGAGGTGGTATTGCCAGAGTTATTCTGAATCAGATGATGTATGGCGAACAGATATCTGCCAATATGAAAAACTCAACGCTGATGTCGTTGCCGGAATGGTATCTCAGCGGTCTTCAATCCTATCTGGCGTCGGATTGGAATACTGAACTGGACGAAAAAATGCGCGACGCCTTTGTGTCAGGAAAATTCAGTAAATTCAATCACCTCGAAGGTGCCGATGCCACTCTTGCCGGTCATTCTGTCTGGCGCTTTATTGCAGGCAAATATGGAGGGAATATGATCCCAAACATCATTTATATGGCAAAGGTTTCTCGAAATGTGGAAAATGGGTTTCTGTTTGTTCTTGGCATTTCTTTTAAAAACCTCATCCGTGAATGGTATGCTCATAATCAGGCGGTTTACCTGAATGATGTGAATGGCCGCGATCTGGCTCCGGACCACAATGTGCCTGTTAAAATTAAAAGAAAAAATCATTATTATCAGGCAAAAGTAAGCCCCGACGGACGTTATCTGACCTATGTAATGGATAAGGTGAACAAGAAAAAACTTTTTATTGTCGATCGTCAGTCCGAAAAGAAAAAGAAATTGTTTCGGCTTGGAACAAAAATGAACGACATCCCTGATATGACTTATCCGCTAACAGCATGGCATCCTACTTCGGGCCTTTTTGCCTGGGAAGTCGAAAATAAAGGACGACGTAAGTTGTATTTATATAATGTCGAAGATAAAACCCGTGAGGAGTTTTTTATCGATAATATCAATAAGGTTCTTGATATGGCCTATTCTCCCGATGGATCCTTACTGGTGATGTCTGCTGTGATTAATGGCTACAGCGACATTTTTCTTTTTTACACGGGTAGTAAATCTTTTGTCCGTATCACTAATGATGTTTATGATGATTTACAGCCTCGCTTCATCGATAATGGCCGCATGATTGCTTTTGCTTCAAATCGCATAAGTGATACACTTGTAATTGAACAGGAAACGTATTTGGTTGATTATTCTATTCCTGTCAATAAGCAGCAATCGTTTGATATTTTTGCCTATGATGTCGTTTCAAAACCGCAAATTCTGCGCCGCGTAACAAATACTCCGGCTGTTTCAGAGTCTTCTCCCATGCCCTGGAATGGAAAATATTTTTCTTTCATCTCTGATGAAAATGGAATCAGAAATCAATTAATTGGTCATTTCGACAGTGCTATTGCATATGTTGATACTTCAATACATTACCGGTATTTTACATCAGTTTCGCCGATGACCAATTATGCATCTTCAATCAGAGAACAGGAGTCATATCTTCGCTCTGATTTTGTTTCTCTGGTTTTTACGGTTGGAAAGTCTTCACGCATTGTTGTTGCTGAAAAAAATATTACAGGTGATTTCGCTTCCGGGTCTGAACCATTAAATACTGCGTGGGCAGATGAGCGAAATCTGATTTTTTCAATGTATCAGACAAAGCCGGATACACTGGGTCAAAATGCCAAAAATGCTCAGAAACAAGGTTTTGTTAAGTCTCAGACTGATAAGGGAAATGTTAACGTATATAATTATCGTTTTACTACAAATACCAATAAAAATCCAAAACCTAACGTAGTGGCTAAAACTGATTCGGTTGAAAAATTTTCTTTGCCGCATCAGCAAAACTATGATGTGGAATATGGCATTGACAAACTTGTTTCTCAACTCGATTTTTCTTTTCTCAATACAACTTATCAGCCATACAACAGGTCTGTTGTTACTTTTGGGAATGCTGGCAATAATGCTCTTTTTCAGATAAGCGCTTCTGATTTACTCGAAGATAAAAGAATTACGGGTGTTGTTCGCTCCTCTTTTTCGCTCGATAACAATGAGTATTTTATTAGTTACGAGGATTTGTTTAAACGTCTTGACCGGCAGATTGTTTTTCATCGGATGACTTATGATGCGGCAAATGAAACTTCATACGTCAAACATCATCTGCACGATGTGAATTATATCTTTAAATGGCCCTTTTCTCCTGTTCTTGCACTGAAGGGCACCTTGATCTTAAAATACGATAATCAAGTTTATAAAAGTATTGATGATTTTACACTGGCTCAACCTGATGTTAATACATTTTGGGGTGGAACAAGGATTGAACTTGTTTTTGATAACTCGCGACCCGTAATGACAAACATTATGTATGGTATGCGTTATAAGGTTTTTGCTGAATATTATCAAGGGATAAATAAATCTGAACTTAATCTTATTACCGCAGGTCTTGATTTCCGGCATTATTCAAAAATTCATAGAACCTTTATCTGGGCAAATCGTCTGGCTTTTGGTACTTCGTTTGGCTCAACCCGATTGCTTTATTATCTTGGCGGAACGGATAACACTTTTCTTCCTTCATTTAATTATAGTCAGCCGGTAGATACTTCGATGAATTTTGCTTTTCAGACACTGGGCACAAATCTTCGTGGATTCCCGCAGAATATCCGCAATGGAAATACTTTTGCAGTTATTAATTCCGAATTGCGTTTTCCGGTCTTCCGCTATCTGCTTAACCGTCCAATCAAGTCGCAGTTTATTAACAATTTTCAGATTGTTGGCTTTGGCGATATCGGTTCTGCTTGGCTTGGGTTGAATCCATATTCAGAACAAAATATCATGGTGCCAGAAACATATTATCAAAAACCAATCACTGTTGTTGTAAAATCTCCCCGAAATCCTTTGGTTGGTGGTATAGGTGCTGGTGTCCGATCTGTGATATTTGGCTATTTTGTCCGATTCGATGTTGCATGGGGAATTGAAGAGCTGCAGGTTTACAGCCCTCGATATGTCCTGTCTTTTAGTCTTGATTTTTAATTATGGATAATACTGAAATTATTTCATCGCTTGCTGCTAAAATCTATCCCCGACTTGTTGCTGTACGTCGTCAGTTGCATAAATATCCCGAACTGTCTGGTCAGGAAAAAAATACTGCGGCCTTGATTTGTTCTGTTCTTGATGAATGGAATATACCTTATAAGGCCGGTATTGGCGGATATGGTGTCGTTGCACTTATTGAAGGAAAATCGCCGGGAGCTTGTGTCGCTTTGCGCGCCGATATGGATGCTCTCAGCATTCAGGAACAAAATTTATGTGATTATAAAAGCATGGTTGATGGAGTTATGCATGCATGTGGCCACGATGCCCATGTGGCCTCGCTTTTGGGATCTGCTTTTATTCTTGATTATTTGAAGAATACTTTTGATGGTACGTTTAAACTGGTTTTTCAACCATCTGAAGAAACTTTTCCGGGTGGGGCCATAAAAATGATTCAGGATGGTGTACTCGACTACCCAAAGGTAAATGCTATGATTGGTCAACATGTTTTACCGGGTTTGCCAACGGGTTCAATCGGTCTGAAAAGCGGACCTTATATGGCTTCGACTGACGAAATTTATATCACCGTCACTGGCCGCGGCGGGCATGGCGCCACGCCTGAACTGAATATTGATCCGGTTGTTATTGCTTCGCAGATCATTGTTGCCTTGCAGCAGATAACAAGCCGTGCTGCCAATCCTTCAATTCCAACGGTTTTATCTTTCGGAAGAATGATTGCCGATGGCCGCACCAATGTAATTCCCGATTCTGTGACAATGGAAGGAACAATCAGAACTTTCGATGAAAATTGGCGGGCCGAAGCACATCAGAAAATTGTTTCCATTGCAAAAGGAATTGCTGAAGGTTTTGGCGCTCAATGTACGGTTGATATCCATCATGGTTATCCATTTCTCATCAATGATGAAAAAACGACTCGTATTGCCCGTTTGGCTGCTGTTGAATTTCTTGGCGCGGATAAGGTTTCAGATCTTCCTTTGCGTATGACCGCAGAGGATTTTGCCTATTATGCCCAAAATGTTCCAGCTGTTTTTTATCGTCTTGGTATTACCAACCCGCTCACAAATGCTCCATCGGCAAATCTTCATACTTCTGGTTTTGATATCGATGAAAATTCATTGATTACTGGTTCTTCTTGTATGGCTTTTATTGCCTTAAAAACAATGTCAGATTTGAATGAAAGTGAAATATGAAAGTCTTTTTTTTGTCGTTTTTTCTGATTGTTTTTTTTGTTTCTTGTTCTTCTGATCAATCAAATAATCAGACTTACTATTACGGCTTTGTCAACAATACATGGAATATTGATCAATCAGTCTCTTTTTCATTTGATATTGCTGATTCATCAGTTCATTATGATGTTTATGGGAAAATGCGAATGGGGAAAAATTTTACTTTTTCATCCCTTGACATGAGTCTGGTTTTGCTAACTCCATCCGGCTCTTCACGCTTTAAAAAAATTCATCTCCCGATGCGTAATGATGATGGCGAAAGAACGGGAAATCTGATCAACGACTATTATGAAATTCCCTTCCCTGTCTATGATTCAATCCGCTTCGCAGAACCGGGCAAATGGACAATGAATTTCAATCA